>Ga0066383_10000769_pt1 | contig 11472 bp, 9 predicted proteins | sample Knorr_S23_td_Bot_FD_70950 | JGI IMG/M metagenome (GOLD analysis project Ga0066383, IMG submission 70950) | Marine microbial communities from Southern Atlantic Ocean transect - Knorr_S23_td_Bottom_ad_3770_LV_A | ecosystem: Environmental > Aquatic > Marine > Oceanic | place: Southern Atlantic...
GAACTGACCGAGGTCAGACACGCCTTCGCCCCACCACGAGTCGAGGCGGTCGATGATTTTCTGCTCTGGAGTTCCTGAAACGACTTTCCACGGGCCCGTCGAAAGCGGCCAGCCCTTTGCGGGGTCGTAGTCCTTGAACGTAGTCCAGTCCTGGGAGCTGTAGTGGTGCTCGGGCACCATGTACACGCCAATGTCGAACTTGTACGTAAGGAGGAACATGAACCGTGGGTCCGGGCGATCCAGAATCACCTTGACGGTGAGGTTATCGACTTTTTCCGCTCGGTTCATTGCTTTGTCAATGTCGGTACCCCAGCGGACTTCTTCCTTGAGGTCCTTGAGGGTGTTCAACGTGTAAACAACGTCGTCGGCATTGAACTCTTCACCGTCCGACCAGTTAATGCCTGACCGAAGGTTGATCGTTAGTTCAGTATAGTCACCGTTCCAGTCCCAGCTCTCGGCGAGCCACGGAATCGTCTTGTCGTCAAACGCACTGAAGAATGCGAGTGGCTCGAAGATGATGTTTGGACCAGACTGGTGGTTGGCACCAATTGCGTAGGGGTTCCACAGTTCGTGGTCTACGAATCGGCCCTCAGCACCACCCAGGTAGCCGATGAACGTGTCGTCGCGGTCAATATCCGCGATCGCACCAGTGCTAGCCGGCGGTGCCGTTGTGGCAGTCGCGGCCGGTGCACTTGTCGCGGCCGGTGCACTTGTCGGTGCGGCCGCTTCCTCGTCGTCGCTCGCACAAGCAATCGCAGCAACAAGTGCAATCGACATCATTGCGATGAAGAGAATCCTCCACCTCTCATTTAATATCATGCTGACCTCCGAATAAATGTCAGACGCGCTTACAGAAACGCCACCTCTTGGCAGTTTTTTTATCTGTGAGCAAGTTTTATATCCGAATCCAACATGCCCGTCAACATCACCAGACGTGCCCGGCTGCCACATTAAGCAACTTCAAATCCGTTGTTAATACCCCTTGAGACGCAATATGATTCACGTTCGCAGATGAATAAGTAAGACGTGATGGTTCAACGGCAGTTTCATTACAAACGCTATTTATCCGGTACCGGACATAGCCAGCAGCACAAACAGTTGCTATCTTTGGTCGCCATAAAATCCCGAACGGTCGGCCACGCGTTCCACCGACCAGTACTATCTTCAGAATTTCCACCACCACCACCCGAATTGAGTTTTTGCCCTTGACAGAACAAACGCAGGGTATAGAAAACACGCCGAATCCGGTCCTGAGTAATGTTTTCCGGATTATCTCGGCAGTACTTAGTAATTTCGTAGTGAGGCGCTTCTTCTTCTTCCTGTTCGTCGTCTGGCTGGCAAGCACAGTGATTTTCATCATCCCTCGTCTTTCCGGTCAGGATCCGGTCAAGGAGAAACTGCTGCTGGAGGCACAGCGAGGTGGTGCGATTCAGCAGGGCCTTGACGAGATGGCGAAGCACTATCAGAAGCGGTTCGGGCTCGACAAGCCGATCTGGGTCCAGTACGGGAACTTCCTTTCTGATCTGGCCCGGTTTGACCTGGGGACATCAATTGCTTTCTTTCCTCGGAAAGTCAATGACATCGTATTCGAATCGCTGATCTGGACTCTCGGGCTAATGGGTACGGTGACGGTGATGGCGTTCACTTTGGGGACGCTCGCGGGCGCGGTTCTGGGCTGGCCCAGACGGCCCGGATGGGTTCAGTACGTTTTCATGCCGTTACTGACCCTTGCCGCGATACCCCAGTATTTGCTCGGCATGATCTTAATATTTATCTTCGCGTTCAAACTGGGTTGGCTCCCGCTGTTTGGCGGCTACGAACCGGCCACTCTGCCGAATCTGAGTTTCGATTTTGTTGTTGATGTGCTGAGACACGCGATTCTGCCGGCTTTCGCCATTCTGTTTTCAGTCGTTGGCTTCTGGGCCATTGGCATGCGGGGAATGATGATCAATGCCCAGGGCGAGGACTATATGGTCCAGGCCGATGCGAAGGGGCTCAAAGGCGCACGCATTTTTATGCGGTACGCGGTGCGAAACGCCTTGCTGCCGCAGGTAACCGGCCTGGCGCTGGTGTTGGGAACGATCATTACAGGACAGGTTCTGGTGGAGCGGGTCTTTTCGTATCCCGGCATCGGCGACATTTTGTTCCAGGCCATCCGTCTCTCCGACTTTTTCGTAATTCGAGGCATCGTGGTCATCATCATCGTCGGAATCGCAGGTGCTACGTTTTTGCTCGATGTCCTCTACCCGCTAATCGATCCCAGGATCAGGGTAAGGAATTAGGCGATGACGCAAACGGCTACTACCCCCGACGTTAGCGAATCAGGCGAGCTTAGTGGCGGCTGGGGTCAATTTAACGTTGAACGCCTGAGGCCCATCAAACGATACGCGCTGCGTAACCCTTCGCTTATCGTCGGTTTGGGTTTGATGTTCAGCCTGTTGTTGTTCGTTGGCATCGGGCACCTCGTGTGGGATACCGAACAGTACCGTGTTCTTTCCACTCCCACGCGACTTCCTCCGTCTTTGAACTATGAAATCGAGACGGGAAAGCTGGCGGGCCAGGTTAAGTCTTACCCGTTTGGAACCGATACACAGGGACGCGACCTTCTTGCGGTGGCCATCAAGGGCACGCCGCTCACGCTGCGAATTGGGTTGATCGCCGGATTCGTATCGATCGGTTTGGGAACGGTAGCGGCATTCGTGGCCGCTTACTACCGTGGTTGGGTCGATACTGGCGTACGAACGGTCGTGGACGTCGGGCTGGCGATGCCGGGCCTGTTGATCCTGATCCTGGTCCGGATCAACATCGGACGCGAGCTTAGTGTCGACGAGATGGGATTCGCCCTCGGCCTGGTCGGGTGGGTCTTCCCTGCACGAACTATTCGCGCGCAGGTCCTGGTGATGAGAGAGCAGGCATACGTTCAGCTCTCGCGTCTTTCAGGGACAAGCGGAATGGGCATCATATTCAAAGAGATGCTGCCGAATTTGATTCCCTATATCACGGCAAGTCTTGTGGGGGCGGTTGCGGGAGCAATTCTGGCTTCGATTGGTCTTGAAGCTATCGGTCTCGGCAAATTCGGCGACCCGACGCTGGGTATGACGATCTACTGGAATATTCAGTTCTCGTCGATCATTCTCGGCATGTGGTGGTGGTGGTTACCGCCGCTGGTTGCGATCGTGATTGTTTTCCTTGGATTGTTCTTGATTTCATCGGGTCTGGATGAATGGTCCAACCCACGATTGAGGAAACGTGTTTGAGCACTGAACAGGCAATAACAACCTATCGAGAGGGCGCCCGTATAACCGACGTCGACTCACTTGTGGTCGAAGGACTGTCGGTCTACTACGAAACGGAAGACGGGACCGTAAAAGCGGTAGACGACGTTTCGTTCACCCTGAAGCAGGGAGAGCGTTTCGCACTTGTTGGGGAGTCGGGCTCGGGCAAGACGACCCTGGCCATGGCCCTGATGCGATTGACCCGCCCACCCGGTCACATTGCCAGGGGCAGTGTGACTCTCAACAATCGGGACCTTACAACACTCACCGAGGACGAGATGCGGCAGGCACGCCTTTCCGAACTGGCCCTGGTCCCGCAGGGTGCCATGAACTCGCTGAACCCGGTCATGCGGATTGAGCGGCAGCTCACTGATGGCATTGTCGACCACCTTGCCGATGACGAGAGCATTACCAAGAAAGAGTTGAGTCAGACCGCCCGCGATCTCCTGACACGGGTTGGGCTGAGGCCAGAAGTTGCCCGCCTGTATCCACACGAGCTTTCGGGTGGGATGAAGCAACGCGTGGCTATGGCCATCGGAATATCGTTGCGGCCCAGTCTGATAATTGCGGATGAACCCACATCGGCACTCGACGTTGTAGTGCAGCGCCAGATCATGCAGACGCTCGGTCGGTTGCAGGAGGGTCTGGACGCATCAATCATGCTTGTCGGCCACGACATGGGCCTGGTGGCCCAGTTCGCCGATACGATCGGGGTGATGTATGCGGGCAAGTTGGTGGAAGTTGGACCGGTTGAAGATGTGTTCGGCGATCCTAAACACCCTTACACGAAGCTCCTGATTCAGAGCCTGCCTTCGCTTCAGGAAAAAAAGGATTTCGTCGGAATCCCCGGTCTTCCACCACTACTTATCCACCTTCCCCAGGGTTGCGCATTTGAAGACCGGTGCCCGTCACGTTTCGGCAAATGCACCGGCGCGGTTCCCGAAAAGCTTTCCGTTGGAGCCCGCAGAGATGTCGCATGTTTCCTGTATGAAGGCGAGGGCGCATCTTGAGCGCGTTTATTGAGCTCGAACACGTTACGAAGACCTTTGGCAGCTCAGGCCTTTTTGGTGGCGGTTCGGTGACCATTGCCGTCGATGACGTCTCTTTGACTATCGATGAAGATGAGCCAGCGATCACTACTGTGGCCGGTGAGAGTGGGAGTGGCAAGACGACGCTCACACGCCTGCTTCTGGGTAGTCATGTGCCTACCGATGGCCGGATGCTTTACCGCGGCAAGGACTTTACAAAGTTGACGCGCCGTGAACGGCGGGCGTTCCAGCGCGAGGTCCAACCCATTTTCCAGGACCCGTTTGAATCGTATAACCCGTTCTACAAGGTCGATCACGTACTCGACGCCCCGATCAAAAACTTCAAACTGGCTGGCTCTGTCGCCGAAAAGAAGAGGATGATTGAGGATGCGCTTGAGATGGTCGGTCTCGTGCCGGAAGAGACGCTCGGCCGCTTCCCTCACCAGTTGAGCGGTGGTCAGCGCCAGCGGATTATGGTGGCCCGTGCGCTGCTGCTAAAGCCGCGGGTTATCCTCGCTGACGAGCCGGTATCGATGGTGGATGCGTCGCTTCGAGCGACCATTCTTGACTCGATTCGCCGCCTGAACCGCGACCTGGGCATTTCGGTCGTGTATATCACTCACGATCTCACGACTGCGTACCAGATCAGCGACAACATCCTAGTGATGTACCGTGGAACGATTGTCGAGGCGGGCACAGTCGATGCGGTGATTCAAAGCCCGCAGCACCCGTACACGCAACTGCTTATCGAGTCGATTCCCCAGCCCGACCCGAAGAACCGATGGGGTTCGGAGCCGCCGCAGCAGAACTGGGAGATAACCGACACCGAGATCATCGGTTGCAAGTTTGCCGACCGGTGCCCGGCGGTGATGGACCGTTGTCACACCGTACGTCCTGCACAGTACCTGATTGGCGAGCATCAGCTGGCCACATGCCTGTTGTACGAAGACAAGGGCGAGATGACCAACCCGGACATCACTTCGACCTTCCAAACGGAGAAGCAGGCAATCACGGCGGCGGCCAGCAACTGAGTTTACGGACCGAATTCGAAAATTCCGAAGGTGATCGTGTAAACGGCAAGACCTTCGGAATTTATCGTTAACTTCAGTTCGTGTTTGCCAAATTCAGGCAGTGCAGCGATCTGGTAGAGACGTGTTTCCTTGACTCGGACCACACTATTTCCGGCTGAGTCCCATTCGATGTCGGCACCCGCTTCGTCTTGCGAGAGTGGACGGCCATCGATCTCGACGACCACCAGATGCCCGTCCTCCCCGGCGCCGGCCGGAGTCGGTTCGGAGTTGCCAAGCACGGCGTTAACGGAGGTCGCAAAAAAGTCGAACGCAAAATACGTGCTGTCTGCCTCGGATCGATTCGCGGTAACCACCGCGTTGACCAAGTTCATCCAGACTCCGTCAAGATAGAACTGGCCTCGCCTGCGCGTGCCATCGTCGGAGTATTCGACTTCAACGTCGGGTGCCTCGTAGTAAACATCCTGTCCAGCATAGAGACCGTCCGCGAGGTAGTTGTTCTTGTAACCCCCGTATAGCTCTCTGGTGACTGCGTGTGCGGCGTCTGAACGTCGTGGTTCGGTAACGCTTGAGCGAGCTACTCTCGAAAGATCATTACCGGCTGCTTCCAGTTCCGTGCGGATGACCGATTCGGTCTGATCATAGCCTCCCTCCCCAAAGTGTCTGAAGACCACTTCCCCACTGGCACCTATCAGGTATTTCGATGGCCAGAAGTGGTTTCCATACCTGTCCCAGGTCTCCTTATTGCCATCGAGCGCTACCGGATAGGTGAGATCGTACCGCTCGACTGCCCTTTGTACGTTAAGCGGCAGTTTCTCGAATTCGAATTCAGGGGAGTGCACGCCTATCACTGTGAGGCCGTGCTCGGCGTAGGTCTCGTACCAGGCGCTCAGGTAAGGGAACGTGCGTACGCAGTTGATGCAGGTGTATGTCCAGAAATCTAGCAGGACTACCTGGCCTGAACCGATTAAGTCGTCAACTGAAAGAGGGCTTGAATTTATCCATCCGTCGAGACCGATGAGTTCGAGATCGTCAATCGCGAACGGTTCTGGCTGCCCTATAGGTGCGAACTCGCTGGCGGGTGGCGTTGGCGTGACGGTCGGGGGCAGCACGTCAGCCTTTGACGGCGTTGACGGCACCTCTGCCGGTGGTGAGTCACCGCAGCCTGTTACCAGCGTCATGGCGATGGCAGCTGCAGCAAGCAACAGGCTAATCAACTTGATTGATAATCGGATCTTCAAACCAGGTTCCAGTTCGAAGAAATAACGGTGCATTGGTGCTTCAGGTTTCCGGCCGTTCGTGACGGCGGGATAAGGAGATGGTCGCCATTACGGGGATACGGCCGAATCCTTATTTCCAACCCATCGCCATCCGGCTGAACCGGTGGATCTTCAGGGTCTTTACCCCGCAGGCCATGCAAAATCTGTCACGAATTCGGGCTTTCCCTGTATGTCGAGTTTCACCCGGAACAGATCGCCGCCACGGTAGCTATCGGGGCTAAAACCAGCAGGTTCCCAGCCGGTCAACTCGCTGCTGCCGGTGCCAAAAGCCGCGGTTGTCACGTAAAGCTCGTTGAGGTCTTTCCCGCCGAACATCGCCGATGAGGTCTGTGCGGCAGGTATTTCGACTCGTCGTTCTTCCTTTCCGTCGGGGTCGAGTCGAACGACCATTCCCCCGTACCAGATTGCCGACCAGACGAACCCCTCGGCGTCGACCGTCATGCCGTCCGGGATTCCCCAGTCCGAGGGGATGGTAGCGAACACTCGTTTGTTCGATATCTCGCCCGTGTTCGGGTTGTGGTCCCACTTGTAGATCTCGTGTTTTGGCGAGTCGGTCGAGTAAAAAGTAGTGAGATCCGGCGAAAAACCCATCCCGTTGCAGAGTTCCAGCCCTTCGTCGACGATATCGACCGAGCCATCGGTGTTGAACCTGAACACGGCACAGGAGTCGAGGTGCCCGCTGCCGCCAAACAGACTGCCACCTGGACCGGGCATTACGTCGTTGAGTTTAATCGGGTTGCCTTCGATTTCCCCCTGGTGCAACCACACGAAATCGTCGTCGGAATTCCAGAGCTGGACACCTTCCCAGGTGCCGACGGTCAGACCGCCGGACTTGTTCCGGCCAACTCCGGCGATGTTGTAGCTGTTGTGGAGCAGTTTGTTTTCTCCGGTGGCAGGATCGAAGTTCCAGAACCTTCCCCCCTGGATATCGATCCAGTAAAGCGTCTGGGAATCGACATCCCACATCGGGCCTTCCCCAACAAGTGCGTTTTCAGCCGCGAGTTTCTCAACCTCGTATCCCATGAACCTCTCCTGTGTTCGAATTGAACGGTAACGTGGTCGTGCCAATTCAAAAATACGTGTGCACTACCCGAAGGCTCGCCAGTCTAACCCACAACCACGCCGCCATCGGGTTCCACAGTGCACATGTCGAGCAAGCGCGGGCATGCGTTTTACTGGTATATTTTCGCCGCGGAAGCAATTTCAAATCCAGGACTCGCAGGAGTCAGCCATGACATCTGATGTTTACTTCATGGACGCCCGAAGCGATTCGGCCGATACCAGCCTGATTGCCAAAACGACTACGGTGTTCGATGCCGCAGGGCTCGATAAGCTGATCAAACCCGGGGATGTGGTCGCGATCAAGCTTCACTGCGGTGAGTGGAACTCAAGCGCTTATTTGCGCCCCGTTTACGCACGCGCCATCGCAGATCGGGTCAAGGAGCTTGGCGGACGGCCGTTTGTGTGCGATACCACAACGCTGACGTACAGCCCTTTTTCGACTCGTGCTACCGAGCTGGACCTGCTGCAGACTGCCGAGCGGAACGGCTACTCATCTGCGGTGCTGGGATGCCCGTTCATCGTTGCCGATGGCTATGTTGGAACCAGTGACTACCGCGTTGACATACCCGAGGGTTATTTACTCAAGGAAGCGTACGTTGCCCAGGCAATCGCGGCTGCGGATGTATTGATCGCTCTCACGCACTTTAAGGGCCACGGAATGGGCGTGATCGGCGGCGCTTTGAAGAACCTTGGCATCGGGGCACAGTCGAAGCGGGGCAAGTTCAACGTACACATGGGCGGTCACCCGAAGTACGGTGTCGGAGCGGCCGTGAAGTTCAATCCCGACGCATTTACAGGCAAAGAGAATGACACAGAATGGGAATTGATCGAAGAGGCGTGCCCGATTGGCCTTTTCAAGGTCACTGACGACAATAAGATCGAGTGGGACCGTGACAGGTGTATGACCTGTCTTGGCTGCCTCGGAGTAATGAACCCGAGGGGTATTTTCGAGCCGAATCAGATGTTGTTCGATGCCACCGATATCGCAATTGGCGATGCTGCCCTGGGCGTTGTAAAAACAGTTCCGAAGGTCGGCTTTGTGACGCTGGCGATCGACGTTTCGCCAAAGTGTGACTGCGCGGGATTCTCGGACATGCCGATAGTGCCAAACCTTGGTGTTTTCGCGAGCGCAGACCCTGTCGCGATCGACCAGGCGTGTGTGGACGCGGTTACGGAATCGCCTGGCATTCCCGGCTCGCTCAGCGAGGAGATGGGAGTAGAAGGGGCCGGTGAGCGAAAGTTCGATCTTGCGGGCGCCGCTATCGAAGGATTGTCAGAACAGACGACGATCAACACCGCGGTAGTCAATGGATTGGGCACACGCGACTACGAACTCCACCATGTCGAACCGGCAGGCCCGGACAAGTTCAGGTTCCCGTACGACAAGCGCCCGACCCGACAGCGGTTTGCCCGAATGTTCGAAAAGTTCCAGCCGTTCCCGTTCGATCGCCACGACGGTCGCGGTTACGACAGGCTGGAGGAAGTGGATATCGAAGCAGTGAAACCCCACGATGGTCCGACGGTGGGTACGCATTCACACGCGGCCTATCACGGTGACGGGACGAGCCATGGACCGAACGGTCATGGGGCTCCGGGGAACCAGTGGCATCCCGGCGAAGAAGGCACGAGGACGCACTCGACGACCCACGAGCACTAGGCGATCAACCGCCAGTCAACAAGTAACTTCAGGAGAAGCAAAGAAATATGCCACGAGGACAGGACCTGCTCGATGAGGCGATAGCGCTTATTTCAGGTGCAGGCCAGAACGAACTGGCCGATAGGCTTACGGCGCAGCGCGAAAAGTTCTTCTTCAAGTCGCTCGCAGGAGTACCCCTTGCAAACAAAGTGAAGAAGGCAGGGACGGCCCTGAGCGGCGATGGCACGGATGGGACCGTCGAGGCGGTTGAGGCGTTGGTGAGCGAGATCGAGGACAAGGCAGACGCCCCGGGGACTGTACTCACCTGATGCCGAGTGTGCTTGTAACTGGCGGAGCCGGAAGCATGGGCCGGTTGGTCTGCTCACGGCTTGTCGACGGTGGATTCAATATCCGGGCGTTCGACCTCGCTTCAGCGAATTTCGCCGGGTTGCCGGACGACGTCGAGGCGGTGCCGGGCGACCTGACGGACCCGGCTGACGTGGCGGCCGCGGTTGCGGGGGTCGACGCTGTTGTTCACCTCGCTGCCATACTGCCGCCGGTTGCCGACCAGCAGATCGAGCTCGCCCGGCGCGTTAATGTCGATGGCACCCGCATCGTTGTTGAGGCGATGCGCGAACACGCTCTCGCGGCCCGGCTGGTGTTTAGCTCGTCGGTGAGCGTTTACGGCGCGCCAGTGGGAGATGCTGAAACCACTACCCGCCAGCCGTACGATCCCGATGACAACTATGCCCGGACCAAAGCCGAATCTGAGCAGATCGTGGTGAACTCTGGCCTGGATTCGTGTGTACTGCGGATCTCTGGAGTTTCGGTCCCGGTATTCCAGGAGCCGCCGGCCGAATGGCCTTTCCTGCCCGATCAGCGCATCGAGTTTGTTCACCGTGACGACGCTGTGAATGCCATCGTTTCGGGCGTTACGGCCGAGCTGGACGAAGCGACGCGGGTCGTCAACGTTTGCGGCGGTCCGACCTGGCGGATGACCGGTGTGGAATACGTGGCTGACTACTTCAACATGATCGAAGTCGACCCTGCCGGTGCGGTCTACCAGTCGGGCCCAGGTCATTTCTCCTGGTATGCGGATGAGGGTGGCAATGGGGCGCTCGACTACCAGCAAAACTCGTATCCACAGTTCCTGGCGCAACTACAGGGCGATATCGACCGCCTGATGGCCGGGTAGCTCGGCAGGCGGCTGTAACCGCGGGCCCGCATGGGGGTAAGGAGTCGACGATCGGTGCCCGGGGCCAATGTGGTTCGGCGGGACGGACTCGGTGCGCAGCGGAGCCTTGATCCTAACTTGTCCAGCATTGTCGGCACACGCACCGGATACCAGAGCTCAAATCTGAATGTGCCGTCACAAAAAAAATCTGATCGCGTGAAGTGCGCGTGGCGTCCGTCAATTGGCAGGAATGATGGATGACGTCAGCGGGCCACCAAAGAGTGTGTCCTGCATTTTCATCATTGCAAAGTTCTGCACAATGCAATCGGGGTAGATTTTCCTTAACTCAGAGAACTGTATTGCGCGAACAGGGCCCTTGAGAACGTCAGGCCCGAATAGCCGGCGGTCGCTTCTTGATTCTCGATAATGCCGGTCGGTAAGGCTGATGCGAGCGCGCCCTCCTTGAACGACAGATTAATCCCATCCGTAAAGAATGTGATTTTGATGTCTCCGGACCATCCTCGAAATTCAGAGTTTACGAGCCTTTGTTCAAGCAGTGGCCCAAGGTGCATCACGAGCTTGGCAACATCGGGTATTCGTACATACCAGGCATAGCCGTTGAGCGGAGCGCCAAGCGGTTGGTCGAATATTCTGTAAACAGGATGTTCGCGACCAAATGGAAACTCGATTTTTTCACAGCGCTCTCTCCCCTCGGGGTGAAAACGTTTTACGAGTTCCTGCAGGTCGCCAACCATCGAAGTCGCGGCGTCAAACCAGCTAACAGAAGGCGCAATTTCGAGTGAGATAACTCGAATACCGTCCTTTTTGGTGAACAGTTCGTACAGGTAAAACGCTTTGGGCTCTCCGTCCAGTTCCAGAATGCGGCCGCGGTAAAAAACTGTGCGGCCTTCAGATCGACCAAACATTTCATCCTCGAAAGTTTGGGCATCGACATTGACGGTCACGTAGGCTCGCTCGCGCGCGAAAGC
>Ga0066383_10000775_pt1 | contig 11446 bp, 9 predicted proteins | sample Knorr_S23_td_Bot_FD_70950 | JGI IMG/M metagenome (GOLD analysis project Ga0066383, IMG submission 70950) | Marine microbial communities from Southern Atlantic Ocean transect - Knorr_S23_td_Bottom_ad_3770_LV_A | ecosystem: Environmental > Aquatic > Marine > Oceanic | place: Southern Atlantic...
CGTTTATGTGGGTCTTTGCTGGCCGGATGATGTCGATCCCCCCGGGGGTCTCATCTGCTGATTGGCAGGGGACTGTGAGGACAACGTGCTTGCCTATATGTGGTACAATCTTGCTCAGGCTCAGGGACTTGGGCCGGCGGGGTATAACAAAGACTTCATCGAAGAGCGGATGACTCGCGAACAAATAGCCGAAGCCCAACGGCTGTCCTACCTCGTGTACCGAGGGGACGAGCCGGTCGGCGTCGTGGTCTGCATTCCCGACCTGAATCCCCTGCTGAAGAGCGCCGGCTCACGGTTCGGCCCTTCCTTCCCCTTCCGCTACGTGAAGCATCTGAGGAATCGTCGTCGGGCGGTGATCATCTTCTGGGCCGTACATCCATCGATGTGGGGTCAGGGGCTGAACCCGGCCATGCTCTATCGCGTCACGACGGCTCTCCAGGATGCCGGCTACACCCACCTCGGCATGACGTGGATCGCGGATGAGAACAAGGCCAGCCTGCGCCAGGTGGAGAAGCTAGGGGGTCGGCCGCTCCATCGGCTTCACCTCTTCCGACGGCCCCTCTGATGAGCCTGAAGGTCGACCTCTCTCGCGAAGACACTCTGACCCTGGTCGCAGAGGCGAACCTGGCTCCGAGCGCGCACAATACCCAGCCGGCCAGGTGGCGGTTTCTTCCGGGGGGGCGCATGCTCTTGCTGGAGGACGTGCGCAGGCGCGTCCCTTTCGCGGACCCGACTGGAAAGGACGCGATGATCAGCCTGGGAGGCGCCTTCGAGGGCATGAGCCTGGCCCTATCCTGTCGCGGGCTCGGCCTCGGTGCCCCTGACCTCGGGGACTCTCCCGGGGGTGCTAGGGCTACCGACGACGAGCCGTATCGCCTGGTCGCGAGCGCCACCGTCCTGGAGGCAGGAGCCCGGGACCCGCTCGCGGAGCTTGTCACGCTCCGGCGAAGCTACCGCGGCCGGTTCGAGGCGGACGCGAGTGCGCTCGAGAGCGTCCACTGCGTCGTTGACGCCGAGGAGGGCCTCTCGGTCATCGACGCTCCGGCGGAGATCGCCGAGCTGGCGCGTGCCCACGACCGGACCTCATATCGGTTCCTCCAGATCCCCGAGTTGCAGGCCGAGCTCTATGCGTGGCTCCGCTTCACGCCCGCGCACCCCGACTGGCACCGCGATGGCCTGACCGCCGACTGCATGGCCATGTCGTCCCTCGAAGCACGGGCGGCCGTCATGCTGTTCAGGCCGGGGATGTTCAGGGTCCTGAAGCTCATGGGCCTCGGTCGGCTCGCCACCGCCGAGGCCAGTCAGACGCGCTCCGCGGCGGCTCTGCTAGTTCTCCACCAGAGTCCGGGCCGGGGCTGGTTCGAGGCCGGCCGAAGCTTCTACCGGATCTGGCTCGAGCTTACGCGCCTCGGGTTGAGCGCGTGCCCCATGTCGGCGTTGGCCGACGATCCCGACGAGTGCGCTAGCCTCCGCACGCGGTGTGGGCTCGTACGCGCCGCCGCCGTGATCAACGTGCTCCGAGTCGGGAAGGCCCCACCGGCCGGCGCCCCCAAGAGCCCGCGCCTTCCACCAGACGAGTTGGTGGTCTAGATGGTGCGCATTCGCAAGCCTCGGTCGGCTCGCCACCGCCGAGGTCAGTCAGACGCGCTCCGTGGCATCCAGCCACACCCAGCTATCCAGCAGTGTTCTGCGCGTCCTGAGTTGCGGGCCTGAGTGGGGCGGAGCAGAATCAGGGCATGAAGTGGCGCTGGATCGCGCACGCCCAAAAAGAGGTTGGCCAATATGAAGTGGATCACCGCGGTTCTGGCCCTGCTCCTGCTCCACCAACCCGCGTGGGCTCAAGACTCCGAAGCTCGCGCGCGTGAGATCATCGACGAGGCAGCACGCCGAACGGCCGGTTTCCAGGACTTCACCGCGAACCTGACCATGACGATCAGAGATGCGGACGGCGCCGGGCGCGATCACGAGATGCAGGTTCAGGTCCTAGAGGTCCCCGAGGACGGCCAGAGGACTCTTCTGATCTTCGACCGCGCGAACGTGAGGGGGATGATGATCCTCACGATCGCGAATAGGGACGGGCGCAGGAGGCAGTACGTGTACCTGCCCTCCACGCGGAGTACGCGGGAGGTGGCAACGAGCCGCCAGTCCGAGTCGTTCATGGGTAGCGACTTCACATACAGGGACATGGGCGCGCAGGACTTCCATGGGTACACCTACGAGTACCTGGGCGAGGAGACGGTCGGACAGGTCTCTTGCCACAAGCTGGAGCGACGCCCCACGGATGACGGATCCGGCTATGATCACCAAGTCGTGTGGCTCGACACGGAAGCGTACCGGGTCCTCCGAGTCGACTACTTCGACGGCGCCAACGAGCTCTTGAAGACGCTGGAGCTCGACGGATACCAGCAATATGCGGGCCGGCACTGGCGACCGGACCGCATGGTCATGACCGACTCTCGATCGGGGAAATCGACCACTCTCGCGTGGAGCGAATACTCCTTCGAAAACGGGCTGACCACCGCGGACTTCGATCCGCGCCGGCTCGGTCGGCCGCGTTAGGCTCGAGATGAGCCCGAGTCGGGGCATCCGACGTTGGACCACGAGCAGGGCCCGCCGCGTAACGTCGCGGAAGGTTGCCGTGAGTCTAGCCGTCGGGCTCTCAGGGTTGATCCCGGCCGAGGCCGCCGCGCAATGGTCCGGCGATGTCGCCCTCGGCGTGCGCACGTACCCCAGGGAACCATCGGACGCACCCGCCGCCGGCCGGGAGGCAAGCGTCTCACTGCGCGCGACGCGCTCGTTCTCCTGGAGCGACGGGTCCCAGTTCCTGACGGTGTCGCCGCTCCTGCGCCTCGATCCGGAAAGCGTCTCGCGAAGCCGGATCGACTTCCTCGACCTGACATGGGAGAAGATCTGGACACGGTGGGAGGTTGCAGCGGGGCTGCGCCAGGTGGACTGGGGCGTGACCGAGTCGGGGTCGGTCGTCGACGTCGTCAACCAACTCGACTTCAGCGACGATGCGCCATCGCCTACGCCCATGGGCCAACCCATGGTCAACGTGCGCTTCTTCCCGTCCACCGGTCTGTTCGAGGCGTTCTTGCTCCCCTTCTTCCGAGAGCGTCGCTCCGCCGGGCGAGGCGGGGCGATCTGGTCACCGCTTCCTCTAGCCGATGCCGAGTTCGAGCACTCCTGGGGGCGGCACCATCCCGACTGGGCCCTACGCTGGAGTCAGATGATAGGCGACTTCAATGTCGCCGTGGCACATTTCGGGGGCACGAACCGTCAGCCCCGGTTCGAGGTGACGTCCGACCCGTCGGGGGAGGCGGAGAGCCTGACACCCCATTACGACCAGATCGATCAAACGAGCCTGACTGCTCAGTGGACGCACGACGCCTGGCTGGTCAAGCTGGACGCCGTGCGCCGAGCCTCGCAAGTGGAGAGCTTCGTCGCGCTGGTGGGTGGCATCGAATTCGCCTTCGCGACCTACCTGAGCGTCTTCGCAGAGTATCTGTACGACGGGCGCGGAAGTGGGGCGACCACCTCAATGGAGCACGACGTGTTCGCCGGAACACGGCTGCTGACCCAAGACTGGACGATCTCCAGCCGTGTGTTCGTCGACCGGCGCAACTCGAACCTGGTGCTTTCGACGACCGCGTCCCGTAGAATCGGTGACACGGCCGCGGCCGAGCTGGACGGACGGTGGTTCCACGGGGACAGCTCGGAGGAGCCGTCTCGCGCGAATCGCCTCGACAGTTATCTCGCTCTGAAGCTCACCTACTTCTTCTAGGGATCGATCATGCACAAAGGAACGATGCCCAAGAGAGGACGGGTGGGATGAAGATGCGGATTCGCAGGCTGGGCAGAAAATATCTGGACCTGGAACTCAGTGTCGGCGACAACCTGCGTGCGCGCGTCGTAGAGCGGCCGGGCCGCTGGATGCCTCCTGACGACCTGGCCCGCATGGTCGATGACCTCCGCGTAGTAGCGGCCACTACGTTGGGGGGGGACTCCCTCGACTATGGGGTTCTGACTGGAGACATCGACCGGCTCAATGACGCCATTCTCACAGTCCTGTATGAAGGAGAGTCGCGCCAACCGGTTGGGTTCAACGCTCTAAGCCTCCTGACGCTGGACCTGAGGGGCCGTCCAGAAGAGGTTCTGCATACGGGCCTCGTCATGGTGGATCCTGAGTTCCAAGGCAGGGGTTTCTCGTGGGTCCTTTCAGGACTGAGTGTAGTGCTGACGTTCTTTCATCGGCAGCTCCGACCCCTCTGGATCACCAACGTGACGCAGGTGCCCGCGGTCTTCGGGCTGATCGTGGAAAGTTTCGATGACGTGTTTCCCGCCCGGCTGAAGGACCGACGTACGTACCGTCACCTCGAGATCGCGCGCCAGGTCATGGGAAATCACCGTCACGTCTTTGGCGTCGCGCAGGAAGCGGGCTTCGATCCGGAGCGCTTCATCATCACCAACGCCTATACAGGTGGCTCCGACAACCTCAAGAAGACCTACTCCCAAGCCCCCAAGCACCGGCATGATGAATACAATGCGATGTGCCGCGGGCAGCTCGATTACGAGCGGGGGGACGACTTTCTCCAGATCGGTCAAATGAATCTGAGGACGGGCCGGCGCTACTTGCTGAGGGCCGTGCCAAGGAGCTCGCTTTGGTCGATCCTATCGCGCGGACTCTTCCTTCTGGGTGGCTCCGTCATCGTGCCGGCCGTGCAGTGGTTCTCCCCGGGTACCCAGCTCGGCGAGTTGAGACCGTGGAACCACTAGTGTCCACTACCGCCGACACCTTCGACTACCGCGAGTTCGTCACGCGGAACATCGGCTTCGTTACCGAAGCGGAGCAGGCACTGCTCTGTGCAGCGCGCGTCTTCGTATGCGGGGTCGGCGGCATGGGCGGTGCCTGTGTTCTTTCGCTCGCACGCGCGGGGGTTTCGCACTTGACGATCGCGGACATCGATCGTTTCGAGGTCTCGAACCTCAACCGTCAGGTCTTCGCTTCTCTCGACACCATCGGGGAAGCGAAAACCGAGGCGGTCCGGCGCCAGCTCCTGAGGATCAACCCTGAGCTCGACGTGCGCGTGCTGGGACACGAGTGGATCGAACAACTGGATGACCTACTGGCGACTCATTCCATCGTCGTCAACGCCATGGACCACATCCCCAGCGGCGTGCAACTGTATCGAAAAGCGCGGGAACACGGCGCGACGGTCGTCGACGCATACGCTTCCCCGCTTCCATCGGTTTACGTCGTCGGACCCCGAGACCCACGACCAGAGGAGCGGATGGCCTTTCCGAGCCGCGGGAAACCATGGACGGACATCTCGCCGGAAGATGAGGGCGAGTGCCTGGCTCGTGAAATCGAGTGGGTGATGGTCAACTCCTCCTCCAAGAGGCATGTCGACATGGAGGTCGCGGGCGCGTTGATGACCGGGGAGCGCAGCCGCCCGTCCTTCGCTCCAATGGTGATCACCGCGGGCAATCTCATGTGCTTCGAAGCGATCAACCTGATCCTCGATCGGCCGTCTGGGACCGACCACAGAGGGTACTTTTTCAATCCCTGGACCGCTCGCGTCGAGCGCCCGCGGCTCCGACCGGTGGCATGGCTGCTCGGGTACTTCGTACGGTCTCACCTGAGCAGGCTGACCCGTGGGGCTTGAGACGTGGACCGACTTCCTCCTGAATTGGCTGGGGGTAGGCGGGCTGATCGCCTACGCCGTCTACATTCACGGTAATCGGCAGCGCGGCGGACTCGAGATGATGATGCTCATCCTCCTGTACACGCTGGCCGTGCTTTACATCAGCCGGTCGTTTTATTGGCTGACCGACGACTCCCTGTTGCAGGTACTGTCGTTCATCCCGGCTACGCTGATCCCGCTGCCCATCACGCTCTTCGTCGAGGCGCTCATGCGCCGGCATGTCCCATTGGCGCTCAAGATCTTCGTAGTCGCCGGCACCCTCGTGTGTTTCGTCATGAACCTGGTGCCGGACGTGAACCGCACGACCCTTTGGATCATCTCCATAGTCGTCACGCTCGGCACACTCGCGTGGCTCGGGCTGATCGCTCTATTTCGGAATCGTGCCCGCCACGCGCCCATGGAGAACCGGCTGATCAATGGCTGCGCGGCGGCGCTCGCGTTCGCCTTCCTACTCACGGCTACCGACGTCGAGCTGGGCCCCGCATGGCTCCACTTCCGCCTGGGCGGCATCGGTGCGTTGATCTTCGTGTACGTCTGCGTGCGCCTGACGGATCCCGGGGAGTCGGCGGCGGCGTTGTTCGGTGAACTGTCCGCAATCGCCGCGATCGCGCTCGGGGGCCTGGGAGCGTTCGCACTTCTGGTCCCCGGGGCCGAGGCCGATTTGTACGTGGCGATCTTCGTCGTCCTGCTGGCGTCCGTTTTGCTCTACGCGATCTTCGGTCGCCTGCGCGCGAAGCGGCAGCCAACGTTCTTCCGATGGTTGTTGGACGCTTCCACCGGCTCGGTCGACGGATTCATCGACGCGTTGCACGGATTGCCGCTCGCCAATGACCACAGAATTCTCCGGGGCGCCGACGTGGACGCCTACGGACCCGAGATCATGGCGGCGACCTTCGACGACGCGAACGCGGTGTGGGGGATCGGGCGGCTACGCGCTGAACTGACCAACGAGAGCCGGCGAGACGGGGCCGAGCGGCTGATCGGGATGCTCGAGCAGAATCACATGACCCACGTCGCGTTGCTCGCTACCCGACCCCATGCGTTCTTGTTGCTCACCCTCCCTCAGTTGGCCGGCGGGCACAATCCGATGCTCGAGATCGAGCTGATCCAGAAGTTCGCTAGGCTCCTTAGCGCGGGCCCGTCCTGAACGGTGGCTACAGCAGCTTGAGGTACTCCAGCAGCGCAGCTTTCTCGGCTTCTTTGAGCAAGCGGAACTCGTGCCCTGCGTTGGACCGACCCGGCTCACGGGTGTCGTACAACGCGGGTCGGGACCAGGGCTGGTAGCCGTCCAGGTAGCGGTAAACTCCGTCCGCGTCGACCTCCCCTGCGATGCCCATGAGGTCGTAGTCGAGCGCGTGTCCTCCCACGTAGAACCGCTCTGGCCGGTGCTCCGCGTGAAGAAGGTGCCACAGCGTCGGCACGGAGCCATTGTGCAGATAGGGCGCCGTCGCCCAAACGCCACCCAGGTCCGGGGCCACGTACCCACCCCCGTTCTCGATTTCGAGGTGCTTCAGGTAGCCCATACTACCCAGGTGCCGGGTCGCCTCATCGAGGTCCGCGGCGGCCCACCGAATCGAGTCGGTCAGCATCCGGTCCTGAGGTGTGAGACGGTTGGGGTGGGCTAGCAGGAGGACGTCCTCCAGGCCGGAAGAGTATTCGCCGTGGCACGCGGCGCATGCATTCGCGTAGACCGCAGCGCCCTCGAGCGCGAGCGCATGGTCGATTTGGCCGGGGAACGGAGGGGACATGACGGCGTGCAGGAAGTCGAACACTTCCCGCACCGCCGGGATCGCCCGCCGCGCCTCCCGCGGGAGCACGCCCTGCGTCGTGACGATGAAGAATGACGCCACGCCTGCGAGACCGTCGAGGTGTGCTCCGTCGACCTCATCGTGTGTCATCGGTCCGCGGCGCGCGCGGCCGGGGGCCGCATACACGCCGTCGACCAGGAGCGAGCGTCTCATCGTCGTCGCGGCCAGGTCCGGCGGAGCTGCCCAGGCTACCTCGTCGCTTCGTACGTCCCCGTGCAGCCCCTCCCTCAGGAAGCTAAGCGAGCCGATCCCGTTCATGAGACCCGGTCCGCCGTTGCCGAACGGCACGAGTCCTCCGTGCTCGGCGAGGCGGACCGCGAGTTCCTTCCGCGCGGCCGGCATTACGTGCTCACGGAGATTGGACAACTCTCTCTCCGAGACCTCCGGAAATACCAGCGCCAGCGTCGCCAAGAGCGAGTCTGGCTCCTCGAGTTCACTCCGTAGTGCCACGAAGGCGTCTTCCGAATAGGCGTCCAGATCGATCGAGCTGTTGGGGAGCCCCAGCCACACTTCGCCCGTGGTCCGTCCGTCAGCACCGTAGAGCGGTCCCGCGTGGCAGGTTGCGCACCCCAGGTTGGAGACCTCGATCTCGACTCCGGGGAAGCCCCGCCGGGCCATGCCGGCGATCATGCCCATGGGTCGTTCGAACCGTGGCTGCGGCCCGGCCCAGTTGGCTACCGCTGTGGGTCGGATGAACCCGTACTCCTTGAGCGCCCGTTCGAGCGTACCGCGCGTCAGGGGAGCTCCTTCCGTCCGGTGCCGGTCCCGGACGATCGCGGCGCCGACCATCTTCCACGGCTGGCCGTACCGATCGAGGTTGTCCGTGTTGAGGCTGCCGAAGTCGTCGAACAGAAAACGCACCTGGCCACGGACGCTCGGCGGCGCGTTGGCGTAGGCGCGATCCGCGCTCAGGAGCTTCATGCCCTCGGGCTCGGCCTCCGCGTAGCCTCGCATGAAGCGGCCGGGCAGGTAACATCCCGCAAGTGAGACGAGCACCATCGTAACGAGTGGCCGCAGAAGCTTCGCTCGCCGTTTCAAAGCTCTTTCCGGAAGAGGTTCAGCCGGTGCCGAGGTTCCGCGCCAAGCTTCTCCATCTGACGAAGGCTCGGGCCGTTACTGTCCGAGACCCAGCTGACGCCCAGTTCCCGGTACCCGGCGCGCTGCATACCGGTGATGGCATGGCGGAGCGTGATGCCCGCGACGCCCCTGTCCTGATGATCGCGGCGGACCCCGCCGAAGATGAGCGACGCGCGCGCTCTCGAGCGTAGGAATCGCATGTAGTGCCATGGGGTCGACAGCTGCAACCTTGATCGGGTCGCCCGCAGCAGCGGGTTCACATCGGGAAGGCAGACGACCACGCCGACCGGCTCGCCACCGACCTTGGCCAAGCATGAGACCCTCGGGTCGAATACCACGAGCATCTGGTCCGCTTGATACTTGAACTCCGCTTCGGTCAGTGGAACGAAGAGCGGATTCTGCTCGAAAGAGTCGTTCAGAAGGGACCAAGTGGCCTCCATCGCAACGCGAAAGCGACGGCGCATAATCGGCTCGATGGTGAACTCCGCGCTCGATATCAGTTCCCGCTGCTTGGGACCGACGAGTTGCTCGGGATCGAAGCCGTCGAGGCCGAGTCTCCACGTCGTCATCGGGAAGTACGCCTCGAAGCCCGAGTCCTCCAGGAGGCCCGGGATCCACGAGGGGTTGTAGTGGTGCCCGACGAAGGGGGCGTGCTCATGACCGCCCACAACGACGCCCATCTCCTGCATCGCCGTCAGGTTGAAGTTGCCCACCATGTGGTCGCAGCCGCGGCGTAGAAGCCACTCCGCCGCTGCGTTCAGCAAGAGCCGGCCCGCGTTCAGGTCGTCGGCGCAGTCAAAGAACCCGAAGCAGCCTCGCCGCTCGTCATAGCGTTCGTTCGAGCGCCGGTGAATGTGCGCGGTGATCCGCCCGACGGGTGTTCCGCCCTTCGTTACGGTGAAGTAGCTGATCGCGTCGGGATCGTCGAACACGGGGTTCAAGCTCCCGTCGAGCATCTTCTGCAGGTCCGAGCGGAACGGGGAGACATACGGCGAGTTGGGACCGTACTGCGCGAAGGGCACCTCGAAGAAGGAGCCGAAGTCGCGCTCCTTGAGGCTGTACTCGCTCATGCTCCTCCCCGTGCGTTCTCTCAACGCACGCAACGTGTTGTCCTCGAGGAGCGGCTGCAACTCACGTGTTCCTGGCATCTCGACGCCCTCCGTTCTCGGTTCACACTCTAGAAAAATGACAACGAGCACAGACGGCGTTGATACGTCGACCGGCGTAGCCTCCCACCGAGATTATGTAGTGCCGGTGGCCGAGCGAGCCTCTGGCCGGGCCACCGCCCCCCACAATACTTTTGCCGAATGAGCCTCACAAGGGAAGCGTTCTTCCGATGGATGGTGACCCATCGACGATCCGTAGCAGCTATCGGCGCGCTGGTGATCGGCGGGGCGGGTAGTCGTGCCACCCTAGTGCCGATCGACTACGCGATAGAGCAGTTCTTCCCGCCCAGCGGGGTCGAGCGAGACACCTTCGACGAGTACAAGGAGCACTTCGCGAAAGAGGACGGGCAGTTCGTGCTCTTCTGGGAAGCCGAAGACGGCCCCAGCATTCGCCTGTGCCAAGACCTCGGACGGGCCGCGCGGCTCTTCGAGGAGGTCGGGCTCGAGGACGTGCAGTGGTTTGGCGACGTCGAGGTGACGGAGACGGGGGCGTTGGACGGAGGCGCGTCTCTGGCCGTTTACCGGCTGTGCGATGAAGCCGCCGTCTCGGACTCGACGGTTCGAGACCGCGTCGAAAGACACCGAGCCGACGTCCTCTTGACCGGTTTCCTGTGGAATGCCGAGCAAACGGTATTCGCGCTTCACGGATATCTCCCGCCCGACCTCAAGACCGATCAGAAACGGCGAGAGGTCGAAGAGGCCTTGACGGAGTCCCTCGCCTCGCTGGGGATCGACGGGGCCGCCGCGACACTCGCGGGAGTCCCCGTCTACCGGTCCAGGATTCCCAAGATGCTCCAGTTGGACCAAACGCTGTTCCTGGGCGGCGGCTTCCTCGTCTTCTTCGGCATCCTCTTCTACTTCTTCCGACACATCGGGCACGTCTCGCTCTGCCTCGTCTCGGTGCTGCCCGCCTACCTTTGCACTCTCGCGCTCATGGGCGCGGCCGGCCGGTCGATCACCGTCCTCACGAGCTTCATCCCGATCATCGTCCTGGTCGTCGGCGTCAGCGACGCAATCCACCTGTTGGCACGATACCGGCACAGTCGCAACGTGTTCAGCGACAACGAGGGGGCGATCGTCGATACGTTTTCCCGCCTCTCGATGGCGTGTCTCTACACGTCGGCCACGACCGCCATCGGGTTTCTGAGCCTGGTAGGGACCCGGATCACGATCGTGATGGAGTTCGGAATCTTCACCGCAGTGGCGATCATGCTGACCTACGTGTTCAGCATGACTCTGCTACCTGCGCTGCTCGGCTTTTCTTCTCGCCGGGCGTCTGACGAGCGAGGACTCACCCCCGGGTGGATCCTCAAGATCGTCGACGCCGCCGTCGGTGTGCCGCGGCAGCGAGCCCGGGCAGCTGTCCTCCTGTTTGCGCTTGTCAGCCTCGGCTGCGTGACGATTGGATCGACGCTCCGCGTGAACACCTTCCTGCTGGACGACATGGGGCCGAACAGCCCTGTCATGCGCGACCTGGCTCGCATCGAGGCGTCCGGTTTCGGACTGTTCCAGGTCAATATCTTCCTGCGCGGCACCGAGGGAGATGTCCTTCACGATCCTGCGATGCTCCGCTGGATGGCGTCCTTTGAGGACTTCGCTCGCGGCGAAGCTGTCGTGGTCAACGCCACCGGCCTTGCGGACGTCTTGGCGGAGTTGCGGCGTGCTTGGGTCGATGACGAACCTGGGGCCC
>Ga0066383_10000779_pt1 | contig 11425 bp, 5 predicted proteins | sample Knorr_S23_td_Bot_FD_70950 | JGI IMG/M metagenome (GOLD analysis project Ga0066383, IMG submission 70950) | Marine microbial communities from Southern Atlantic Ocean transect - Knorr_S23_td_Bottom_ad_3770_LV_A | ecosystem: Environmental > Aquatic > Marine > Oceanic | place: Southern Atlantic...
GCGCAGGGTGGCGGCGCGCAGCTCTGCCTCGGCGGTGCGGCTGTTGGCGGCCAGCACGGCAGAGGCCACCTGATCCGACACGGTGTCATCGGGTAGAACAGAAGACCGCAGCGCCAGACCCTGGATGATCTGGCTGTCTGCGGTGATTTTTTCGGCGTAGGTGGGTTTGATCGCCTGCGAGGCATCGGGGGTGCGGAACCGGGTAACGATGTCAGATTGCATCAGGTCACCGGGCATCATGCCGCTGCCGAAATCCGACATGCAGCCGGATAGGGCCAGCGCTGCTGCGCACATGCCCCCTGCCCGTTTTACACTCTGCCTCATTATCCTGCCCTTAACGTGCCGGTTTTTTTATTCTGGAAACGCCTGCGGTCGTTGCCGCCTGCGTGTGCCAACCGCGCCCCCTTGAACAGAGGGCGCGGTGCAATCTTTAGACGATGACGTTGATATCGTTGTCGATCATCAGCGTGGCTTCGTCGCCCAGTGTATAGATGTCATAGGTTTGATCCCCACGCACCTCTGAACCGCCACGTACCGCGCCTGTGATTGTCACGGTGTCGTCGTTATGCCCGTCGATGATCAGTTCGTTCGTATTGCTCGACAGGTTGACCAGCGCGGTTTCCGTGATGGTCAGATGCGCCTCTTCGGCGAACTGCAGATCAACGGTTTCGATGTTGTAGTTTCCCAGGTTCGGATTGGTCAGGGTCAACTGCGTGTTCGCCGCTTCATCATCCAGCGCCAGATACGTGCCGGAAAAGTTTCCCGCAGCGTCAGTGGCCGTGACAATCAGGTCGGACCCGTCTGGCACATTGCTTTCGAACTGGAAATTACGCTCGCCAATGGCGTCGATGTCAAAGCTGGTCGATTCCACTTCCGAGATGGAGCGGTCTGCGTTCACCTGATGCACCTCAAGCGTATCGGGGCTGATCTCGGTCGAGATGCCACGGATACCGTCGCCGTCGCGGGTATAGGACGCGATGACCGGACCTTCGGGCGCATAGGTATCGATTGCGAGCGTGTCGGTGATCGACGCGATGTTGCCCACATGGTCCGTGGCGGTGACAGAGATGTCGGCGTCATAGGTGCCCTGACGGATTTCCGAAGGCGGGATCGTGACCGACCAGTTGCCCGCGCCGTCCACAAACGCGGTGTAGTTGGTGCCGTCAAAGTTGACCACAACGCTAGATCCCGCTTCGACCTGACCGTTCAGATCAATGCCCGTCTGGGCTTCGCGTGCGCTAACCACAGCGTCGCTGCCGCCCGCTTGGTTCATGTCGAGCGGATCCACGACCGTGTCGATCAGCACCGCGTGGCTTGCCGTGGCAGAGTTGCCCGCGGCATCCGTTGCCTTGACCGACACGGTGGTGTTGATCGTGCCCTCGGGCACCTGACCCGGTGCAAAGGTGACGGACCAGTTGCCATTCGCATCCACCGCGCCGTTCACCGATGCCGCGCCAAGCGACACGACCACGGACGAGCCGATTTCAGAGGTGCCGGTGACCAGAACGCCGCCATTCGCCAGACGCTCTGCCCCGCTGATGATGTCATCGCCTTCGACGGTGTTCAGCGACAGATTGTCGACGCGCGTGTCCACGCGCACGCTGTCAGAGGCGCTGCGGCTGTTGCCCGCCGCGTCGGTTGTGGTTGCGGTGATGTCGGCGGTATAAACGCCTTGGGCAACTTCGCCCGCGGCGTAATAAGCGGTCCACTGACCGTTGCTATTTGCCACAACCGTATGGGTGACACCTGCCAGCGTGACCTGCACAATGGCGCCCGCATCGGCGGTGCCCGAGATGGCCACACCGTCGCTTGCCTCGGCCGCGTTGACCACGTCGTCGCCCTCGACGGGCAGCGGGCTGATGGTCAGCGAACCGGCTTCGGTATCGACTGATACAGACTGCGATACGCTATCAACGTTACCTGCCGCGTCGGTGGCGGTGGCGGTCATTGTGCTGGTGTAGGTGCCTGCGGGGATGTCGCTGGGGGCGAAGCTGACGGTCCATGTGCCGTCCGCCGCAACCGTGGCCGCACGCGACACCTGGCCAAGCTGGACCATCACAGTCGAGCCGGGTTCAACCGTGCCGGTCATCACGATGCCCTGCGCCGCCTCTGCCGCGTTCACAACCCCGTCGCTGCCGCCGGTCTGGCCGGTGAAGGCAAGGTTGTTGACCAAAGTATCGACATCGACTTGGCCGGTTGCGGTGGCCGTGTTGCCCGCCGCATCGGTCGCGACTGCGGTCACTGTCGCCGTTGTCTCGCCCGTCGGGATTTCGGAGGCCGCGAAATCTGCGGACCAGTTGCCGTTTGCGTCAACCACCGCGTCACGGGTCACACTCCCAAAGGTGACCTGAACGGTCGACCCGGGCTGCGATGTGCCGGTCAGCGTCACGCCGTCGCCGCGCTCTGCCGCGTTGATCACGCCGTCAACTTCGACAGTATCCGCCGCAATCGCGACTTCAGAGACGGTATCGACGACCAGCTGCTCGGTCGAGGTAGAGCTGTTGCCGAAAGCATCGGTGGTCACGATGGTGACATCGCTGACGTATTCGCCTTCGGGCAAGGTGCCCGCCTGCCATGTCGCGGACCATGTGCCGTTGTCGCCCACAGTTGCGGTGCGGGTGATACCACCGATGGTCAGCTGCACGGTTGAACCGGGCTCACCCGTGCCGTTCAGGGTGACACCGTTGCCAAACGATGCGGCATTATAGCTGTCGCCCACGGATTGCGTGCCCGATGTCACAGCGACGGTCGGTGCGATGGTATCAACCACCAGCGTTTCGGTGGTGGTGGAGGTATTGCCGTATTGATCGGTGGTCTTGATCAGCACCTCTGTCTCGTATTCGCCCCCCTGCAGCGTGCCGGGTTCGAATGTGACGGACCATGTGCCGTCTTCGCCGACGGTGGTGCTGCGTGTGACATCCGCGACGGTTACGTCAACGGTCGCGCCTGCTTCACCGTTCCCGGTCAGCGTGACGCCATTCGCAAAGGAGTCACCGTTAAAGAAGTCGCCGACACTCTGCGTGCCTTCGGACATGGTGACCGTGGGGGCTGTGGTGTCGATGACGAAGCTCGGCCCGTCAAGCACGATCTCATTGCCGTCCGTGGTCACGACGACCTCGGCTTCATAGGTGCCGTCGTCGGGGAAGTTATCGCCTTCGAACACGGCTTCGAATGTGCCGTCGTCACCAACTGTTGTTGTGACTTCTTTATCGCCGATGGTGACCACGACCTCGGACCCGGGCTCGCCGCCGCCGGTGACAACGACCTGCTCTACCGCGCCGTCGCCGCCGACCGTGCCGGTTGCGTCGGGTTCATTCACGAACGGAGGTGCGACCGAAGGGCTGCCGCCATTGCCGCCACCGCCGCCGCCACCGATGACAGCTGCACCACCGACAACCGCCGCACCGGCTGCTGCCGCTGCACCACCACCGCCAACGACGCCGCCCAGCAAGGGCGCTGCCAACATCGACACTTCGTCGTCACCCGCGCCCGGCATGACACCGCCCGGCACAGACGCCACATCGCTGCGGCCCAGATAGATCAGATCGTCAGAGGGGCTCCATTTACCCCACTGCTCGGTCGGGCCGTATTGCGCATAAAGCCCGCCGCCTTCGGCCTCGACGAATGCGACTTCGTTCAGATAGCCATCCGACGAAATGAACAGGCGGTTCGCGGCACCGGTTTCGTTAAAGTAATTCTCGATGGTGATGACCGACCCGTCATTCAGCGTGAGCACAAGGTCGTTGCCCGACCGCTGATGCGATTGAAAATCGGTCTGACGCAGGTTCAGCGAGATTTCCTGACCTGATGTCGCTTGGATAACATGGAAGTTTGCGTTTTCCGCAACCGTGCCACGCTGCAATGCGCCCGCTTGATCGCGAACGACGAAATCTATCGTCTTCATAATATCTGCTCCACCTCGGTGCGCATTCTGCGCGCGACACCTGAGAAATTTTATGACCGCCAACGCGTTGATCGCATCGTGCAGCCGCCTGATTATGTCCGTCGTAAAAAACGAAACGTATTATTGAGGCAGAAGGTAGCCGCTTAGACACATAAAAGCCAAGGTTAAAGTGGAACGCCACATTCTTGCCTTATTTCAACAGTGCAACACGGCCACAGTTTCTACCGCTGCGGGAAAGCGTTAATAATAGTTAACGTTGCCAGATAATTAACCACCTCATTTCACTCAGGAAAAATCCCCATGGGTGCCACACCGCAAGCCCGTGCAAACGGTTGACAATATTGGGCTCCCCCCTGACCTTTGCGGCATGGATACCGCCCAGAACACCCCGCTATCACTGATTGAAGACCCCGACATGGGCATCACCCTCTCGGATGGGTGCCGGCTCTCCGCACGAGTCTGGCGGCCTGAAAATTCCGATACCGCGCCTGTGCCCGTGATTCTGGAATACCTCCCCTACCGCAAACGCGACGGCACCACCGCACGGGATGCGCTGACCCACCCTTGGTTTGCCGAACGCGGATATGCCTGCGTGCGGGTCGATATGCGCGGCAATGGCGATAGCTATGGCGTGATGGAGGATGAATACACCCCCCAGGAACAGGCCGACTGCATAGAGGTGATCAACTGGCTTGCCGCGCAACCGTGGTGCAGCGGGACGGTGGGCATGATGGGCATCAGCTGGGGCGGTTTTAACGGGCTGCAGGTCGCAGCCCATGCGCCAGAGCCGCTGAAGGCGGTGATTACGCTATGTTCCACCGTCGACCGCTTTGCCGATGACATCCACTATAAGGGCGGGTGCCTGTTGAATGAGAACCTTGGCTGGGGGGCGACGATGTGGGCCTATTCCAGCCGCGCGCCCGACCCTGCGCTCCGCCCCGACTGGCGCGAAATGTGGCTGGAGCGGCTAGAGGCAGAACCGTTTCTTCCCGCGCTTTGGCTGCGCCACCAATCACGCGACGCCTATTGGAAGCAAGGGTCGGTGATCGAGGAGTATAGCGCGCTCAAGGCCAAAGTGCTGGCGATTGGCGGCTGGGGCGATTCCTACAAGAACGCGGTCCCGCAGTTGGTTGAGGCGTTGCCCGGTGCGAAGGGGATCGTTGGGCCTTGGGTGCATAAATACCCGCATTTCGCCATCCCCGAACCCCGCATCGGCTTTCTGCAAGAGGCGCTGCGCTGGTGGGACCGGTGGCTCAAGGGGATCGACACGGGCGTCGAGGACGACCCCGATTATCGCGCGTATCTGATGGACGGCATGCGCCCTTCCACGTGGACGCATGAACGCCCCGGCCGCTGGATCACCGAACCCACAGGCGCGACATCGCATCTGCCCGTCAAGACGTTGCATCTGACGGATGAGGGCCTGCAAGACACCGCTGCCCCGCTGGACCGCAGCGTCGCCTCCCCCGCGCATTGCGGGGCGGATGGCGGGGAATATTGTGCGATCTGGCTTGGCCCCGAAATGCCCGGCGACCAGAGGCAAGACGATGCGCTATCGGTCTGTTTTGACAGCGGGCCCTTGGCGCAGCAGATGGATATCCTTGGCGCGCCGCGTCTGCGCCTGCGTCTGGCCTGCGACAAACCACAGGGCCAGATCGCGGTGCGGTTGAACCATATCCACCCTGATGGGGCCTCGGCGCGGATCACCTATGGCGTGCTGAACCTGTCCCATCGCGACAGCGCCGAAAATCCGCAGGCGATGGCGCCCGGTGCCATGACCGACATCACGCTGGACCTTGACCACATCGCCTATCGCATCCCCAAGGGGCACCGGCTGCGGGTGTCGATCTCTACCGCCTATTGGCCCCTGCTCTGGCCAGCGCCCGAAGCGGCAGAGGTCACGCTGTCGTCCGGCCAGATCGACCTGCCGCAGCGCCCGACCAGCGGCGGGGACGAATACAGCTTTGCCCCGCCCACCTCTGCCGCCCCGTGGGAGACAGAGACACTGCGCCCCGAAAACCACATCCGCCGCCAAGAGATCGACCGCGTCACGGGCATCGTCTCTCTGATCATCGAGGATGACTTCGGCAAGCTGCGCGATGCCGATCACGGGCTGATCGCGGGCTCTGTCGCGCGGGAAGTGTGGCGCATTCACCCCGACGATCCGCTATCCGCAAAAGGCACCTGTCACTGGACCGAAGAGCTGGAGCGGGACGACATCATCCTGCGCACAGAAACCCGGTCGCAGATGTGGTCGGACGCGACCCATTTTCATCTGACGGCCCGTCTTGAAGCGTACGAAAACGACAAATTGATCTATGAACGCGACGTGACGGAAGACATTAAGCGACACTTTATGTAACAAACTCGTCACATGGCCGCCGGTATTACCACTTGCGACACGGGCCGAAATGCTTAACGTTGTGCCACCAGTCAATAAAAAAACCTGCGCACCAATGCGTGGAAGTATCACCTAAAACAGGGAGTTCTCATCATGGATGATCAACTGAAACATATGACCGGCCAAGTGGCCAAGGGCACTATGACACGCCGCGAATTCGTCGGGCGTGCCGCTGCTTTGGGCGTGACAGCCGCCGTTGCCAACTCGATGCTGGCGAACCACGCGCAGGCCGCAGCCCACGAAGCACCGATTCGCGGTGGCACACTGAAAATCGGGTCGTCGGGCGGTGAATCCACCAACACGCTCGATCCTGCGCTGACCGCCTCCGAAGTGCCGCTGAACAACCTGCGCCACCTGTACGAAAGCCTTGTAGAGGTCGATCCCAACGGGGAAATCGAAAACCGCATGGCCGAAAGCTACGAGGCCTCGGCCGATGCGAAAACCTGGGCGTTCAAAATCCGCAAGGGCATCCAGTTCCACAACGGCAAGGAAATGACACCCGAAGACGTGCTGAAAACCATGCAGCGCCATTCGGATGAAAACAGCCAATCCGGTGCCTTGGGCATCATGCGCGGCATCGAGAACATGAAGGTCGATGGCGACAACTTCATCGTTGAACTGGGCGTCGGCAACGCTGACCTTCCCTACCTGCTGGCCGACTACCACCTGATGATCCAGCCCGATGGCGGCATGGACAACCCCGGCGCGGGCATCGGCACCGGCCCTTACACGCTGGAAGTTGACGAGCCCGGCGTGCGCCACGGCTTCAAGCGCAACGAAAATTACTGGGACGCCGACAACCGCGGCCACACCGATTATAACGAAGTGCTGGTGCTGAACGATGCCACCGCGCGGACCGCGGCGCTGCAGTCGGGTCAGGTCAACATGATCAACCGCGTTGATCCCAAGGTTGCCGCCCTGCTGGACCGCGCGCCCAACCTGACGGTGAAATCCGTTGCCGGTCGTGGCCACTATGTGTTTATCGCCCATGTCGACACCGCACCGTTTGACAACAACGACCTGCGTCTGGCGCTGAAATATGCGATCAACCGCGAGGAAATGGTCGACAAGATCCTGCGCGGCTACGGCACCATCGGGAACGACATGCCGATCAACGCCTCTTATCCGCTGTTCGATGAATCGATCCCGCAGCGTGAACATTCCATCGAGAAGGCGAAAGAGCATTACGCCGCCTCCGGTCATGATGGCAGCCCGATCATCCTGCGCGTTGCAGACGGTGCCTTCCCCGGTGCGGTCGATGCGGCATCGCTGTTCCAGGAATCCGCCAAAGCCGCCGGTATCCCGCTTGAGATCAAACGCGAGCCGAACGATGGCTACTGGTCCGAGGTCTGGAACAAACAGCCCTTCTGCGCCTCTTACTGGGGTGGCCGTCCGGTGCAGGACCAGATGTATTCGACCGCCTATCTGTCGACCGCGGACTGGAACGACACCCGCTGGAAACGCCCCGAGTTCGACGAGATGCTGCTGTCGGCCCGCGCCGAACTGGACGAGGCCAAGCGCAAAGAGACCTACTCCAAGATGGGTCAGATGATCCGCGACGAAGGCGGGTTGATCCTGCCGATGTTCAACGACTTTGTGGATGGTGTCGCCAACAATGTCGGCGGCTGGGTCGAAGATCCCAACGCGGAACTGTCCAACAACAAAGCCGGGATCAAATGCTGGGTCAAAGACGCATAAGGTAAACCCAGCTTATGCATCCCATCGTCAAACTGATCGCCCAACGCTTAGCGTTGGGCCTTCTTCTCCTCTTTGCCGCGTCGATCCTGATCTTCGTAGGCACCTCGATTTTGCCCGGCGACGTGGCACAATCCATCCTAGGTCAATCCGCCACGCCCGAAGCGCTTGCGAACCTGCGCCGAGAGCTTGGCATGAACGATCCCGCCATGACCCGCTATTTCGCCTGGCTGGGCGGCGTGCTTCAAGGAGACTTGGGCACCGCGCTGACCAATGGCCGCGACATCGCAGAAAGCCTTGGCGGGCGTCTGAAGAACACGCTTTTCCTTGCCTTCTGGGCTGCTGCAATCTCTGTGCCGCTGGCGATCTTTCTGGGCCTGCTGGCCGTGCGCTACAAAGACCGCTGGCCCGACAAGCTGATTTCGGCCGTCACGCTGACCACGATCTCTATCCCAGAATTCATGATCGGCTATGTGCTGATCTATTGGGTGGCGATCAAATGGCGGCTGTTTCCGTCGGTGGCGATCATCAACGACAGCATGAGCCTCGGGGCCAAGCTGAACGCGATCGCCATTCCGGTGATGGTGCTGACGCTGGTCGTATTGGCGCATATGATGCGCATGACCCGCGCCGCGATCCTGAATGTGATGCAATCGGCCTATATCGAAACAGCCGAGCTTAAGGGCTTGGGCATGCTGAAGATTATCCGCAAGCACGCCTTCCCCAACGCCATCGCCCCGATCGTCAATGTGGTGATGCTGAACCTCGCCTATCTGGTCGTCGGCGTCGTGGTGGTAGAGGTCGTCTTTGCCTATCCCGGCATGGGGCAGTATCTGGTCGATCACGTCAGCAAACGCGACGTGCCCGTGGTGCAAGCCTGCGGTCTGATCTTTGCCGCCGTTTATATTGGGTTGAACCTTGTGGCCGACATCGTGTCGATCCTTGCCAACCCGCGCCTGAGGCATCCCAAATGAGCGCCGCGCATCTCCCCCCGAGGCAATGCGCGACGCACGGGGCCGCAGTTCAGCGTCGCACCAACGCGACCCCCTGCCGCAAGCCCGTATCGCCACCTGACGTTGACCCATTCATTTGTTTGGGAGCGAACCCATGAAAAACATTCCTATCTCCGCCATGATCGGCCTGTTCTTTACCAGCGTCTATTTCATCATGGCCGTCTTTGCCCCTTGGCTCGCCCCCTATGGCATGGCTGAAATCGTCGGCGACGTGTGGGAGCCTTCATCGTCGGAGTTCCTGCTGGGCACCGACAGCATCGGGCGCGATCTGCTGTCGCGTATGATCTACGGTGGGCGCACCACGATCTTTATCGCCACTGCAGCCACCATCCTCAGCTTTACGCTGGGGTCCATTCTGGGCTTCTTCGCAGCCGTCTCGGGCGGTTGGGTCGACCAAGCCATTTCGCGCTTTGTCGATCTGATCATGTCGATCCCGTCGCTGATCTTTGCGCTTGTCGTGCTGTCGGTGATGCCGACCACCGTGCCGATCCTGATTATCCTGATGGGTCTGCTGGACAGCACCCGTGTCTACCGTCTGGCGCGCGCTGTGGCCGTGGACATCACCGTGATGGACTATGTCGAGGCCGCCCGTCTGCGCGGTGAGAAGATCGGCTGGATCATTTTCCGTGAAACCCTGCCGAACGCGCTGTCGCCGCTGATCGCCGAGATGGGCCTGCGGTTTATCTTTGCGGTGCTCTTTGTGTCGACGCTGTCGTTTCTAGGTCTGGGCGTGCAGCCCCCTCAAGCCGACTGGGGCGGCATCGTGAAAGAGAACAAGGAAGGCATCAACTATGGTATTCAAGCGGCGCTCTATCCTGCCTATGCCATCGCCACGCTTTGCATCTCTATCAACCTTGTTGCGGACTGGATTTTGAACCGCACCACATCGCTGAAAGGGGGCCGCGGATGACCGAGCCACTTCTCAAGGTACGCGGCCTGAAAATCGGCGCGACCGCCTATCCGCCCGGCGAAAAGCCGATTGATATCAAGATCGTGCACGGCGTCGACTTTGATCTGCAACCCGGCAAGGTGCTGGGGCTGATCGGGGAATCCGGCGCGGGCAAATCCACCATCGGGCTGGCCGCTATGGCCTATGGCCGCGGCGGGGTAGAGATCACCGGCGGCGAGGTTTGGGTCAACGGGCGCGACATCCTCAAGGAGCGCCTGCGCGCCGTGCGCCGCCTGCGCGGGGCCGAGGTGACTTATGTCTCGCAATCCGCGGCGGCGTCTTTCAACCCCGCGAAAAAGATCATGGATCAGGTGACCGAAGCCGCGATCTATCAGAACAAGTTCACCAAGGCCGAGGCCGAGGAACGCGCAGTTGACCTGTTCCGCAAGCTTGGTCTGCCGGACCCTGAAACCATCGGCAACCGCTACCCCCACCAGGTGTCTGGCGGGCAGTTGCAGCGCTGCATGACCGCGCTGGCACTGTGTCCGCAGCCCGATCTGGTGGTCTTTGACGAACCCACCACCGCACTGGATGTGACCACGCAGATCGACGTGCTGGCCGCCATAAAAGAAGCCATCGCCGCCACCGGCGTTGCCGCGCTCTATATCACCCATGACCTCGCGGTTGTGGCACAGGTCAGCGATCATATTATGGTGCTGCAACAAGGGGATATGGTCGAATACGGCACCGTTGACCAGATCATCAACGCGCCCAAGGAAGACTACACCAAAGCGCTGGTTTCAGTCCGGTCGATCCGCCACGAGGAAAAAACGCCGACCGATACCCCTGTTCTACGGGTCGAAAACGTCACCGCCCGCTATGCCGGCACGGATTTTGACGTTCTCAAGAGGATCAACGTCGATATTCATCCGGGCCAGACATTGGCTGTCGTGGGGGAATCCGGCTCGGGCAAATCCACGCTGGCCCGCGTGATCACCGGCCTGCTGCCTCCAAGCGACGGGACGATCACCTTTGACGGGCGCGAGCTTGCCCCCGCCCTGGCGCAACGCCCCATCGAAGACCTGCGCGAGATGCAGATGATCTACCAGATGGCCGATACCGCGATGAACCCGCGCCAGACCGTGGGCACCATCATCGGCCGCCCGCTCGAGTTTTATTTCGGGCTGAAAGGCAAGGCAAAGCAGAAGCGCATTCAGGAACTGCTGGACGAGATCGAATTAGGCGACGGGTTTCAGGACCGCTATCCGGCAGAGCTGTCGGGCGGGCAGAAACAACGTGTCTGCATCGCCCGTGCGCTGGCCGCCAAGCCCAAGCTGATCATCTGCGACGAGGTGACAAGCGCGCTGGACCCGCTGGTGGCAGATGGCATCCTCAAGCTGCTGTTGAACCTGCAAAAGATCGAGGATGTCGCCTATCTGTTCATCACCCATGACCTCGCGACGGTAAAAGCCATCGCAGACAGTATCGCTGTGATGTATCAGGGTGAAGTGGTGCGGTATGGC
>Ga0066383_10000783_pt1 | contig 11396 bp, 8 predicted proteins | sample Knorr_S23_td_Bot_FD_70950 | JGI IMG/M metagenome (GOLD analysis project Ga0066383, IMG submission 70950) | Marine microbial communities from Southern Atlantic Ocean transect - Knorr_S23_td_Bottom_ad_3770_LV_A | ecosystem: Environmental > Aquatic > Marine > Oceanic | place: Southern Atlantic...
CACCGCGAAGACGATGCCGTCCTGCCAACGCCCAGGCGAGATACGCCGGATGCGGTGGGGATGCGGTGGGCGAACAAGTTGGAGGGCGACCCCTGTGCCTCGTTTACAGTCAGGAGGAGGCGAAGCGCGAGATCAGTGCCCGTTCTTTTGATCGGAGGGTTAACCCTTCACGTATTTCTCGAACCAGCCGAGAAAGCGCTCGAGGAGGTCCTTCTGGTAGCTGTGTTTTCTGATGCCGTGGTGCGCGTCGGGGTAGACGACGAGCTGGGTTTCGCGGCCCAGGTGTTTCATCGCCTGGTACATCTGCTCGGAGTGGATGATCGGCTGGTTCCAGTCCTTCTCGCCGCCAATGAATAGCGTCGGCGTCGTGATGTTCTCGACGTCCATGAACGGTGAGATGCTGTCCCAGAGATCGCGATTCTTCCACGGTGGACCGAGTTCCGTATGCCACCACACATAGTAGGGATCGTGACCGTAGGTGGACGTATACCATCCAACGCTGGCGCCACTGATAGCGCCTGCAAATCGATCCGTCTTGGTAATCACTACATTCGTCAGCGTCCCGCCAGACGACCAGCCGCCGACGCCGAGCCGGTCAGGATCGACGTAACCCCGTGCGATGACGTAGTCGGTAGCCACGATCACATCTTCGACATCGTGTGTGCCATACGCTTTGTTGAGGGAGAGTGCGAAGTCGAGCCCCCGGCCACCTGATCCCCGAACATTCGGCATCACCACGACGTAGCCATTGGCGGCAAACAGCTGGACCCGGAAATTAAAACCATAGTCGTACTGGGATTCCTGTCCGCCGTGAAGCCACAGAATAGCCGGGTAACGGCGTTTCGGATCGAAATCCTGTGGCTTGTACACAAATGTCTGGATTACGGTGCCATCGAGCGTCGGGAAACGCAGCTCCTCGACGTCCGACAGCCAGATTGAATTCAACAGTTCACCGTTGACGTCCGTGAGGCGGCGTGGCTGCTCAGAACCAGCCGGAGGATTCGCATCGAGGACAAACAGATCTTCCGGCAGACGCGGCTTACTGATGGCGACAACGACACTGCCGTCAGGTGCTACCGCGGTCGCCCCCACCTGGACCTGTCCTGTAATCAGCCGGCTCAGCTCACCATCCGCGACAGACACAGCGGCCAGTTGAACTTGCCCGTCATCCTCCAGCTGGACGTAAATCTGGCTTCCATCCGGTGAGAAAGTCGGGTCCCAGGCCTTGCGGTCGAGTGCCTCCGTGGTAAGAAGTACGGGCTCGTCCTCTCCAATTCGAATGATCGCGACTTTACTCTGCAGGTAGGACGCGGGTATGTCGGTCCGGTCCGTGTAGGTCATGAGGTAGCCGATTCTCTCGCCATCGGGGTGCCAGATCGGCGAGTCGTCGGTACCAGGGTTTGTGGTTACCCGGACTGGCTCCTGTTGGTCGTACGGAGTATCCGGATCCACCAACCAGATGTCGGTATTAGAGCTGGCGTCGGGCTCGGCTGTGCGGTTACTGACAAAAGCGATCCTGCTGCCATCCGGAGACCATGTCGCGCCGTAGTCGTCATAGTCGCCGTCGGTGATCTGGATGGTGGTTTTCGCCTCGAGGTCATGGACATAAAGATGGGTACGTTGGTGATTCAGGTAGCCAACGTAATCTTGCTTGAACACCAAGCGGTCGATCACCCAGGGTCCGGAGGGGTCGTCGGTGTTTTTGTCGCGGATTGAAAGCAGGAGGCGCTTGCCATCGGGTGACCATTTGTAGCCGCCGATGCCTCCCTCGACATTGGTAATCTGGACGCGCTCCCCGCCGCCGCGTAGGTCTAGCCTAAAAAGCTGGGAGCCTTGGTCATCGCTGCGGGCCGTGAAGGCTAGGTACTGACCGTCTGGCGTCCAACTGGGACTTCCTACCCCCCATCCCTTGGCGGTGATGGGTCGTGCCTCGCCACCTGCGGTGGGAACACTCCAGAGGCGAGATTCTGTGCGGTCATTTTCGAGGTCTTTGGTGCTTACGGTGTAAACGACCCAGGCACCATCTGGGCTAACGATGGGGCTGCCGACGCTCTGGATAGCGAAGTAGTCATCGACCGCGAGAGGGCGGAGCGTCTCAGCCTCCTGTGCCGAGGTGTGCGTCCCCAAAGCCGCACCTACTAGTAACAACGACAGCAAAGTGAGCTTGCTGGACGAATATGTCTTCATGGCAACTCACCTATCTAGCTCGTGTGACGAGTCACGCTGGCCCCTGTGCAAGGCCCTTGAATTCCTATCAGCGGGACAGCAGAGGGCCAACCTCCTGCTCGATGACCTGGTTCAACCGGTTCAACGTACTGTCGGGGGGGCGCCACCGCCTGTGAGGGCGGTGAGTGATCGACGCTCAGGAAAACCGTCCAATGCTCCAGCGGGCCGGGGCAACGGCGCACCCGGATAGCGCATGTCCCAGTGGAAACGGTTCCGAGCTTCTCTGATGTCTTCGTCGCGTTCTTCGACGAACTTGCTTGGAACGCGGGGCACTAGTGACGGCATCTGTGAAATCGGCTCGGGATCAACTTTGAACGAATAGGTATTTCAACCGCCCTTTCGGGTCAGCCTGGCGGGGAGGCCAGCCCCTCAGTCGTCGAACTCGTCGGGCAGCGACTGGTCGAACACGAACTCTGGGACTGGTTCGGCCTCGGAGGGATCGAAGGCCGGAGTCTGGTCGAGGAGGAAATCTCCCTGGGGTGGACCACGCGCGGGTGAGATCGGTGGAGGTGTGTGCGGGCGCAACGTGACGTTCGAAAAATGGCAGACTGCAGTGGGTCTGTAACCACTCCATCACTTCGCACCGTCAAACTCGAACACGGGCGAAGCCTGATCCGGGACCAACGCGTCCGGCGGTGACCTCGGCCCGGAGGATAGGACAAAGGCGAGCTCAGGTCGTTACTGAGGCGTCTTGTAGCGTTGGGCGGGAGTGGTCGTGAGAGGTGGCAGCACGTCTTCCAAGGCGATTTTTTCTAGAAGCACGTTGGCCGCAATCTCGATGTGAATCGCAGCCGAAGGAAACAACGGGAGGTCCGGGACTTGTTCCTGCTTGACGAGCAACTCGATCTCGGTGCAGCCTAGGATGCACGCCTCGGCGCCCCTCGCTTTGAGCCCAAGGATCGATTCAACCATCCTCGCGCGTGACTCGTCGTTGAAAATATTGAACGACAGCTCTTGGCAGATGATTTCGTAGATCTCTTCCTGGATCTTTTCCTCCGCAGGCACAACCGTCGTGATCCCGTGAAGGGACAACCGCGCTTTCAGGTAGTCCTCTTCCATGGTGGGCTTCGTCCCAATGAGTCCCACGTTGGAGATTCCCCGCTGCTTGAGACGAAAAGCGAAGCAGTCGGCGATGTGAAGAATTCGAAGCGCCGGGAACTCTTGCTCGATGGCCGGAACCGAAATGTGTCCTGTATTGGAAGCGATCACCAAGAGATCGCATCCGGCCGCTACGAGCTTTCGGACGCCGTGGAGAATGTGCTCCGCCACCTTGTCGAACGCCCCCAGCGTGAGGTAGTGGACGTACTCGTCGCAATCGACCGATGCCATGACGATCGGAGGATTTGGCACCATCAGGTGTCCTTGGGGCATGTCAGCGCAGAATCTCTCGTTGATGCCTCTGTAATAGTCGAGCCCCGATATGTAGGAGATTCCGGTCAAGATACCGAGAGCCGGCAGGGTCATGATGGCGGCATGGTAGTGTTTCTCGCTTCGTCACGGGGTGATCGAATCCAGTGCCCAAGATGAGGGGCCCCTTTGTGCAGTGCACACAGCCGCCGTCGCTCTAGCCCGTTCAGGGATGCCCTCGGGCCTTCTCCAGCGGCAACTGGGGCATGAACACATTACCACAACGATGCTATATGCCCAGTTCCACCCCGAATACTCAGAGACGGCCAAGTACTTTGAGCAAGTGGGTGAGCACTTCGGTCTCAACGGCGCCGGGTAACACTTCGGGTAACACCCTATATTTCCCTCCCGGCGGCACGAAGTGCCTCCTCGCCGGAAAGCATTGTATTACAACAACACGGAGGGGGTGGGATTCGAACCCACGAGTCCTTTCGGACGCCGGTTTTCAAGACCGGTGCATTGAACCGCTCTGCCACCCCTCCAAGCGGGTAACCACCCGCGGGCAGAAAGATGATTCAGGCCCTGCCCTGCTTCAACCGGACGGTCTAGTGCCGGAACAGCCTCCGGCCGGTGAACACCATGGCGATTCCGTGCTCGTTCGCGGCGGTGATGACTTCTTTGTCCCGCTTGGAGCCGCCGGGTTGGATGACGGCTTTGATGCCGGCCTCAGCTGCCGTGTCTACGCCGTCGCGGAAGGGGAAGAACGCGTCTGAGGCGAGCACGGCTCCGTTGAGGTCGAGCTCGGCGTCGGCGGCTTTCCGGACTGCGATCTTGGAGGAGTCCACACGGCTCATCTGGCCGGCACCTATGCCCAGGACTGCTCCGTCCCTGGCGAGCAGGATGGCGTTCGACTTCACGCCGAAGATCGCGGCCCAAGCGAAACAGAGGTCGTCCATCTCCTCTGCGGTGGGCTGACGCTCGGTGGCCACGGTCCAGGTGTCGTCGTCGATGCCGTAGAAAGGGGGATCGGGGGGAGTCTGGGCGAGCATGCCTCCGTAGACGCTGCGCAGCATGCGCGCTTCGGGAAGTCGACCCCAACCTGCGAGGAAGTTGTCGTCGCCGTCGCCTCCCCCGATCTCGGGGAACGTCAGCAGGCGGATGTTCTGTTTCTCCATGAGCTTGGCCATCGCGTCTTGTGAGTAGGCGGGCGCGACGAGGCACTCTATGAAGAGCTTCGACATGAGGTCAGCGGTCGCTTCGTCCACGGGACCGTTCGCCGCGATGACGGAACCGAATGCGCTCGTGGGGTCGGTCGCGAGCGCTTTCTCGTACGCCTCGGACATCGTGTCGGCGATGCCGAGGCCGCAGGGCGTGGTGTGCTTGACGATGCAGACGGCGGCGCGTGGTGAGTGCGCGAACGGAGCCAACGACAGCAGCGCTCCGTCGAGATCCAGCAGGTTGTTGTAGGAGAGTTCCTTGCCGTGATGCTGGTCCAAGGCGGACAGACCAACCGGATCGTCGGGACCGTAGAACGCGGCTTCTTGATCGGGATTCTCCCCGTAGCGCAAGGTCTGGACGCGGCCCAATGAGCCGATCAGCCGGTCGGGTAGAGCGGCCCAGTCCGCGTATTTCTCCATGTAGGCGGCCACGGCGTCGTCGTACACGCTGACGTGACGGAAGACCTTTGCCGCGAGTCGGCGGCGTAGCTGCGCCTGGTCGTCCGAGTCGATGCCTGCGATGACGGTGTCGTAGTCGTCGGGTTCGACAACGACCCATACGTCTTTGTGCGACTTGGCGGCCGCGCGGATCATGGTGGGACCACCGATATCCACTTTTCCCATGGCGCCTTCCATGGGGACGTTCCCTGCGGCGATCGTCGCCTGGAACGGGTAGAGGTTCACGGCCACGAGATCGATGGGTCCGTAGCCGTGCTCTTGCAAAGCGGACATGTCGTCGTCGCAGTCCCTGCGGGCGAGCAAGCCTGCGTGAATCGCAGGATGAAGCGTCTTCACGCGACCATCCATCATCTCGGCGTGCTTCGTGACGTCGGAAACGTCCGTCACCTCGAGGCCGCCGTCGCGCAGGGTTCGGGCGGTGCCACCGGTCGAGAGCAACTCCCAACCCCGCTCCTGGAGTGCCTTCCCGAGTTCCACGATGCCTGTCTTGTCGGATACGCTGAGTAGCGCCCGCTTCATTTCACTTCCTCATTCGTTCAGGGGGAATTCAAAGTCCCGCGTCGGAGAGGCGATAGACCTCCCCCTTGCACGTCAGCGGACCGGGATCGCGCCCTTCGGCCAACGCGCTGCATACGTGATCCGCCGCGAGCGGGTACAGGCGGTGCTCGGCCCTCAGGACCCTGGCGGCGAGTTCTTCTGGTGTATCGCTCGGCTTCAGCGGCACCGGCCACTGAGCCACAATCGTGCCCTCGTCGTATTCCTCGTCCACGTAATGGACCGTCGGCCCAGAGATTCGAGCACCGGAGTCGATGACGGCCCGATGCACGTTCATGCCGTACATGCCCTTGCCGCCGAACGCGGGAAGTAGCGCGGGATGAACGTTCAGGATGCGGCGAGGAAAGCGCTCGAGCACCTCGGTAGGGATCTTCCGCAAGTATCCGGACAGGAAGATGACCTCGATGTCGTGCTGCTCGAGCAGCTCGAGGGTCTCTCTGCCCAAATCAGCCGGCTCACGATCCTTGGTCGGAATCACCGCAGCGGTCACGCCCGCGGCCTCAGCACGTTGCAGAGCTCCGGCACCGTCGTGATTGCAGACGAGCAGCGACAGCGTCCAGGGGGTAGTCGGACTCTGGTGGTCGATCAGCGCTTGTAAGTTGGTGCCTCCACCGGAGGCGAAGGCGGCGGCCTTCAGCGCTTGGCTCACACCAGCTCCCCTCCGTAATGCGGTACCAGGAAAGGGTTTCCTACACGTTCGTGTCCGACGGTGGTCGGGGGGCCGTGGCCGCTCAGCAGCACGGTCTCGTCCGGCAGCGTGAGCACCTGATCGCGAATGGACCGCATGAGCGTGGCCAAGTCTCCACCAGGCAGGTCGGTGCGCCCGATCGAGCCCATAAAGACGACATCGCCCGAGATGGCGACGCTTTCGTCTTCGGCCACGAAGATCACGTGACCCGGTGCGTGCCCCGGCGTGAAGCGCACATTGAAGACGCAGGTACCGAACTCGTAGCGTTGCCCGTGCTCGAGCTCGTGCGTCGGCGTGGGTTGTGCTTCGGCGGAGAGGCCGAACATGGCCGCTTGTCTCGGCAATGCCTCGTACATGCCGTAGTCGTCGCGGTGCAGCCAAATGGGCACTTCGGGCGCGACCGCCCGCACGTCGTTGACGCCCTCGATGTGGTCGAGATGCGAGTGGGTGAGCAGGATGGCCTGCAGAGAGAGCTCGTCTTCGACGACTGCGCGGGCCAGATCGGCGGCGGCTCCGCCGGGATCGATGGCCACGGCGACCTTCGAGTCCTCACAGACGACCAAGTATGCGTTTTCCCCGAAACCTCCACCGGTGAAGGTTCGGATGTCCACTAAATCACGACCATCCGGAGGTCAGTACAGCGGAACTCAAACCGTGAACGAGCTCCCGCATCCGCAGCCACCCGAAGCGCTCGGGTTCTTGAACGTGAAGCCCTGACCCATGAAGCTGGTCACGTAGTCGATCTCGACGCCGTCGAGGTATTGGGCGCTGAACGGGTCTACGAAGACTTTCACACCCCGGATGTCGACGACTTCGTCCTCCTCCTCGGGCGCGTCCTCGACGTTGAGGCCGTACTGAAAGCCGGAGCATCCGCCGGGCAGGACCGCTACGCGCAGGCCCGCGTCGCCCTCGACGCCGTGTTCTTCTATGAAGTCCTGGACCTTGGCGACTGCCGTGTCCGTCATTGTCATCATGGTAAAAAACTATTCGAGGCTTGAAAAACGGTCAACAGCGGGATTCCTCGACAATCAACTCAGCCGCGGCCTTTAGGTCGTCTACGACCAGTATCGGCTCCGGTGCCGACGCTTCCAACTCTTGCCCATACCCCGTGCGCACCAAAATGCCCCGCCCACCGAGCTCGAGCGCTGCCATGACGTCGGTGAGCTTGTCTCCGATGTAGTACGAACACGCCGCATCCAGGCCTAGTTCCTTGGCCGCATCGAGATACATGCCGGTGCCGGGCTTTCGGCACGGGCAGGGACCGCCCAGGTCCGGGTGATGCGGGCAGAAGCACGTCATGTCGACTGCGACTCCGGCCTCGTCGAGCAGAGTGTCCAGCCGCGCGGCTACGGCTCGGTAGTCCTCGATCGAGTAGTACCCGCGGGCGATCCCCGACTGGTTCGTGACGACGATGAGCGCGAAGCCCGCCTCTCGCAGCGCCGCCAGCGCCTCGAAAGTGCCTGGAATGATCTCTACCCCGTCGGGGTCAGCGAGATATTCACGCTCGAGAATGATGGTCCCGTCGCGGTCGATGAACGCCGCGGGCCGCAGCTCGGTCACGGGGTGGATGCCCCTGTCCAAGCGTCGATGATCCGGCGCAGGAGCGCGTCTTCCTCTTCGCTATGGACGGTCCGTGGATCGAGCAGCACCCGACCATCAGCGATGCGCGCGATCACCGGAGGGTCGCCCAGGCGCAAGCGAGCGGCGAACGCTTCCGCCCCGTCCGGGTGATCAAGTGAGAGCGCCCAGCCGGCCAGCTCGACCCCGGGATACGTACCTCCGCCTACGGCACCCTTCCCTTCCACGAGGGCTGAGGACACGCCTGCGTCTTCTAGCCTCTCTGCGAGCGATGTCGCGCGCACTTTCAGTTCCCGCTCGGTGGCCGACAGCATGCGCAACGTGGGGATCTCGGCGCGCGCCCGCTCCGGGTCCCGATACAACTGGAGCGTCGCCTCCAGACCCGCCAGCGTCACCTTGTCGACACGTAGCGCGCGACAAAGCGGATTCACCCGCATCCGGGCGATGGCATCGGCCCCGCCGAGCAGCAGGCCGGCCTGGGGACCACCCAGCAGCTTGTCGCCCGAGACCGCGACGACGTCAGCACCGTTCGCGAGCGACTCAGCTGCGCGCGGCTCTTCGGGCAACGAAAGCGACTCTGCGGCGAGCATGAGTCCCGATCCCAGGTCATGGAGCAGCGGCATGCCATGCGCCCGGGCCACGGCGGCGAGCTCCTGCAGGGGCGCCTCCTCCGTGAAGCCCGTGATTCTGAAGTTCGAGCGATGCACCTTCAGGATCGCCGCGACGGAACCGTCTGCGCACGCTTCTTCGAAGTCGGCGACGCGCGTGCGATTCGTGCTGCCCACCTCCACCAGGGTGGCCCCCGACCGCTCCAAGATGTCGGGGATGCGAAAACCGCCACCGATTTCGACGAGCTCTCCTCGCGATACCGCAACGCCCCGCCCGCGAGCCATCGTATTCAGCGCCAGGACAAGCGCCGCCGCGTTGTTGTTCACAACAAGCGCGTCGTCGGCCCCCGTGAGGTCGCACAGGAGCGACACGCAGTGGTCGTAGCGTGAACCCCGCTTGCCCTCTTCGAGGTCGAACTCGAGGTTCGAATAACCGCGCGCCGCGCGTGCCATCGCTTCGCGCGCGACCGCCGGGAGAGGCGCGCGCCCCAAGTTGGTATGCAAGACGACGCCCGTTGCGTTGATCACCGCGCGCAGCGACGGCTCGTCCTTTTGAGCGAGCTGGACCTCGACTTCGCGCGCATACAGCTCAGGTTGCTCGATCCCCACGACATCTGTGCCGGCGCTCACACGCTCGCGCACGTCGGCGATCACTGAACGCAGCCCCTCGACCACGCGCGCGCGCGGGTACGCAGAGAGGAGGCTAGCAAAAGGCTCCTGCTCGAGCAGCACATCGACGGAGGGAATCGACCTGCGTGCGTCGCTCATCGTGACGGCGGGCGCCGAGCCGCGGGATTGCGAACCACGCTCGTGTCGGCCACGGCACTCGTGTCCGGAACCACAGTTGTGTCTTCGACGACGCTGGTGTCCGGAACCACGAGCGAGTCCTCTACGGCACCCACGTCAGGGGGCGCGGGCGGCGGTTGCAGGACGAGCGCGGCACTCCCGCCACCGAGCGCCACGGCGGTGATGTTCCTTATGGCGGTGACCACGAGCTGGTAGGGGCTGTTGGGCACGAGCGTCGCGCCGAGCAGCGCGACGATCTGTCTCGATGGCAGGCGCTCGCCGCCTGGCCCGGTTGGCTCCCTTGCCTGGGTCGCATTGGGGTCAGGAGGTCGCGGACGAGCAGTGGGTCGGCCGTTCAGGCCGGGCGGAGCGACACGTCGCTCGGGAGGCGGCTCCACCGGCTCCGCCTCGGCGGTGTCTTCCGGCGCGGGGTCCAGCGCGGTGGGGTCATCCAAAGCGGGGTCGGCCGCAGCGGGATCGACGATCACGACCGTGTCGGCCACGCTCGCGGTATCGAGGGCCGCGCGCGCAATGCTGCCCTGAACGGCGGCCTCAGCGGCCTCGGCGGCCAGAACCGCCGAGTCCAGGGAGTCAAGAACCGCGAGTGAGTCCGCAACCGCCGCGGCGTACGCCACGTACTCGTGCTCGTGGAAGATACGTACGGCCGCCACCCTCACACTGTCCTCATCGAGTACCTCGACGGTCACGCCGGCGAGCGGGAAGTCCGGGTCCAGGTAGTCGTCGAACTCGATCAGCGCGGTGACAGAATCCAGGGGCGTGACACTCGTGACCTGTGCAGGAGTCGTGTCCGGCTGCAGCACCGCGATGTTCGCGAAGAACGTATCGGCCGCGTTGACCAGGCCCCGCCGCGTGCCCTGGACCTCCGTCGGGTCGACGATGTTGTCCCGATTCCGGTCTTCGAAAGCGGTTAGCTGGAAGCGGAACGCACTTAGCCCGTTGACCTCGGTGGGCGTAGGCAGGAACCGCAGACCGAAGACTCCACCCGTGTCCGTCATGGACACGTGCACCGATGAGTCGCCCTCAGTCCCCACGGCGCGGACTTCGTAGTCCGCGGCGCCGCGTCCGGTGAGTCGGTCCCAGACGATGCCGGCTATCGTGGTGGGCACCGGCTGCGGGCCCGTCGAAAAGACCAGCTCGAATTGGTCGCGCATCTGGTTGCCGAACAGGTCACGAACGACAGGCTGGAGCGTCACCCGATAGACGCGGTCTGGCTCGAATCCCCCATCCATCTCGATGACCAGGCTGCGCCGCTCGTGGCGCACGCGCAGGCCCCCCGTGCGCGGGGACACCACGACCGCATCGTTGAGCGTGCCCCCAGAGACCTGCTCGCTAATGCGCTCGTCGAAGTCGAAGCGGATGGGACCCGAGAAGTCCGGAATCACGGCGAACGTGTCGGGCGTGGTAGAGACCACGACCGGCGGCCGTCGGTCGTCGGGACCTCCCGTGGGAGCCCCCTGCTGCGCACACGCGACGAGCAAGACTGCGGCCATCGCGGCCGTCGCCGGTAGAAGGGTCTTCAGGAGGCTCCGCCCTCGAGCTCGGCGAGCTTCTCCTGCAGCTTACTCGCCTGCTCGTCGTATTGTGCGAGCTTATCGCGTTCCTTTTGCACGACTTCATCCGGAGCGCGGGAGACGAAGTTCTCGTTGTCGAGCTTCTTGCTCGCGCCCGCCGACAGCCCCTGCAGTCGCTCGATCTCCCCGCGCAGTCTGCTGCGCTCGCGATCGAGGTCGATCACGCCTTCGAGTGGGACGAACAGCTCGGTGCCCCCGCTGAGAACGGCGTGCGCGCCGATGCCGGAGCCCTCGCCTTCGTGGATGCCGCCAATGCGCGCCAGTCGCTCGAGCGCGGCAGACTGGGACCTGACGGTGCCCAACAGGCCCGAGTCACCGCCCGTCAGGCGAATCTGGATGC
>Ga0066383_10000788_pt1 | contig 11368 bp, 8 predicted proteins | sample Knorr_S23_td_Bot_FD_70950 | JGI IMG/M metagenome (GOLD analysis project Ga0066383, IMG submission 70950) | Marine microbial communities from Southern Atlantic Ocean transect - Knorr_S23_td_Bottom_ad_3770_LV_A | ecosystem: Environmental > Aquatic > Marine > Oceanic | place: Southern Atlantic...
GCAGGCGTTGAGGAGATCCCGCCAGGTTTAACAGGTCTTCCGACGTGCTGAAAACCTGCAAACCCTGGTCCATCATGCGCCAGCCGGCTTTCAGCAGGCCGGGGTTCTTCAGTTGCATGATTGCCGGGTCATGCACGCTCTCACCCGTCTGCTGGCGTTTGTTCTGGGGTTTTGGCAGGGAAACGAATTCCGTGTCTAAGACGGCTCCTGTCCTCGCCTTATCCAATGCCCGGCGCACACCGTCCAAGGATAGGTCGGTGGGCTCACTACCGTATCCGGTGGTTACTTTATTGGAGGAATTGGACCGGGAGCTGCCCCGTGAAGGATGGAATGCCACCCGCAGTCCCAGCCCGAAGGATTCTACGGACTTGGGTTCTTCAACGCCGTTGCTGGGGATATGGGACGTGTAATTGATACGCACGGTCAGGTTGGTGTTGGCGGAGGCAAACACCTCCGCTTGGGCCACATCGGCTTGGGCACGCACGTAGGCCAAGGCCTCCCTGGCCGCAGTTCTCAGTTTAGATAAAGGAATCATGTCAAATAAGTTCCGTTAAATCTAGAATGTCGAAGGTTTGAATACCAGCCACCCTAATTCGTTAGTCGCGGCTTGCTCTAGGGTCTACACTTAAGGGTTCTTGCAGGGGTTCCTGCAGTGCCTCCGGGAGGTCGAAGCCGTCTTGGTCTTCGGAGTCGTCGTCTTCCTCGGGTATGCCAAGTCCCCGTTCCAGCCGGATTCTATCGATGCGTCTTAAAGGACGCTCCATCGCCCGTCGGCGGGTCTCAACCAGGGATTTGAAGGCGTTTTGGAAGGAATCCAATCGACGTCCCACCAGTTCCAACTGGCCGATAAATCTCTCCCATTGTTGGTTAAACGCGCCTATCTGAGAGATGATTTCGTTGGAACTCTGTTCCAGGGAGAAATTGTCTACCGCCTGCCGAATCACCAACAGTATTGCGAATAAGGATACAGGGGAGCACAACACAACCTTGTTATTCATGGCCGTATCTATGAGAGATGCGTCGTGCTTATGGATGTATTGGTAAATCTGTTCGTTGGGAATGAAAACCAATACGTAATCCAGGGTCCGCTGCTCGGGATTGATGTAATCCCGAGTTACTACCTCCTTCAGACGGTCTCTCACGTCTTTGATGAATGCTTGCCGGAACCTGGCTTCGTCTTCGGCAGACTCGGCATCCACGCACTTCATGTAATTATCCAGGGGAAACTTCACGTCCATGTTCAGTTTCAGGTCTTGAGGCAGCAGAAAGGTGAAATCAGGGCGGGAACCGCTGGTTTCACCGCCAGCTTCTCCGCCGACCCTGATAGTCGTTTGTTTCAGATAATTTATTCCTTCCACGAAGCCAATCAGCCGGAGCACGTCTTCGGCCATCCGCTCTCCCCATTGGCCTCTAACCCGCGTGCTGGCCAGGGCTTCCCGAAGCTGACCGGTGGTGGACGCCAGCAGCGTTGTCTGATCTCCCACCGCCTTTAACCGCTCGGTCAATTGACCGAACTTATTTTCCCGGTCCTTTTCCAATTCCCTGACCAAGTCGCTGACCTTGCTCATCTCGCTGCGCATCTCGGCCACTCGCGGATCCACCAGGGTTTCTAGGATGGACCTCATGCCATCCTGCTGCTGAGCGGGCCGTCGCGACACAGCCATCAAAGCGATAGCCAGCACCAGCGAAACCACAGCCAGTATGGCGATAACCACAAGCTCCATAATGACTCTCTAAGAAGGGATTTCAGGAATCAATCAGGCTTGGACATCCACTGATGCGGTTAGCCGGGCCCAGTTAGCCGAGCCACGCCTCTCATGGTAGGGCCGCCATTGCTCATCCGTTTGGCCTGCATGGGTTGGCCCTTGCCGCAGTTGGGGATGGGATTGACCCGCAGGTCGTTGCCCACGGCGTCGATGGACATGAAATAGTCGCGGGAGTCGGCGGTGATTCCACCGTCCCGGTAAAGCTGGCCCAGCTGGCCGTTTTTTATCTCGTAGACCTTCACAGCAGTAATGCGGAAATTTTCCCGTGACTCAGCTATGGAGGGCGTGCGGTGGCCGTCAATGTAGTAGCCGGATTCCACCTCGGAGATGATGTCTTGAGGGTCTTGTTCTCCCGGCGCGAACACGGTATTGGTCATGCGAATCAACGGGACCAGATGGGAATCGGTGGCTCTGGCGGAACCGTTGGGCTCAACGTCCATTGTGGCCGCCGTCTGGCGGTTATTGAGAAACTCTTCCAGCACGCCGTCACGGATGATGTGGGCGCGTCGGGCCGGGGTGCCGTCGTGATCGTACTTGAACGACCCGTAGCCTTCCATGAGCGGGTCCGAGTAGGCGGTCACTAGAGGCGATGCTATCTGGTGCCCCAGTTGGTTCTCCCACATGTTCTTGAGGAACCACGAGCGCCCGGCGTAGGCGGTCTCGTACTTCAGTGCCCGGTCCAGTTCGGAGGGATGCCCCACCACTTCGTGGACCAACAAGGTATTGAAGTGGGGATTGGTGACGATGGCCACCGGGCCGTCAGGCGGTTTCAAAGGCGGCGCTGCGGCCACCTCAACAGCATCGGCGCCCAGCTTCTTGCAGAAATCTATGAATTGCGGAAGCACTATCGGCCCATTCTCGTAACCCTCTGAGAGCACTTCCCAGCCCCTTTGGTGCCCGGTGAAGTCGTAGAGTTCAAAGGTCCCGTGCTCCCCGGCGCAGATTGCGATGGCGAAGCCTTCGGTCTGGGCGAAACTCTGGTCGATGTCAGCTCCGTCGGAACTCAGGAAAAGCTCACGGAGTAGAAAGGTGCTGGTTGATGCGGCCGCATAAACTACGTTGTCGCTGTTAAGGGCCTTGCACCCTTCAACGGCCATTTTTACGGTTTCGGCTAGGGGCACGGCCCTGGGATCCTGGCTATAAATCGCCGGGACAGTGTCTTTGGCCACGGCGATGGGGGCCAGGTCCGTTCCGGACAGGCTTTCGCCCAATGCTCCAAAACGGCCTCGGGCAACGCTTTTCATACGGGCGTTGGAGCGGGCCCGCTGGTGGGCTTGGCGGATGCCCTGCCACACCACGTTCTCAATGTTGGCAACATCAGCCACGCCGAGAATCTGGCCGAAGTAACCAGCGGCGCTTATCCTGGAGCCAGCGATGGCCCGTACGCCGAAGTCGAATATATAGTCCTCGGCGCTGGCTTTTTCATTGCCGTTTTCGGCTACCGCTCCCTTTTCTTCCCGCACCGAGATGCGCAGGTCGCAATAACGCAAGCCTGCCAGAGTCTTGGCCCGCTCTTGAATGAGGGATGCCAGGTTTGGCCGGATGCGGTCCAATATGTCGATTGTTACTGCTGGGGGCATTGATTGTTCCTATAGACGTCAGCGCTTGGGCGGATTTGTACCGAGTCGGCAATTCTGTATCGCCATAGAGCCAGTTGATTAGAATCAAACCGGATATGGGCAAGGTCTGGCTCAACCTTCAGGAGGCCGAAAGCTGACCGATGAAAGCTGGCTTACCCAGTTACCGCTCCTTCCGAAGCCGAGGAAACCAACTTGGCGTATTTGGCCAAGACGCCGGTTGTGTAGTTGGGAGGTTTGGGTTTCCACCGGGATTTCCGGTCTGCCAGTTCCGCATCAGACAGTTTGACGTCCAAGCGGCGACCCGGTATGTCCAGGGTGATTATGTCGCCCTCTTCAAGCAAGGCTATGGGTCCTCCCACCGCCGCTTCCGGAGCGATGTGCCCCAGCATTGGCCCGTGGCTGGCGCCGGAGAAACGCCCGTCGGTTATGAGGGCCACATCGTCGCCCAAGCCCTGGCCCATTATGGCGCTGGTCACTGCCAGCATCTCCCGCATACCGGGGCCGCCCTTGGGTCCTTCGTAGCGGATGACTACGATGTCCCCAGCTACGATCTCCCGGTTCTGCACGGCTTGGAATGCGGTCTGTTCTTCGTCGAAAACCCTGGCCGGTCCTTCAAATACCTTTTGTTGGTGCCCGGCCACCTTGATGACCGAACCCTCGGGAGCCAGGTTGCCGTGGACGATGGCCAGGCCACCGGTGGGGCTACGTGGCGCGTCTATCTGATAAATAACGGGTTGGTCTTCAACTGTTTCCATTGACTCGACGTTTTCTCGTAGCGTCTTGCCCGTGACCGTCATGGCGTCCCCGTGGAGCAGGCCAGCGCCCAACAGCCGCTTCATGACCAAGGAGACGCCTCCGTAGCGGTCCAAGTCGGCCATAACGTAGCGGCCCGATGGCTTCATGTCGGCGATGTAGGGCGTGTTGTTGCTTATCCGGTCGAAGTCCCCCATGTTGAGACTTACCCCGGCCTCTTTGGCAATCGCTATAAGGTGCAGCACCATGTTGGTGGAGCCACCCATGGAAACCGCAACGGTGATGGCATTCTCGAAGGCATCTTTGGTGAGAATGTCCCTGGGCCGCAGGTCTTCTTCCAAAAGCCTGAGTAGGGTCTGCCCGGCGCGGCGGGCGTGGTCCACTCGGCGCGGGTCTGCGGCGGGTATAGACGCGTCGCCCGGCAGGGACATGCCCAAGGCCTCAATGGCGGTGGACATGGTATTGGCGGTGAACAAACCGGCGCAGGAACCCTCGCCCGGACAAGCCCGGCGCTCTAGGTCCCTCAGATCCTCCAGGGTCACATCACCTTTGGCGTAACCACCCACGGCCTCGAAAACGTCTTGGACGTTCACATCCTTGCCTTTGTATTGGCCGGGCATGATGGCGCCGCCGTACACAAAGATGGACGGGATGTTCAGGCGTGCCATGGCCATCAGGCAACCAGGCATGTTCTTGTCGCAACCGGCGATGGTTATCAGGGCGTCCATGCGCTCACCGAAGGCAACCACCTCGATGGAATCGGCGATGACCTCCCGGCTGACCAAGGATGCTTTCATGCCCTCTGTGCCCATGGATATTCCATCGCTGATTGTGATGGTTCCAAACTCGAAGGGCGTGCCATCGGATTGGCGAATGCCCTCCTTGGCGGCTTGGGCGAAGCGGTCCAAGTGCACGTTACAGGGGGTAACATCGCTGGCTAGATTGGCGATGGCGATGAAAGGCTTGTCCATGTCCTCTTGTTTCAGGCCCATGGCCCATAAGTAGGAGCGGGCTGGGGCTCGGTCAGGCCCTTCGGTTATCTCCCGGCTCCGGTGCTTCATTCTTAGGTTCTTATCGGTAGCGGTGGTCACGGTGGTCCTCCTGTTTCCGGATCAGTCCATCCGGCTATAGGGACAATAGCACATGATAAGGATGAAATGTCCCCAAACACGGGAATTCGCACAGGATTTTGCCAGCTATCTTTGGGCTGAAGCAGGCCTATTCTGATGTTTGCGGCGATAACCTAGCCTGCAGGCTGTCGAGGAATGGTCATAAACTACTAACTGAATATGTAATACGGCCTAAGCCGTTGGTGACTACGCAAGCAAATCCGGCACATTATAAGCGGCCCCGTTGGGCGGTTTCAAGGCTCATTGGATGATAGAGGTCGGGCTGTATTATCACGCTCCCGGCGGATTCCAATCATTGATTTTCCTTAGCCGGGCCTAAACCGGCTAAGAATCCGAATATGCCGGACAATAGGCGTGGTGGGAGGACTTGATAACCCTCAAATTTTCTTGTACTCTGGTGCCTGTTCCCAAGATGGTGGAACGAAATCTGACGAACCCAAATCAAGTCAACCCAGTCATTGACTAGCCCGGGATTTAACCAGACCAGTCCAAGAATTAACCAGCCCAAGAATTAACTAGGAGGAGAGGGACAATGTTTAATCCACTAGGATTGATTTTCTCGCAAAAGGCCGAAGCCCACTGCGATATTCCCTGTGGGATATATGACCCGATATCTGCCAAGATAGCTGCTCAGACGGTGCAGAAGATGGTGTTGCGGATGCAAGCATTGGAGGTACCGGGGCCCAGCGGAGATGCCGCCGCCCGCCAGGACTTTCTCAATAAAATGGCCAGATATGTCGCCGTGAAAGAACATCACGCAGAAATTTGCAAAAAAGAGTTGAGCATCCTCTGGGGCGACTACGCTTGGCCCAACGCTCCAGCGGATTTCGACCTGCATGGCACCTTCAATGCTGCTTTAAAACTGGCTGGCCGTTGCAAAGGTAGCGTGGATATGGCCGCTTGCGAAGAACTGGTGGCGACAGTAGATACCATCGCCACAGCATTCTGGGCTACCAAAAACGTAACCTACAGCGACCCCAACGCCGCAGTTAGGTACGGTTCATAACACCAACCTGATTTTGAGTAGGATTACCCACGAAGGGGCGCCACGATTCAATCGTGGCGCCCCTTCGTGAATTATTGCCAATTTAACCAGGCATTAAGCTAACCAGGCATTAAGCCGGTTAGCCTAGCGCATGCTCTTTAATGCCTCTTCGGCAATCTCGATGGTCTGGTCCACCTCTGCTTGTGTGTGGGCCAGTGAGACAAACCCTGCTTCAAATTGGGATGGGGCTGTGTAAATGCCCCGTTCCAGCATGGCGTGGAAGAACCTCTTGTGGCTCGCCACATCGGATTTCTCCACATGGGTCAGAAGCTCCACCGGTCCGGGGTTGAAAAACCCGGTGAACATGGAGCCCACCCGGTTGATGGTTCCGGGCACCTCATGTTTGACGAAGATGTCGGAAAGTCCGTCGGTTAACTTCTGGGCCAGACCGTCAATATGCTGGTAAACGCCGGGCTTCTTAAGCTCATTTAAGGTTGCGACCCCCGCCGCCACGGCCAATGGATTTCCAGAGAGGGTGCCAGCTTGGTACATGGGCCCTAGAGGCGCCACCATCTCCATGATGTCGGTACGGCCGCCGTATGCCCCCACGGGGAGACCGCCGCCGATGATTTTGCCCAATGTGGTGATGTCCGGTGTTATCCCGAATTTTGTTTGAGCACCCCCATATTCCAGCCGGAATCCCGTAATCACCTCGTCAAAAATCAGCAAAGACCCGGCCTGGCTAGTTATCCGTCGTAGACCCTCCAAGAAACCTTCCGCCGGAGGGACGACTCCCATATTCCCTGCCACCGGCTCAACGATTATTCCCGCAATACCGTCGGGATTAGCGTTAAAAAACTGCTCCACCGACGCTAGGTCGTTGAAGTCGGCCACCAGGGTTTCGCTGGCATAGGACTCGGGGACACCTGCGCTGGTGGGTATGCCGTGGGTCATTGCACCGGAGCCAGCTTTGACCAGCAGACCGTCGGCGTGACCGTGGTAGCAGCCTGCGAACTTGATTATCTTGTTACGTCCGGTGAATGCCCGGGACAAGCGTATGGCGCTCATGCAGGCTTCCGTGCCGGAATTGACTAGCCTTACTGAATCCACGGAAGGGAAAGCGTCGCAAATCATCTTGGCCAGTTCCACTTCCTGCTCCACGGGAGCGCCGAAACTGGTGCCGCCCTCGGCAGCTTTGTGTAACGCCTGCACCACAACCGGGTGAGCGTGCCCCAAAACCAGAGGCCCCCAAGACCCCAGATAATCGATGTATTCGTTGCCGTCCACGTCCCAAACACGAGGGCCTTGCCCTCTGGCTATGAACGGTGGTGTCCCACCCACGGCGCGAAAAGACCTGACCGGACTGTTGACGCCGCCGGGGATGTATTTCTGCGCTTGGGCGAAAAGTTCTTCTGATCGGGAGAGATTCATTGATTTATCGACCTTATGGTGAAAATTGCCTTGTGCTGAAAATGCCTTGTGCTAAAAATTCCCGCGCGGGATTCTGATGGTGCTTATTCCGCAGCCTTGAGCCACTGGGCCATTTCCTTGGCGTGGTAGCTGAGGATGATGTCGGCGCCTGCCCGCTTGATGGCGGTTACCAACTCCATGGTTGCGTTCTTCTCGTCGATCCATCCCTGTTTGGCGGCGGCTTTTATCATGGAGTACTCACCGCTGACGTTGTAGGCGGCCAAAGGGTAGTCGAAGCGGTCTTTGGCCATTTTAATCACGTCCAAGTAGGCCATGGCTGGTTTGACCATGATGATGTCCGCGCCCTCAGCGATGTCAGTTTCAATCTCCCGCATGGCCATGCGGGAGTTGGCCGGGTCCATCTGGTAGCTGCGGCGGTCACCGAACTGGGGCGTGGAGTTGGCAGCGACCCGGAAGGGGCCATAGAAAGCAGAGGAGTATTTTGCGGCGTATCCCATGATGGGCATTTCCGTGTAGTCTTGGTCGTTCAACGCTTGGCGAATGGCCCATACTTGGCCATCCATCATGGCCGAAGGAGCGACCATGTCGGCCCCGGCTTGGGCATGGGATATGGCCGTGCGCGCCAACAACTCCAGCGTCTGGTCGTTGTCTACCTGCTCGTTGTCGATTACCCCGCAGTGACCGTGGTCCGTGTACTCGCACATGCAAACGTCGGTAATGACCATCATGTCTGGCGTGCTCTTCTTTATGGCCCGGATGGCTTCTTGAACGATGCCTTCGGGGTCGTACCCTTCCGTGCCCAAGGCATCTTTCTCTTGCGGTAGGCCGAAAAGTAGCACCGCTGGTACCCCCAAATCTGCGATTTCTCCCACTTCTTCCGTCAGTTGGTCCACGGAAAAGTGGAAACAACCGGGCATGGGCTCTATGGGAGTGCGCACACCTTCCCCGTGGGTTACGAACATGGGATAGACGAATTCCGCTGGCGAGAGGCGCGTCTCCCTGGCCATATTGCGAATGGCCGGATTACCCCTCAGACGGCGCAGCCTCATATCCGGATATCCTAGCATTTCTCCCCTCTTTTACGGGTTATTAAATTTGCTGAAATTACTTTCTAAAATAGCCGGTCAGCGCTTCCACCAGCCCTTCCACGTTGTGTTCTTTCGCCACCAAGCCGACATTCAAGCCAAGCTCCTTGGCTGTGGCGGCGGTGGTGGGACCGATGCAAGCAATCAGGCTTGAGTTCAAGGCTTCACTGTCACCGTCTAGGGCATCCATCAGGTTGCGGGCGGTTGACGAGCTGGTGAACGTGACCACATCCACGCCCTCGCCGATGACCCGTCGTGTCAGGTCGCTGACGCCCTCCGGCGCCACCGTACGGTAGGCGGAAACCAGTTCTACCTTGGCCCCCATTTTTTTCAATCCGTTGGCCAAAACGTCCCGCCCAATGTCCGCTCCGGGTAGCAGAACCTTGCGTCCGGACCAGTCAAGGCTCGCTAGTTGCTGGACCACCGCTTCGGACACGGAGGTTGCCGGGATAAAGTCGGCGAATATGCCCCTGCTTTCCAAAGCCGCTGCGGTCGCCGGGCCAATGGCGCCAATCCGGACGCCGCCGAACGCCCGAGCGTCCCGGAAATTCTCTGATAGCTCCAACCTTGCGAAAACTGCGTCAACGGCATTCACGCTGGCAAAGATGGCCCAACCAAACTGGGACAGCCGCGCCAATGCAGAATCCAGCGGGCCGTAGTCTTCAAGCGGCGTTGTTTGAATGGTGGGTAGCTCCACCGGCTGAGCGCCCATATCCCCCAGCAGGACTTTTAGCCTGGATGCCTGAGTACGGGAACGGGTGACCAGCACTTTCTTGCCGAATAACGGCCTGCGGTCGAACCAACGGAGTTTCTCACGCAACTCAACGACGCCACCGATGATGGCCATGACCGGTGGTTCAAGCCCCGCCTCTCGTCCCCGCTTTATGATGTTTTCCAAATTTCCGGTTACCGTGTTTTGATGGGGCCAGGTGCCCCATTGAACCAAGGCCACAGGAGTGGTGGAAGCTAATCCGCCGCGGACCAGCGCTTCCAAGATGGGTTCCAAGGAGTTCCAGCCCATCAGGACTTCCAGAGTGCCGCCGGTTCGGGAGAGAGACTCACCCATGGCTTGCCATTCTATGGTTGACTCTGGTTTGGTCGGGTCTTCACTGCCGCTAACGACAGTGAATGAGCTAGCTATGCCCCGGTGGGTGACCGGGATACCGGCGTAGGCCGCTGCTGCCACAGCTGAGGTCACGCCGGGCACGATTTCGAATGATAGGCCTCTTTCGGCTAGGGCCAATGCCTCTTCACCGCCGCGGCCAAAGACGAAGGGATCGCCGCCCTTCAGCCTTACCACGTTCAGGCCAGCTTCGGCCCGGTTTATCAATACCTGGTTAATCTCTTCTTGTGTCAGAGCCTGATTGCCCCTTCCTTTACCCACGAATATTCTTTCGGCAGACTCGGGAGCGGCCTCAAGCAAAGAGGGGTCCAGAAGACGGTCGTAGACCACGACCTGAGCTTTTCCCAGGCAAAGCAGGCCCTTTTGGGTAATCAGGCCTGGGTCGCCCGGGCCCGCGCCCACCAAATGCACTTTACCGGCCTGCGCTTTATTGGCCTGGGCTTTATTGACCACGAAGGCCTCCGGATTTTGCTTGAGTTCCTAGCAGTTCCGCCGCCCCGTGCTTGGCGAGTTCCGCGCGGGCGTCTTTTGCCAGTTGCATGGGGTCATTGGAGCCACCTTCGACGCTGGCAACAAAAACATCGCTGCCAGTGCCGGAACCTGAGCCGAGAAACACATTCATCAACAGCGCATGGCCCGACACGCGGGCATAAGCGCCCATGGGCAACTGGCATCCGCCGCCCAATACCTCCAGGAATCCGCGCTCGGCGGTCACAGCGGAGCGGGTGTCCTGGTGATCTATGTTCTTTAGCATGTCCAGAATTTCCTGGTCGTCGGCACGCACTTCGATGCCCAAGGCCCCCTGCCCCGGTGGGGGCACAAATTCTTCCGGTTCCAGGTAAACCGATATGTGTTGGATCAGGCCCAGCCGGTTCAGCCCCGCTGCTGCCAGAACGGTGCCGTCGTAGTCTTCTCCTTGGGCCTTCTCGAGCCTGGTTCCAACGTTGCCCCTGATGGGAACCGTCACCACTTGGGGACACAGGCTATTGAGCAACGCTTGCCGCCTGGGGCTGCTGGTGCCGATGCGGGCTCCTTCGGGCAGGTCCTTTAGCCCACAACCCCAACGGTTGATTAGCACATCTCTGGGGTCTTGGCGCTGGACGATTGCGCCCAAGGTCAGCCCTTGGGGCAGTTCGGTGGGCAGGTCCTTCAGACTGTGGACCGCCATGTCTATCTCGCCAGCCAGTAAATCACGTTCTATTTCCCGGGTGAAAATGCCCAGGCCCATCTCCGCCAGTGCACCGGTTGTGTTGATGTCTCCCTGGGTGCGGACTGTGATTACCTGGAAATCCAAGTCCGGGAAAAGAGGACGAAGCAGGGCCAAGAGCTCTTCGTCTTGGCAGAGGGCAAGTTCACTGCCTCGGCTTCCTACTTTTATGGTTCTGCGGGCGGTCATCGGGGATTAGCCCAAGGCATGAAAAGACTCATGCTGCGCATTCGCCTGGTTTGCGGCCACAGCCCGATGGTTGGCATTTCTCTAGAGTGGAGCATAGTTTTGGGGAAGTGTCGTCCAGG
>Ga0066383_10000802_pt1 | contig 11259 bp, 9 predicted proteins | sample Knorr_S23_td_Bot_FD_70950 | JGI IMG/M metagenome (GOLD analysis project Ga0066383, IMG submission 70950) | Marine microbial communities from Southern Atlantic Ocean transect - Knorr_S23_td_Bottom_ad_3770_LV_A | ecosystem: Environmental > Aquatic > Marine > Oceanic | place: Southern Atlantic...
CAAGGTAGTGGTTACCTGGCGCAGAAATTGATGGTAGAAAATGACCTGCGGCAACGCATAACAGATGCCCTGTCAAAAATAATTGATGACCGTAAATATGTCATTGATGTTAATGCAGACATTGAAATCAGCGGCGGCACGGAAGAGCAAATCACTATTCTGGGTGAAGGCCAACAAAGCCCCAGACAGGCATTGGAAGATGTATATGGTGCTGTAGATCAGACACTGGACCGTTCTAGAGGAAGCCAAAGCGGTGATATTTTTGGCGGATTACCCATCCCAGGGTTTGAGTTTGAGTCCGACGCCAGAGGTGCCTCATCAAACGTTAGTGAATTGCCTACTTCAGCAGAGCCCACTAGTAAGTTTGTATTGGGTGATAGACAAAGCAAAGTACTTTCCCGCACAGTTACCAGCAAACACCCCGCCACAGCATATATTAAAAAACTGGAAATCAGTATTATTCTGCAGGAAGGCGCTGCACCGGAACTCATCGAAAATATCAGACAAGTTGTAATGGTTTCCTCGCGTTTCAATCGTGCCCGGGGCGATGCATTAAGCATCATGACAGCTACATTTAAAGAACGGCGCGATGAAAAAACCGCCGAACAAATTTTGCTAAAAAACATTGCAGAAAAACTTGAGTCACTGGAACAACAGCAACCAGATGAAGGTTCTATGAACTGGAAAGAGGAACTTGAAGACTACAAAGCACAGGAAGCAGATCGCCGTGAGCAAGATAAAACGTATTTCCAGCAGCAGTTAACCAGCTTGGAATCAGCAGCCCGAGAAAGGGCGTATCAGTTGGAAAAAAGAGATATATTGCGACGTGATTCATTGAAAATGCAGGCGCTAAATAATGAAATCACCAGCCTCAAGTCCATGATAACTTCTGAGGATGTTTCAGGAGATGAAGCCGCCCAGGCAGAAAAAGCCATGGGTGAAAAGATGAGTGAAAAAGAAGCTCTGGATGCCCAGATAGCTGAAAAACTGGCCATGCTGGACGCGGTGCAATCAGACTTAGACCGTAGCATGAATAAAGGCGGATCTTCAACCGTGATGATTGTATTTGTATCCCTGCTTGGGGCGCTGGTCATTGTGCTTGTAGTTGTATTGGTTATCGTGATTATGGGGAATCGTCAGCGCCAGCAATTGCCACCACCCTGGATGTATCCACCCCGGTCACGGAAAAAAAAAAGTGAAAACAAAGCTGTGACAACTCCTCAAACAACACCCCCGGCCCCAGAATCTATTCCAGCGGAAGACACCAGTGTTTTACAAAGCGAAATTTCTGATATGCGGCAGGCAGTTGTATCCATGAGCGTCAGCCAGCCGAGTGCAGCGACACGAATTGTAAAGGAATGGATGGAAGATGATACTCCGCCGCCAGAACCTGTTGCTGCTCCTGTCGAACTCGAGGAAAAAGATAGCGATAAAAAGAAGAAAAAGAAGAAAAAATAAGGCAGGACCATGATTACAGATATTAACAGACTTTCAGGCCTTCAAAAAGCAGCAATACTGTTCTCAGTGTTGGGAGAAGGCCTTGCTCTTACATTGGTAAAAGATTTATCTAAGACAGATATCCGTAAAGTCCGGGCGGCCATGCGCGAACTTAACAATGTATCTTTTGCAGTTAAGAAAAGGGTAATGGAAGAGTTTTACTTCAGTTTTGTGAGTGAAAAATTCTACGATGAAGAATCTGATGAACCTAAAAAACCCTTCGGTTTCCTGGAGGATCTAAACGATGAACAGCTTATCGCACTTATTAAACCTGAATCTGATTCCGTAGCAGCTATAGTACTGGCACAAGTCGCTGGTGAACGACGCAACAAAGTAATGGGGAACTTGTCTGTGGAATCAAAAGGAAATATCATTATGGAAATGGGTAATTTGAACGACATCCCTTTAGAAGCCATAGTGAATGTAGCGAACGATCTTCATAAAAAATCGAAATTTCTACCCAAAACAATTGCCTTTTCCAGAGGAGGCGGTAAAGAAGTTGCGGAAATTTTGAGCGGTTTGAGTTCCGCAGAAGAAACCCAATTTCTGGAAAACATTACCAGGGAAAACCCAGATCTGGCAGCAGAAGTAAAAAAATATCACCTGACATGGGATGCATTATTTGATTTATTGACTGACAGCATTCTAAGGGATCTCATGAATTCTGTTGAGCTGGACACCATCGCCTTGGCTCTTAAAGGGATGCCGGAAGATATTGTTAATCGTGTGATTGAAAACCTGCCCAAGAAAAAACAGGCCATGTACGAACCGGTGGAAGGAGCTGTTTCAAAGCGGGAAGTGGATAAGGCAAGAAAGGATATCGTTACCGCAGCAAAGCAGATGGAAAAAAATGGTGCCTTCAACTTGGAGGACTTAGTCGGCGGCGGAGAAATGGTGGAATAACCGCAGTATAAAAAGCCAGTTATTATTATAAACAGCCTTCGCCATTCGATGAAGGCTGTTTTATTTTCAAGGCTATGTTTCGTCCCATTCAACTGTTCATTCTGCTATTATTATTCCTTGGATGTGCCAGGGAGGTGGATTATAAAACGTTGACCATCGCCTATTCTGCAGACATCCGCGGCTTTGATCCGGCTTTTGCCACCGACCTAAGGACGGGAAAAATCATCTCTTTAGTGTACGATAATCTAGTACGCTTTGACGCCGACATGAACCTGGCCCCAGCCATTGCCCATAGCTGGTCGGTTAACAATACCGGCAGGATATATACCTTTAATATTAGAAACAATGTCCGCTTTCATGATGGCACATCATTAACCATAAATGATATTACCAAATCATTCCATAGAATTTTAGACCCGCAGACCTCCTCACCCCAGACGTGGTTATTGGAACGTATCACTGGGGCAAAAGATTTTATGACTGGAAAGGCGGATCATGTACGGGGACTGCAAATTACCAATGATTCATCACTGGTGGTTGAGCTGGATGAGGCCTTTGCACCCTTTATTCAATACCTGGCTATGCCCGCTGCGGCGATTATTAATTCAAACGGTATCGAGTCGTTGTCAACAGTTCCCGCCGGTTCAGGGCCCTGGCGATTGGAAACATGGGCCAGAGATGGGGAATTACTTTTTAGCCGAAACAAGGATTATTGGGACACTCCGCCAATAACCGACAATTTGAGGATTAGAATCCTTTCTGAAGTCATGACGCAATCAGCGGAATTTGAAACCGGCTCACTGGACATATTGGAAGTACCACAAGGAGAAATAGAATACTGGCGTCAATACAACTATGACCAGATTGAAGTGGAGGAGCTGAATATCTGGTATATCGGCATGAATTGTTCCCGGCCACCCTTTGATGACCTACGACTGCGTCAGGCCATGAATTACTCCATTGACAGGGAAAAAATAATTCATATACTTTTAAACGGCTCAGCTGCCCTTGCCAATGGGCCAGTTCCACCCCAGCTGTTATCAGAGGTCACCGAGCTGCGCTATGAATACAATCCCTCTCGAGCAATTCAATTACTGCAAGAAGCCGGGTTTGGCAACAGCTTGCAAACAGAAATTTACGTGGCCGGCGGTTCGGGCATGTTTCATGTTTTGGAAGCGCTGCAGTCTGATTGGGCGGCGGTGGGCATTACAGTGGAAATTAAGCGCAGTGACTGGAATGTATTTAAGACAGCCGTGCGGGAAGGAAAACCGGATCTTTATTATCTGGATTGGTTTGCGGATTATCCCGATGGTGAAAATTTTTTATACCCATTATTCTACAGCACAGAATCCATGAAAAATCGTAACCGTTTTTCTGATCCAGACATTGATGCAATCATAATTAAGATTCAGCGTTTACCCAACAATGCTGAACGGCAACGTTTGATAGCAGATGCAAATAAGTTGATTGTGGATGCAGCGCCTTGGGTTTTTTTATGGCACAGTAAAACAATCTATTTAACCCAACAATGGATAAAGGGTTTTCAACCCTCACCGATTTTTAATGCCAATCGCTATATGAATATCAGTAAAATGGCACAGGAATGATTCAGTATTTTTTAAACAGGCTCCTTCAAGCCATCCCGGTTCTATTGGGTGTTATCATTATAACATTTGTGTTGATGTACATCATTCCCGGCGATCCGGTGGTCTCCATGGTGGGGGAACGTTACAGCGAAGAAACCGTTCAGCGGTTGCGCCAGGAATTGCATTTGGACGATCCTCTGCCCCTGCAGTTTCTGCGCTATGTTGGAAATGTATTGCAGGGCAATTTTGGTAATTCATTCATTACAGGGGAGCCTGTAGCAGCACTGATTATAGAAAAATTTCCCAACACAATGATGCTGGCTATTACTGCCATGTTCTTTGCTATACTGATTGGCCTCACCGCCGGAATTATGTCATCTGTACGCCCGGGAAGTTTCATGGATCGGGGAATAATGGTTCTGGCCCTGGCAGGCATTTCTGCACCTGTATTCTGGGTAGGACTGATTCTTGTCCTAGTAGTGGGTGTAATGCTGCAATGGTTGCCGCCTACAGGTTTTGGCGGTATAGAATATCTCATTTTACCGGCGCTGACGCTGGGCCTGCGCTCGGCAGCCTACCTGGCACGCTTAACCAGAGCCACCATGCTGGACGTATTGAGCCATGACTATATCCGCACTGCACGCTCCAAAGGGCTGCCGGAATGGAAGGTGTTTATAAAGCACGCCTTTCCCAACACGCTGATTCCTGTGATAACGATTATCGGAACGGACTTCGGTAGCTATTTATCCGGGGCGGTATTGACGGAATCAATTTTCGGTTGGCCAGGGATAGGGCGACTGGCGCTGGAAGCCATTATGAAAAGAGATTTCCCTGTCATTCAAGGGACGGTACTGTTCATGGCCATAATGTTTGTATTGATGAATGTATTGGTGGACTTGCTATATGGGGTTGTTGATCCGAGGATTCGGTTGGAACGGTCAGGGAAGTGATAATAAATAAGGTGTTGAAAGATCCCGGTATTATTTTTGGTCTGGCATGTGTGTTGCTTATTGCAGTACTAGGAATTTTTGCGCCTTTGCTTGCACCGCAGAATCCCAATAGCCAAATACTGGAGTTTCGGCATAAACCACCAGGTTTTAAGGGGGAAATTATTCGCTACCGGCTGGCACCAGAGCTACCGGAAATTTCCATGGCTTTGCAAAGTGCATATGTTGAAGATGAAACAATTGTTATAACAGATTTATTGAATAGGCAGCAACATATTGCATTGAAAAATGTTTTAGGAGGAAGTCTCTCCACAGGAAAAGAAACAATAACCTTTTGGCTAGGGACAGATCAATTCGGCCGGGATATATTGTCGCGGATCATCCACGGGGCGCGGATTTCACTCGCAGTCGGTTTTATCGCCAGTGTCATTGCCCTGGTGATTGGTGTATTGCTGGGCGCCCTGTCTGGGATATCCGGTGGTAGAATAGATACAATCATTATGCGCTGTACTGATATAATGTTCGGTTTTCCTACGTTGCTTTTTCTCATAGGGATTACAGCGGCACTGGAACCCAGTTTGAATGTTGTATTTCTTGCTGTAGGTCTCGTAACATGGCCGGGTATGGCGCGGTTAGTCCGGGGACAGGTATTACAATTGAAAGAACAAGAGTATGTACAATCAGCAAAAGCATTGGGTTTCAGCAAAAGAACAATACTATGGCGGCATATTTTACCCAACAGTTTAGCTCCCATTATTGTTACCTTTACCCTGGGCATTGCCGGAGCCATCATGGCCGAAGCCAGTTTATCTTTTCTAGGGTTAGGCGCTCAGCCCCCAACGCCAAGCTGGGGCGCTATGATTAACAGCAGTAAAGATTTTTTACGTATTGCCCCGTGGTCTTCCTTGGCACCGGGGACAGCAATTGCAATTGCTGTGTTGGGTTTTAATTTGCTAGGCGATAGTATCAGGGATTTATTAGACCCTACAATGAATAAAGAAAGATAACCATTGAGCAATATTGTTGAACAGGTAGAAGCGCATATACTTTCCGGCTGTACATATACCGCCGAGCGTGCCATCGGCGTAGAAATTGAGACAATAATATATAACAGCAATGGTGAACGCATTCCCGCAAATCCCGGAACGAAATATTCAGCAGCTGATTTCATCCAAGCCATCGATTTAGGGTGTAAAGACATGGGTACATTTGTTACCTGTTCCTTGGAGCCTGGCGGGCAGGTGGAATGGGCCTCGCTACCCGCGTTTAATATTCATGACATTCAGAATGAATTGAGTAATTTGCAAAAGCTGATAGATAACGTATGTATTGAAAATGATCTAACAATTGTTGATTTAGCCCTGGACCCGATTTACAGTCCCAACGATATTAGGCTCATTGATCAGCGCAAGTACCGTTTAATGCACGACCACTTCACCAACACTGGAAAACACGGTCCATGGATGATGCGCAATACAGCCAGCGTGCAGGTGAATATTGACTTGCTGGACAGGCAGGATGCGGAAGAATGCGGATACATCGCTGATAGTATCAGCCCTCTGGCGGCTGTTCTGTTTTCCAATACCCCATTTATGAATAGCCAGCCCCTTGGTTATAAAAATATGCGTTATAGTATCTGGGAAGATACAGATCCCGCTCGCTGCGGACATTTACTGGATCATGGTATACACAACAGCGAAGGATTATTAACCCAATATTGCCGGTATATTTTGGGAGTGCCTGTTATTTTTACGACGCCTAATAAAGCAGGAGAAGTGGGTTTTTTTAATGGTACCATTAAGCAATGGTTGCAAAGTATTTCTGAGAAAAATGAAATTGCACCGGAGGATATAAAAACAGCCCTCCATCAGATTTTTACTCATGAGCGTTATAAAACAGTCCTAGAGCTACGTTCTACCGACCGTCCTCCAAATGGTTTTGAACTGGCACCTCTTGCTTTTTGGCAGGCCCTAATGGAACAGGGAAAAACTCGTGATATATTATTGGAGGAAGTCAGCCGATGGCTCCCATCAGAACGCAAGGAGTTAAATTTAAAGGCAGCGACCCTGGATTTAAACCAGTCTGCCCCGGGCAATAAAACGATTCTTCAATGGCTTGAATGGTTAGCGGACCTGGTGTACAATAGCCTAGATGAGCGGGCTGCGCGATTGAACATTGCATCAGAAAGGAAATACATTGAACCCTTTATAGATAGTGTATTATCTAAGGGAGTATTTACATTACAAAGCCAAGAAAAGTTTACAAAAGATGAAATATCAGTCAAAGAATTCATCATGACAAAAGTACACCATGTTTAGCCTAGATTATTTACATCATCAAGTTATCCATTTTCCTATTGCATTATTATCAATAAGCATCTTATTTGATTTACTGGGTTATTACTTAAAAAATGATAAACTTTTTTTTTCAAGTTGGTGCACATTATTAATAGGAGCCGGGTTATCGATAGTTGCAGTGGCAACAGGCTTTATAGCTGATGTAAACTATGGACACATGTCAGAACCATTGCCTATACTTGAAACGCACGGCTCGACACAAATTCTGGCAGCCACATGTTTTATAAGTTTATGTTTATGGCGCTACATACAAAACCAAACTCACACCAAACCGCCGGGGTGGTACATTATTGTGGGGATTAGTTCTGTCTGTATTTTGTTTTATGGGAGCCATTTAGGTGCAGGGCTGGCTGGTCATTATTGAAATTCATAATAATTAGGGATGATTTTTCCCATCCATGTTTTGTAATTTTTCCGGCGGTTTAGCCATGATCTCCCGCATTATTACTTTTCTGGCATATATTATATGATTACAGATCACGACATTGTCATGGTAGGCGGCGGAGGCGCAGGACTCCGAGCAGCCATTGCCATCGCCGAAACGAACCCAAGCTTGAGTGTCGCGGTTGTGAGCAAGGTCTATCCCATGCGGAGTCACACTGTGGCGGCAGAGGGCGGCGCGGCGGCTGTTATCAAAGATAACGATTCTCTAGAAAACCATATTAACGATACCATAGCCGGCGGGGACTGGTTGTGTGATCAGGACGCGGTGGAACTTTTTGTGAACGAAGCTCCCAGAGAATTGATCCAGATGGAGCACTGGGGCTGTCCGTGGAGTCGGGAAACTGATGGGACAGTGGCGACTCGGCCGTTCGGGGGCATGAATATTGAGCGGACATGGTTTGCTGCCGATAAAACCGGTTTCCACATGCTCCACACCCTTTTTCAGACCTCCCTCAAGTACAACAACATTACCCGCTACGATGAATGGTTCGCCACAAAGATTCTGGTGGAGAATGGCCGGTGCCAAGGTGTAATTGCCATCGAACTTCGCTCTGGCAAGGTGGAGGCGATTGCCGGCAGGTCGGTGATAATGTGCACCGGCGGAGCAGGACGGGTTTTTCCGTTCACGACTAACGGTGCCATCAAAACTGGCGACGGGATGTCCATGGCGTACCGAGCCGGCGTACCGCTAAAAGATATGGAATTTATCCAGTACCATCCCACCGGACTCCCCGGCACGGGTATTCTCATCACGGAAGCAGCCCGAGGGGAAGGCGGAATCATGGTGAACAAAGACGGCTATAGGTATCTTCAGGATTATGACTTGGGCACGCCGCTGGATATTAATGATTCGAAGCATCCAGTAAAAAAGAGCATGGAACTGGGTCCCCGGGATCGCCTGAGTCAAGCTTTCGTGGCGGAAAGGGAAAAAGGAAGAACTGTCTCCGGTCCATATGGCCATGTAGTCCATCTCGACATCCGTCACCTGGGTGAAAAGAAAATTGATAAAAAGATTCCCTTCGTCAGGGAGTTATCTAAAAATTATGCCGGAATTGATCCCGTATACGAACCAATCCCTGTGAGGCCTGTCGTTCACTACATGATGGGAGGGATTGATACTGACATCACAGGGGCTACTGCCCTTCCCGGTTTTTACGCCGCGGGGGAGTGTGCCTGCGTTTCAATCAACGGGGCCAACCGCCTGGGATCGAACTCCCTAACGGAACTTCTAGTGTTTGGGAGTCGCGCAGGAAAGGCAGCTGCCCAGTTTGCATTGGAGCGCCCCCGTCTTAACACGGCCTCGCTGGAACTGCAAGCTGCGGACGAACAGAAGCGTATCGCTAGGGACTTTATCCAGAAGGAAGGAGGCACAGAACGAATTGTCACCCTTCGGAAGGAGATGAACGAAACCATGGAAACGAGTAATGGCATCTATCGATCAGAGAAAAGTTTGAAGGAAACATGCGATAAAATTAAAGAGCTAAAGGATCGTTTTTCCAATGTTATCATGGAAGACAGAAGTGTCAATTTTAACACGGAACTGACCTCAGCGTTGGAACTCGAGTTCATGCTGGATGTGGCGGAAGCAATCGCCTACAGTGCCCTGGAAAGAACAGAAAGCAGGGGCTCTCACCAGCGAACTGACTTTCCGAAAAGGGATGATGAAAAATTCTTAAAGCATTCTTTGGCATACCGAAACGATACTAAACCCCGCATCGACTATAAAGATGTGGTAATTACTAAATGGCCGCCTGGAGAGAGGGTTTATGGGAAAGAAGAATAAGGTATAAGCAATGGCAGAAACCATGAAACTGGAAATCTTTCGCTACCGGCCTGAAAAAGAAAGCGAGCCCACTTTTCAGATATACGAGGTTCCGTTCCGTGAAGACTGGGTGGTGCTGGACGCCATCAATCACATTAAAGAAGAGATCGATGGAACGCTTTCCTACCGCTGGTCGTGCCAGATGGGTGTCTGCGGCAGTTGCGGCATGATGATCAACAATGTTCCGAAGTTGTCCTGCGCCGTATTCCTCAAGGATTATTACCCTGATAAAATCCGTATAGAACCATTAACGGGCTTTCCTGTAGAGCGGGATCTCATCTTCGAAATGGATGACTTTATGACAAAACTGACAGAGATGCAGCCATACATTATACGAGAGGAAGGAGAGGAAAAGCCTCTAGAGGAAGGTGAATACCTTCAGTCCCCTGCCGAGCTGGCTCACTACAAGCAGTACTCTATGTGTATTAATTGCATGCTCTGTTATGCTGCCTGTCCCGTCTATGCCCTCGATTCCAACTTTATCGGCCCCGCCATCATTGCCCTCGGCCAACGGTACAACATGGACTCCCGGGACCAAGGAAGAGATTCTCGACAGGAACTCATCGCCAGCCACGATGGAATCTGGGAGTGCACTTTTGTAGGTGAGTGCAGTGCTGTCTGTCCTAAGCATGTGGATCCGGCAGCTGCAATACAGCGGGCAAAAGTTTCCAGTACTATTGACTGGTTTAAGGATGTTTTGATTCCGTGGGGAAAAAAGAAATGAGTACCTACCTCAGACCTGTACCCAACACATGGTGGCTTAAGCGCAAACCGTACATTTTATTCATGATTAGGGAGCTAACCAGTGTCTTCGTTGCGGGGTATTGTATTTTTCTACTGGTCTTGGTTTACAAACTGACACAAGGGGCAGACGCCTACGGCAATCTCATGGTCGCTTTGAAGTCGCCCAGTAGCATTGCGCTTCATCTCATCACACTCGTTTTTGTGCTCTACCACACCATTACTTGGTTTAACCTGACACCAAAAATCCTCGTGCTCTACAAAGGAGAGGAGCGAATTCCCCAAGGACTGGTGGCGGGGGCGTTCTACGCCGGGTGGGTAGTGGTTTCCGTTATTGTTGCTTGGCTGGTATTGGGGGTGTAGGGATGGCGAAGTCCAACGAACCGTTCTGGTGGTCGCTGTTTTCAGCCGGCGGCATGGTAGCAGCTATGGTGCTTCCCATCTTGATCATCATAACGGGTATCTTGGTACCGTTTGGATTGGCGGGCGACGATCCTCTCAATTTTGAAAGAATTCATACCGCCGTGTCTCACCCACTCATAAAGCTGGTCTTTTTCGCCGTAATTTCCCTGCCGCTCTTCCACTGGGCCCACCGCTTCCGCTTCACCCTTGTTGACGTAGGACTGAAGTCCGTGAGCACCCTTATCTCCATCCTTTGCTATGGTGGGGCGATTGCTGGAACAATCGTTGCAGTAGTTATACTCTGGAATATTTAGAAAAGATAAAGCAGCTTCCAAAGCTGAAGAATAAATTAATATTTTATTAGGAATGAAAAAGCCCCTGAATCAGTGTGGTTTTTTTATTTGAGTCTGAAATTCACCGGGATAGAAATCCAAACACCTACAGCCCGTTCACGCTGCTTAGCCGGCAAAAAGCGGGTTTTACGGATTGCCTTTATAGCTGCTTCATCCAACCCAGTGTTTGGGATACCTTTTAAAATAATTGTTTCTTTTACTCGTCCT
>Ga0066383_10000808_pt1 | contig 11214 bp, 15 predicted proteins | sample Knorr_S23_td_Bot_FD_70950 | JGI IMG/M metagenome (GOLD analysis project Ga0066383, IMG submission 70950) | Marine microbial communities from Southern Atlantic Ocean transect - Knorr_S23_td_Bottom_ad_3770_LV_A | ecosystem: Environmental > Aquatic > Marine > Oceanic | place: Southern Atlantic...
CAATAACGGCAACACTGTTTTTAGACTTATCATGCGTCGACTCAAATTCATCACTCCTAACATGCGCCGCAAATTGGTTTTCCAATCTGCCACAGATTTCTATCCCCTGTAATAGTCTGAGCGTAAACGCCGCTCTAGAAACTATCGCAGACGATAGAATCATATCTGAAATCCGTGAAATCTTAGCCGAAAACACCAGCAAAGTCAAGAAATTTCAGCCGACAGAATGCCGCCAACTGGACGATTATCGCCTTCTATTTTTTCTCTTCTTTAGGTGCGCTTTTATCTTCTCGAGTTTCGTATGTTGCCCCATGAAGCAGCCAACTAATGTGGCCGACTAAGTCGCCAACTTTCGATAAGGCTCCAGCAAAATCCGGACGTCGGTGTCCACGTCGGCGTCCACAAAGAACGGCTCAAAGTCGGCCGCCCGAGTCCATATTCGTGCCGCTTGAATCAGAGTCGCTCGCTCTACAGATGCCGGCCAACGAAGGATATAGACATCGCCGTTGCGTAGAGGGTTGCCTAGGGCCGCAGCATCATGGGCGGCAGCGCAGGATATCAGTGCTCTCCCAGCGGCATCCAGTAGTAGGTAGGCATTATCCCCATCGGCTACCGACGGGGGAGTGGCTTGGTATTTGGAACCGACGCGCACCAGCCGGTCTTTGGTGTCGGCAGGAGCGTCATGCGCTCCCTCTGAATAACCCATGCTTAAACTTCCTCTTATAAGACTGCTTGCGTTAGAACATGTTGAAACGAACTAGATAGAGTGATAGCCCCGGCCCTTGGCGAATGCAAAGACCGGGACCCGAAGAGAACCGTTAACCTGTGGCTAGCTCAGGGGAACGTATTCAATGATTACTTTGCCCACTAGGCTGGCGGCGTTTTGAACAAGAATCTTGCCGGTGACGTGGTCGTTGGTGCCACCCTTCTTGTCCCATTTAACCGGGGCTCCGCCATTGGAGCCAGCGCTCTTGTGGCGGTCGGAAGTACCGGTGGCGTTCAGGTCCAACCCATCTATGATGTCGTCTCCCGTGTCGGTGGCTCCATCCACCAAGTCCACATCCAGGACCGAACTGGCGGTGCCGCCAGCGGTGGTGATGTCGACGATTACGTTGGTGACCAAACAGTCCACTCCTTCGGGGTTCTGTATGGCGAAGGCGAAGGCATTGGCGTTGCCCGATGCCAGGTCTTCGACGATATAACGCTTCATTACATAGGGGATGCCGCTCTGGTCCGGGGACAGCATGTTCTTCACCGCCTCGGCGGTGGGATCGGCTTGGCTAATGGTTGTCATGAAATCTCCTTTTATGCGTGTGTGAGTCCCGGTATGATTCAGGTTGTTAGGTAAAATTCACCGGGATTACTAGGCGGGATTCGCTTGTTGTCGTGAAAAACGGTGGCATCGGCGCCTGGCTTATGCCACCGTTTCTACAACGCCGGTGTAAAGGCAACCCCGTTGTTTACGCAACCCCGGTTATGTTGTACTGCAGGGCCGTGTGAGTAGCGGTGGAGCGGCTGCCGGTGCGCTCTTGCAGGGCGATGCGGAAACTAACCACCATGATGTTTTGGCGCTTCTGCGGGTCCCGGGCGGTTTCGATGGTGAGCTCCCGTTTGAAGCCCACCCGCCATTGACTCCGGTTGACCGCCAGCAATCGGCCCGTGTCGCTGCCGTTGCCAGCATCCGTGACCTTGCCGTCGGTGTCAGCCAACTTCATCAGCTCGGATACGATGACCGGTATGCCTTCCACCGCTCCCAACTGTCCGGTCAAGACGGTCGCCTGAGGGCCGAACTTGTCCAACGTGCGGAAGTTATCGATGCTGAGAGCCCGAATAAAAGTGTTCACATCGGTGATGTAAGCGGTGTCCGACGGGTGCACGCCATACTTGCCCATCTTGGTGCAGATTTCATTGAACATGTCATCGGATACTCCACCGGCGTGGTTGTTGGCCTGTCCTGTGTTATCCACGAGGGGCAGGTGGAGCAACCCGTCGAAGCCCAATAGCCATTGCCCTTTCCCGGCGTCGGTGACGGCAATCGTTGCACCGTCCGCATTTATGTTGTTGGTGACGGTGGTGTCGCCATTTAGGATGACGTCGTCGATAACTTCCCTGGCGTTTCGGAGCAGACCCCGCCGTAATTCCTCCATCATGGCGATGACCGAGTCTTCGTCCAAGTCATACGACCAAGGCACCTCGGCCACCAATTCGTAGGCCGTTAGCGTTTGCCGGTCAGTGGTGAGGGAGGAGCTCTTGGTCGCCACGTTCTCAGTGCCCGGATACCAGTTGACGTCGCTCAACTGCAGAGGGATCTGGAAAGGATTGCTGGGCATCTGTATCGTGTTGAACAGAGGGGCTACAGCGGTCTCCAAGTTGACGTCGCCCCACAGAGCCCGGGCTTCCTGAGTATCCACCAACTCGTCGCCGGTGCCCGCCGTTGTCGAGTCCATGACGGCTTTGAAATTTCCTTGCCAATCCTCCAGCATTCAGGGATTCAAGCCGGAGGGCTCACGAACCTGGGCGGTCAACAGACTCCGAACGCAAGCCATGTCCAGCAAGTCCAGGCCCAAATATTTGCCATAGGGCACGCGGACCCGGTCTCCGTCGGTGTATTTGGCCAAGATCGACCGCTTCTCGCCGTCCCGCCAAGCGTTCTGCACCCGCCCCAATTCCGACACGATGCGCCCCACTTCCTCTTTAAGCGGCGTCAATTCGGCATCCATGCGAGATTGGTAGAAATCTCGGATGCCCGCCATCTCCCGCTTGATGAGTTCCATGTCCTGTGTTCCGATGGTCATTTATGCCTCCTAATGCGATTATTGTTGTGAGTAAACCGCTTGCCAGTTGCCCGTCCGCTTAATCCTCATACTTCCGGCTCGTGACCGTTTCCGGTTCCCTAATTAATAATGTTAGCTGCGGCACTCCCTCAGCAGTTCCAGGATTTCCAGCACTCCGTTCTCGTCCCTTGGGTAAAATTCGCTAGGGGAAATCGCCCTTTCCACCCCCTCAGCTTCCTGAACCAGTTCTTGCGCCAGTTTTGCCATGTCGTCTATTCGGGCCGAGATTACGCTCCACATGAACTCAAAGGCCGGGCCTCCGGCATTTATGGAATTGGAGCGCGCACGGAGACCGGTGCCGGAAGGGCTCTCACCAGCAGAGGTTGTCCCACCTGGGCAATGACGCAGGTATTCCGCGGTCAATGGAGCCTCGTCTAAAGCTCGCTTCAGTGCGCTGCGGTTGGCGGGCACCGGGACGGCGCTCACCTCCAGAAGCTCTTGCTCCAAGAAGCGGATCCCCAGTAGGGATCCCGATTTTTCGTCCCTCCGCTCCTCGAACTTCAGCGGCTTGAACCCTACGGAGACGCCCCGTTGGTAGCCAGCTTGGTACAGGCTCGATACCTCTTGGGCGAAGGCGGTAGGAGCGAAATCCACCCGGGCCAGCAGCCTATGGGGTTCCAGCCACGTTTCCACCGCCCGACCGATTACGGGACGGGCATAATCGTGGGCCCAGAGGAAAACCGGGTTCTTTCTGTAAGAGTCCAGGTTCCAGCCCGCAGTTGCGATGACATCGCCGTGCCGGTCCACCTCATCGGTTGAGAGAACGAATGAAATGGAGTTCGGCTGATGTGATTTTGGGCGGGAAGCTGGGTCATCGCTGTTGGGGTAATCCGAGTTTTCGGTGACTGGATCTAGGGTGGCCGTCTGGTTGCCGTGATCAAACCACTTGCGTAACAATGGAGCATCACCCACTCCCTTGCGATTGGCCTCCAGCGCTTCCAATAGCCTCTCCCTATGCCAGGAATTCATGGCCAAAGGGTCCTGTTCCAACATGCCACCTCCTTTTCGACGTTCCATCAATCACTGGGGTTTTTCAAGTCGCCAGGCAACAAAAACGGGACACACTCATTCAGGGTGTGTCCCGTGGGCATCGCTCTTGGTCGATTATCTGACTAGCCGGGCCGCTGGCTAGATTGTGACTTTCATTTAATTTGTTATCATCTAATTAATTTGTTATCATCGAGGCTAATGACGGGATTTGCGGACTGTCAATCCGGTTTTGACACGAAATGATCAGTGCATCTTAAGGGCAATGATTAGACTCGGAAAAACGCCAAAAATCGGACACTTTAGCTTCGTCTGGCGTTGACCTTTGATTTTGCGTGTGATAGCCTTAAAAACAATCCAAGATTGGGTATTTTCACCAATTGGTTATTCTGTGAGGAGCGTGTTTACACGTTATGGAAATTACTACATTGGCGATCGAGAAACTTAAGGAAGTTTTGGACGAACAGGGCGAAGACAGCGGTTCCCTACGAGTGATTGCGATGCCAGCCGAAAACGGTGGGCTTCAGTATATGCTGACCATGGAAAAAGAAACCCAGACCGACGACACCATATTGGACGTTGAAGGCGTCAAATTTTTGATGGACTCGGACAGCGTTCCGTTTTTGGAAGAAGCCACGATAGATTACGTCGAGAACTTCGGCGGCCAGGTTGGATTCGTAATTAACAATCCCATGTTTGCCTCGGGCGGCGGCTGCGGAAGCGGATGTGGTTGCGGCAGCGGTGGTGGTGGCGGTTGCGGCAGCGGTGGTGACGACAGCAGCGGCGGCGGATGTGGTTGCGGCGGCGGCGGTTGCGGCGGTCATTAACCAACCTCCTTCAGACACCTCTCTCTAGTGAACTAAACGGGGTCTCTTTAACAAGAGACCCCGTTTTTATTACTCCACAGTCCCGCATTTTTGCGGAGTCGCCATCCTTAACTGGGGAAAACCTGCCTCTGTCCCTTGACTGGCTTTGATACCTTATCCATAATGCTTTTCCAGGTACTCAACGCGACCCGAGCTCCTCATTCCTGCATCAGAACCCTACTAATGGCACGATTGAAGGCACATTTTTTCAGTTGCATTTTTTTTGGAGGCGACCATGTCAAACTCACCTCATAGCGATCGCTTTGAAGCCCACAGGCCAGTGGTCATGGGACGCAACGGAATGGTGTCATCCGGACACCCATTGGCCTCCCAGGCAGGCATAGCCATCATGCAGAAGGGCGGAAATGCCGTAGATGCCGCCATCGCCACCGCTGCTGCATTATCCGTTGTGGAGCCCCTGATGTCTGGCATCGGCGGCGACGGTTTCATCATGGTCTATCAGAAGGAATCCGACCTACTGGAAATAAGCAATGGCACCGGCGCAGCCCCCTATGCCGCAACTAGGGAGCGTTTCAGCGCTGAAGGCATACCCGATAAGGGCATTCTCTCAGTCTCGGTCCCCGGCCTCCTACACAGCTGGCTGGATGCCCACGAAAAGCACGGGACATTGCCTCTGAGCGAGCTTTTTGCCCCGGCCATAGACCTGGCGAAAAACGGTTTCCCCGTCAGCCATGTGTTGTCAAAAGCAATCGCCTCCGACCCGCTCATCTGCCAGTTCCCTACGTCCAAGGCGGTTTTCACACGGGACGGCCGGCCATTGCAACCGGGGGAGATGCTGTACCAAAAGGACTTGGCCAGTACCTTTAAATCCATTGTCGCCGGTGGCAGGAAGGTTTTCTACGAAGGGGCAATCGCCGAGGCCATCGTGAGATTCAGCGAAGAGCAAGGCGGGCTACTTACTATGAAGGACATGGCCGACTGCCGGGCTCGTTGGGAAGTACCCATCGCGACTTCTTATAAGGGCCACACGGTGTATGAAGCACCGCCAAACTCCAGTGGACACATCCTGCTCCAAGAATTGAACATCGTGGAGCAGTTTGACCTGAAATCGCTGGGCTGCAACAGCGCCGAGAGCATCCACCTGATGGTGGAAGCGAAGAAACTGGCATTCATCGACCGGGAAGCTTATGTCGCCGACCCGGAATTCGTAAACGTCCCGACGGCGGCCTTGATTTCCAAGGAATACGCCGTCCAACGAGCACAAGAGATTGACCAAGCCAAAGCAGCCCAATCCGTAGAGCCCGGAGACCTATGGCCTTTTGTGAAGGATGGCCGTAAACCGGAAACCGCCAAAGCCGGTGCCGTCGCCCGACCTGCCGAAGTCGAAGAGGACACCACCTGCTTTGTGGTCGTGGACCGGTGGGGCAATGCGGTTTGCCAACTGCAGAGCATCCAAAGCGCATGGGGTTCCCGTTTGATTGCTGGTGATACCGGGATTCTCCTCAATAACAGGATGACTTACTGGCACATGGACCCTGACCACGTTGACTGTCTTGAGCCGGGCAAGAGGGTCCGCCACACCATGAACCCTGTCATGGTGTTCAAAAACGACTCATCTCATGACAATGCGCAAAACGGCTCCCAGGTCAACGGGTCTGCCAAGAAGGGTGGAGCCAGGCAATTGGTATTGGTCTGTGGCACCCCCGGCGCAGACACTCAGGTGCAGACCAATATGCAGGTAATCACCCACATTCTGGAATTCGGCATGACGGTGGCTGAGGCAGTGGAAGCTCCCCGTTGGAGAAACGCCCATAGCCCCACCGAATCCAGCCTGCCTCATGAATGCGACAATCTGCTGTATGTGGAGAGGCGATTCCCCGACCAGGTGCTGGAAGGACTTAAATCCAAGGGGCATGTGCTGGACATCATCGGAGATTGGGAAGGCAAGGGCAGCGAGGTAATGATTCAGGTTGACCCGGAAACCGGTGTGCTTTCCGGAGCAGCCGACCCCCGCCGTGACGGTTACGCCATAGGCTGGTAGACAGGCTATTTCACGATGAAAGATTTAACCAGATGAGAATACCCGGTGAAAAAAGAAGCGCTTACCCCGACGAGTGCGGCCAGGTTGCCGGAACATTCGCCGAAGCCATCCGAGACAACCAGATGGATTTGGCTTGGTCCATGCTGTCCAAAGAGACGAAAGGGATGCGCATGGGGGTCTGGTCCACCCGCAACAACATCGACATGCAGATTGCCTACCGAGCCGCCTACGAACCTGATCACCCTCAACGCAGCGCCATGCTGAAGGACTTTCGGGAAACGGTCCTCCGCCTCTGGCCCCTAGAAGATTTGACCGACTTGGGGGTTTCCCCCACCAGCTACCTGGACGACGACCACGCTTTCGCCTTCTTGCCCTTTGGCGCTTCTACAGTTCCTCAACAGACCGCCCGCCGCCGCTTGTTGAACGGCCTAATCCTGCCCATGCTGCATGAAGATGGGGAGTGGAGAATCGACCTGCCCAGTTGGCGGTTCTTAGACTCCTGAAGGCTAATTACGAGGAACAGGCATGAAGCGACAAGAAGAAAATTCGGTTTGCGAATTATGCCTGAGGGAGCCAGAGAAGTTCACGGTACACCACTTGGTGCCGCGCTCCCAAGGTGGGAAGTTCGGCCCGAAAGCCAAGCTTTGCCCCACCTGCCACCGCCAGTTACATGCCCTATTTTCCGAAGCGACCTTGGCCAAGGAACTGCGGTCCTTGGACCAAATCAGAGCTAACCCTGAAATGGCTGGTTACTTAAGCTGGGCACGCAAGCAAAAAGGCCCTACCAACTTTCGCGTGCGGCGATCCAATAACCGGCGCTGACGGCCCCTGACTGCCTTCAAGCACATTCACCGACAACCTGCCTTGTGTATCTGAGAGCCAGATAATATACTCCCATTGCCATGGCGGAACAGCAAAACATACCACCGGACAATCTCCACGATGATTTGGTAGAACTGCCACTCTTCCCATTGAATGTGGTGCTATACCCAGGCATGGTCTTGCCGTTGCACATCTTCGAGGAGCGCTACAAGGCCCTGATGGGAGACTGTATCGAGCGGGAGGAACCATTTGGCGTGGTGCTTATCAAAGAAGGACCGGAGGTAGGTGGGCCCGCCGAGCCATTCGCCATTGGCACCAGCGCCAGAATAACCACGGTGGACCGGCTGGAAGATGGGAGAATGAACCTGCTAACTTCTGGGGGAGAAAAGTTCGAGACGGTGGAGATAACGCAGCAAGTACCGCACTTAGTTGGACGGGTACGCTACCTGGAAGACCTGCCGGGGGAAGACCGACCGGCGCTGGTAACCGAAGTAGGGGAGCAGTACACAATTTTCCTGAGGAACCTATCCTCTCTTTCCGGCGGTTGGGCCGCCAATGCGCAGATTCCTCAAGAGCCAATATCCTTGGCTTATGGGGTGGCCTCCAATCTTGACCTTCCCCGTCCCATCCGGCAGGAGTTGCTGGAGTTGGCTACGGCTATGGAGCGATTGGAACGATTGCTGCCGCTGCTAAAGCGGGGAAACGGCATCTTGTTGGAGCAGGTGGAACTGCGCAACCCTTTCAAGGGCCCGCGCCTCAATTAACTTGGCCTCAAATACCCGCTAGGTTATCTTGGTTAAGTCCCCGTAAAGCCGCAGCGCCCCTTTCTCGGGAACCATGTCCGAGAATATCTCCGGGTGAATCATCTCAGCCATGATTTCCAAACCATCCACCAGTCTGGGTCCCGACCGGCTGGTATAGGCGCCCGCATCGATAACGTAAACTCGGTTATTGATAACCGCAGGCAGTGATGCCCAGCCCTCTTGTTTCGCCAACAGCGGCACATCCTCCAGCGCCCTTTTAACGTCGAAGCCGCAGGGCATCAGGATTATCACATCGGGTTTACTATCCACCACCTCAGCCCACTCCAACTTAAACGACCCCTTTTCTTTATCGCCGAAGCAATTAATTCCGCCGGCCATTTCAACCATTTCCGGCACCCAGTGGCCGCCGCACATCAAGGGATCAACCCATTCCAAGTGCAGCACCCGGGGATGGGTTTGGGCATTGGCAGCGGCCTGGGCAACGGCGTCGAGCCGTGCCTGCATGCCTGCCGCCATGGCCTCCGCCGCTTCGTCGGCACCGGTGGCCCGACCCACTCTACGGATATCTTCCAGCACGTCGCCGACATATTGGGGGTCCAAGGACAAGACCTCTGGTTCTTTGGGAAGAGAGACACTGGCCTCGGCTACCTGCCGAGATGAAATGGCTCAAACCTCGCAGATGGCTTGAGTCAGCAACAGGTCCGGTTGAGCAGCGGCCAAAATCTGCTCGTCAATGTCGTAGATGCCCAGTCCTTGCTCCAACCTTTCGGAGATGATTCGGCTAATCTCGCCGCTGCTGGGCGGGTCGGCGTCATCGAACACACTATGCACCACCCGGGGTTTGTTTCTAGAGTCGGGCGGATAGTCGCACTCGTGGGTAACGCCGTACAACTGGTCTTGCAGTCCCAGGCCGTAGACGATTTCCGTGGCGCTGGGCAAGAAGGAACAAATTCTCATGTAATCCTCGGTTGTGCGATTGCAGCTTACTTACGCTAGTGGTTTTCGGTATGAGACACCAACTCCACAGTGGTTTCTGAGGTCGCCACGGCGACCGAACCGTAGAGGGGTCAACGCTTTTTCCAGGTTTCCACCAACTCGAATGCTTGGTCATCGTCGACGCCCCACATCTCGAAGTTGATTTTGATTGCGTCGTAGAGAGTGATGTCCCCGGCGGGTTTATCCGAGTCCCGCCAAGCTTCTACCCCCACATCCATCCAATCCAAGGTGATGTTCCCCGTGTTGGCCAATCTCTCCACCATGTTCACCGCACAAGCGGCGATGCCGGAAAAGAAAAGCTCACCGGCACCCACCTCTTCTCCACCAGCGTCGTCGGCAACGAAGTGATGAGTACGAGCGTTGCAGATGGCCCGGCCCAAGGTCTTTGTGCTGTAGCTTCGTACTTTGTAAGCCATGGTCAGGTTGCTCATATGGCCCTCCCTAATACTTGGTTAGCGATAAAATGTCTTAGATATAATCCGCCGACCTCAGGCGACCAGCATCCGGCTTACGGCCTTTAAGGCGACACCCGATACGCGAAGCATTCCACGATTTCGATGGCCAGGGGTTTTTGGGCCAAGCCGGTTGTGCCGATTACCGCCCGGCATGGCGGATTGGGTATGAACTCCCGATAGACTTGGTTCAGCAGAGACCAGTTTTCCATGTCGGTCAAGAACACCATCAAGGTCACCACACGACTAAAGCTGGTGGAGGACGCCTTTAATGTGGCATCCACGTGCCTAAAGGCCGCCCTGTATTGATCCTCGTCCGTTTCTCCCACCATCACGCCGTCAAACCCGGATGGAGTGGTTCCCCGGCACAGTACCTTCACCGCTTTGACTTTGAGAAACCGGGTGAAATCTTCCTCGAAATAATCGCTGTACAGTCCGGTGCGATAGGACTCAATATTGGTAGTATGGCCCCGACCGTCGGCGATGATTAGATCCAGTAGTTGGTCCCTTTCGACCATGGACAATGCCTGGGCTTCGGCGATTTCCAACGCATCCAAATCCGCCAACGTCAGCGCCATGATTCGGCTCCTGAATAATGGGATATTGGTAGTAAACTTAAGCTAGCCGGACCGGTGCAGATCAAGGACGACCGGAAATTGCCCTTTCGTTTTTGACACACGAGTGGCCCCATGCCTATCATGTTGTTAATAAACACGCCCCATTTGGGGGATATTCCCAGGAGGGAACTCCATGGCTACTATACCAGAACTCAGAAACCAGTACGAAAACTTGGACACCCCTTTGGTCATCAAGGATGAAAGCGAGATTAACGCTGAGTGCTTGCTGACTTTCCAATACGAGTATCCGGAGCAGGACACCGAGGTGATCGTTGACACTGACGAATTCACTGCTGTCTGCCCTTGGACCGGCCTTCCAGATTATGGAACGCTGGAGATAAACTACGTGCCGGACCAGAGTTGCATCGAACTCAAGTCCTTAAAATATTATCTGCTGTCCTACCGGGACGTGGGCGTGGTCCAAGAGCATGCAGTCAACCGGATACTCAAGGACTTAGTGGCTGTGTGCGAGCCACGCTCGATGCGGATAACTCTGGACTACAAGATTCGGGGTGGCCTTCACACCTCCGTAGCGGTGGAGTACCCGCGGGGCGGGGCCACGAAACCAACTATCTAGAATGACTAAGAGTTACGGCGTTACCCTGCTGTCCGGCGGGTTGGACTCCACCACCGTCACCACCTACGCTCTCCGCCAGACCGGCGACCTGACAGCGCTGACCTTCCAGTACGGCCAGACCCACAGCAAAGAGGTGGAACGCGCCGCAGAGATTTGCCAGGTTATGGGCATCCGGCACCAACTGCTGGACATCTCTTTCCTGCGGGACGTAGCGTGGTATTCGGCCCTGACCAATCCCGAACGTTTTCCCGTGCCGGAAGACCGGTCAACAGAGCAGATGGGAGTTAGCATTCCCAT
>Ga0066383_10000811_pt1 | contig 11205 bp, 8 predicted proteins | sample Knorr_S23_td_Bot_FD_70950 | JGI IMG/M metagenome (GOLD analysis project Ga0066383, IMG submission 70950) | Marine microbial communities from Southern Atlantic Ocean transect - Knorr_S23_td_Bottom_ad_3770_LV_A | ecosystem: Environmental > Aquatic > Marine > Oceanic | place: Southern Atlantic...
CGACTTGCCGTGCTTGGCCAAGCGCCAGTAATTATACGGCCAAGGCGCGAGAAAACCGGCCAGCCACATGACCGGCAGCACCCAAAGCGTCAATCGCGCGCCGCCGACCAAAAAGTAATCCACCACGTTCATCGCCGCCTCCATGCCCAGCATGCTGATCATGCTCATGCCCAGCGCGGTGCGGAGCGCCTTGGCCAGGCCCAACTGTTTGAACAGCAAAATCGTCTCCAGCAAAACGCTTGTCCCGATCCCCGCCGTCATGGCCAGCGCCATCACCAGCATCGGCCGGCTCGCGGCCACCTCCGGCGCGCCAAACTGAAAACCGGCGATCACCCCCATGTCGCCGATGCTGCAGCCGATCAGGCACCAAAGCGTGTTGATGGCCGAGCGACGCCAAAGCTGCCCGTCTGTCCACTTCATGATTAACTGACAGCGGTAAGGCGTGCGCCCTCTTCCCCCGACGACTGGGCGATGACCTCCTCGATCCAACCAGGCAAACGGTCGATGGTTTCGCCGAGCAACGCGCTGCACTCCTCATCCGGCAAGGCGCAGCTGTCCTGGACTCCGTTGACGAAGCCGCTCCAGATTTGCCTGCCGAACTGCAGCAAGCCCTCCCGCACCGGCACCGAGTGGATCGACAGAAACATGCCAAACACAATCGGGTTCCATCCCCTCGCCTCGCCGGCCACCACGCATTTGCGGAAGCGCTGCATCATGCGCTGATCGTACATCGGCTTGAGCAGACGCAACTGCTCGCGCCCGACCGACAGGCTCGCCCGGGCAAACGGCATCAGCGAAACATTGGCCGACAACTCGGCGTCCAGTTCCAGCAGTTCCCGAAACTGTCCACGGTTGGCAAACCAATACGCCGACTGCACCGCCGGCAACTCGATCGGCCGCAGGATGTCCCGCTCGTACCGTTCAAGAAACAATCGCAGCCCGCACAGGTCGCTCACCGTCTCGATGTCGAACGGCTGCGGGTTTGTCTCGTTGTTGGATGGCGTGTCGCTCATCAGTCAAGCCACGCTACGACGAACCATTCCGGGGTCGCGAGAGAAAAAGTTTTGGCCGCCGAACGCTTTGTGCTTGCCTTCCGCGCAATCATCCGCTTGCAAGCGGAACCCCCTCGCCCCGTCACGGTCAATTGGATAGTCTCCCGCCAGTCATGCGGGCAGTCATCCAGCGGGCGAGCGAGGCATCCGTCACCATCGGTGGCCAGGTGCGCGGCAGTATCGGCCTTGGCTTCGTCGTGCTGCTTGGCATCGAGGACGCCGACACCGCCGCCGACATCGAGTGGCTCTGCGGCAAGATCGCCCGGCTGCGCGTCTTCAACGACGACGACGGACTGATGAACAACTCCCTCGCCGATGTTGGCGGCGGCGTGCTGGTCATCAGCCAGTTCACCCTTCACGCCAGCACAAAAAAAGGCAACCGCCCCTCCTTCACCCGCGCCGCCAAGCCGGAGGTCGCCATCCCGTTGTACGAACAATTCATCGCCACGCTGGAAAGCGAACTTGGCCAAGCGGTGCAGGTCGGCGAGTTCGGCGCGGACATGAAAGTCGCCCTCATCAACGACGGCCCCGTCACCCTCACCATCGACACCAAAAACCGCGAGTGAGCGTTTCTTTTTAGCGTTGATTGGCGTCCATTCGTGGTTCTGTTTTTTATCCGCAGATTTCGCGGATACGCGCAGATTTTTTCATCTGCGAAACTCTGCGTCATCTGCGGATAACTTCGCTTGGCCAAGCGCGGGCTTTTCTCTTTGAGTGACAGGCTGTAGTTTCCCGGCCCGTTCGATTCTCATGAAAACCCTTACGACTTCGATTGTGGCGCTGGCGTTGGTTGCCGGTGCGTTCGCCCAAGGCAAGGAACAGCCGCTTTGGCCAAACGGCACGCCCGGTGCCAAGGGCGACTCACCCCGCGACATCCCGACGCTGACGCCGTTCCTTGCCCCGGCCGGCAATAACTCCGACTCGGCGATTGTCATCTGCCCCGGCGGCGGTTACGGCGGACTGGCCGCGCACGAGGGCGCGACTTACGCGCAGTTCCTGCAACAGCACGGCGTCAGCGGGTTCGTGCTCAAGTACCGGCTTGGCTCGGCCGGTTACCGGCACCCGGTCATGCTGGGCGACGCGGCGCGCGCGCTGCGAACCGTCCGCGCCAATGCGAAGCGCTGGAAGATCGACCCGGACAAGATCGGCATCATGGGTTCCTCCGCTGGCGGACATCTGGCCTCGACGCTCTTGACGCATTACGACGACGCCGACCCGCAGGCCGCCGACCCGATCGACCGCGTCAGTTCGCGGCCAAGCTTGGGCGTCCTCTGTTATCCGGTGATCTCGATGGGCGAGTTCACGCACCGCGGCTCCAAGCGCAATCTGCTTGGCGACAAACCGGCGGCGGAACTGGTCAAGCTGCTCTCGAACGAACTGCAGGTCACGGCCGACACGCCGCCGACGTTCCTGTGGCACACGGCCGAGGACAAGGGGGTTCCGGTGGAGAACAGCCTGCAATTTGCGGCCGCACTGCGCAAAGCCGGCGTGCCGTTCGCGCTGCATGTTTATCAAAAGGGCCGCCACGGGCTGGGCCTCGCCGACAAGCCGCCGTTCAAAAACACCCATCCGTGGGCCGGCGACCTGGTTTTCTGGCTGAAAGCGCAGGGATTCATCGCCGAATAATCCGCGCTTGGCCAAGCGCTTGGCCTTGCTGTACGCTGCGCGCCCCTGAAAATGGAATTAAGCAACGACGAAATCAGGCGCTACTCCCGCCACCTCATCCTCCCGGAAGTCGGGATGGCCGGCCAAAAGAAACTCAAGGGCGCGAGCGTGCTGTGCATCGGCACCGGTGGGCTGGGCTCGCCGATCAGCATGTACCTCGCCGCCGCCGGCATCGGCCGGATCGGCTTGGTGGACTTCGACGTGGTGGACTTCTCGAACTTGCAGCGGCAGATCGCCCACGGCACGGAGGATGTCGATCGCTCGAAAGTCGATTCCGCCACGGAGACGATCAACAGCATCAACCCGAACGTGATCGTGGACAAACACGAGACGGCGTTCACCAGCGAGAACGCCATGGGCCTCGTCGCCGACTACGACATCGTGGTCGATGGCACAGACAACTTCCCGACGCGCTACCTAACCAACGACGCCTGCGTGCTGCTCGGCAAGCCGAACGTGTACGGCTCGATCTTCCGGTTCGACGGCCAGGCGAGCGTGTTCGCGCCAGGCCTCGGTGGCCCGTGCTACCGCTGCCTCTACCCCGAGCCGCCACCGCCGGGCATGGTGCCCAGCTGCGCCGAGGGCGGCGTACTGGGTGTGCTGCCCGGAATCGTCGGCTGCATCCAGGCCACGGAGATCATCAAGCTTGCGTTGGGCGAGGGCGATTCGCTCGTCGGCCGACTGCTGATTTTCAATGCGCTCGAGATGAAGTTCCGCGAAGTCAAGCTGCGCCGCGATCCGAAGTGTCCGTTGTGCGGCGACAACCCGACCGTCAAGGAGTTGATCGACTACAACCAGTTCTGCGGCATCCCGGATCAACCGGAGGAGCCGGATGAAAACCCGGACGAGGTTGACGTGCAGGAAATGAAGCGCGCGCTCGACAACCCGGATCTCGGCATCGCCGTCGTCGATGTGCGCGAAGCGGACGAGTTCGAGATCGCCAAGGTCGAGGGCACGACGCTCGTGCCGCTCAGCCAGATCGAGCAGCGATTCACCGAGCTGGATGCCAACCAGACAATTTACCTGCACTGCAAAGCCGGGGTGCGCTCGCTCAAGGCGCTTGGCTTCCTTCGCGAGCAGGGCTTCAAGTACCTCAAAAGCGTCAAGGGCGGCATCACCGCCTGGTCCGAGGAAATCGACCCGAACGTCCCGAAATATTGAAGTTCTCGGTACTCGGTTTCCCAATCCTGTTCAGCCTGTCCATCCATCTTCATTTCCTGATGGAAGAGGGAGCTTGGCCAGGTTGTCCTCGCGGATGATGAACGGCTCGAATGTGGCCCGGTGGCTTGGCGGGATGAGCGCCTTGAACACCGCCTCGGCTGCGTCGTAATCCCGCTCCAGCACCTGCCCCACCTCGTGCAGTTGAGCGATCACTTCCGACTGCGAATGCGGAATGCTCAACACCAGCATCTCGCGCACCGGCCGCAGTTGCTTGCCCAGTTCCGCCATGAACGCCTCGAAGCCTTCGCCTGTCCTGGCCGAGACCACGATGGAGTTCGGATGCAGATCCGTGAAGCGCTTGGCCAAGCCGGGGAGGGTGACGCGGTCGATCTTGTTGAACACCATCAGCGTCGGCTTGTCGGCCACGCCCAACTCGTCGAGCACGACGTTCACCGCCTCGATTTGTTCCTCCACCTGGGGCGAACTGATATCCACGACGTGCAGCAGCAAGTCCGCCTCGATCACTTCCTCGAGCGTCGCCTTGAATGCGACGACCAGATCGTGCGGCAGCTTGCGGATGAAGCCCACCGTGTCGGAAAGCAGCACGTTTTGATTCGTCGGCAGGCACAACCGCCGCGTCGTCGGGTCGAGCGTCGCGAACAGCTTGTCCTCGGCGAGCGCCGAGGCGCCGGTGATGGCGTTGAACAGCGTGGACTTGCCGGCGTTCGTGTAGCCGACCAGCGAGCCAAGCGGCCACTGGTTGCGCTTGCGGCCGGTGCGCTGGACGCTGCGATGGCGCATGACCAGCTCGAGGTCGCGCTGAATCTTGTCGATGCGCTCGCGAACCTTGCGGCGATCGACCTCGAGCTGGCTTTCGCCCTCGCCGCCGCGCATGCCGATGCCGCCCTTCTGCCGCGACAAGTGAGTCCAGAACCGCGTCAACCTCGGCAGCAGATGGTTCAGTTGCGCCAGCTCCACCTGCAGCTTGCCCTCGCGCGTGCGGGCGCGCTGGGAGAAGATGTCGAGAATCAGCGCGGTGCGATCGAGGATTTTGCACTCGAAAATCTTTTCAAGGTTGCGGCCCTGGGCAGGGCTGAGTTCCTCGTCGAACACCACCGTGTCCACCTTGGCCTCTTTGCACTGCTCCGCGAACTCGCGCGCCTTGCCGGGGCCGATGAACGTCGCGGCGTTGACCCTGTCGAGCCGCTGGGTGCCGCGTCCGGCGACCTCCCCGCCCGCCGTGCCGACCAGTTCCTCCAGCTCGTCGAGCGACTCGTCGATGCACCACACATCCTGGCCCTTGAGCTGCACGCCAACGATGAAGACCCGCTCGGTCTCGCGATTGATGATTTCGACCAGTCCCTTCACAATCTATCTGGTTGCCAACTGGATCACGCGGATGACATCACCCGACCGGAGCTTCGCGCCGCCCAGCTTGGCCAACTGCTTCCATGCAACGCGGAGAATCTTCTCCGGCCGGATGATCTCGAACACCTTGAGGCGCGGATCCAGCTTTGCCGCCGCCAACGCGACGTTCAAGCTCATGCCATCGACAAACGGGATGGAGGAAACCACTCCGGTGGCGGCATCGACAAACGTCACCGCGCCGGCCTTGGCCAAGTCGAGCAGCGCTCGGCCGGACGCCTTTCCCACCGAAACCGCCACCTCGCCGCCGGCCTTGATCGTGGCCACGGCGACTTTGCCGGTGGCTTTGCCCGCGACCTTGACTGTGCCGGTGGCCAGCGACGTCACGCCGCTGGCCGTTTTCCGGGCGATCGTGCCGCAACCCGCCGCCAGCATCGCGCAAGCCAACAGGGCGGCGACGGACAACAGGCGGCTTCCTTGGCCAAGCGGCGATCGCAACATCACTCGACGCAAAGTAGCACGAACAACTGTCGCATCAAAAGCTGTTTCACTTGGCCGGGCCGGCCTGCAGTGCCGCCAACAAATCGAGAACATCCTCGCGGTTGAAACTGTTGAGCAGGCCAACCGGCATCGGCGAGAAGGTGGAATCGTTCCGGGTGGCGATGGCGCTCCGCTGAATTTCGCGGGTGAGCGTCGGTTGATACGGGTTGGGCGCGAGCAACAGCGACTTGTCCCTCTCGGCCACCAACCGCCCCGCAATCAACTCGCCCTGCTTGGTGGTGATGGCCATGTTGCGGTATTTGTCGTCGATCACCCTCGACGGCTCGAGGATCGATTCCAGCATCGCCCGGGCATCGAACCGCGCCCCGATCGCCGTCAAGTCCGGCCCGACAAACAATCCCTCGCCGCCAAATCGGTGGCACGCCAGGCAGGCCGCCGTCTTGAGCACCCGCCGGCCGTTGGGCAAATCGCGCTTGGCCAAGCCGGCCCCGGGATCGGCGAAGTCCGTCATCGCCCACTGGTGCACCACCTTGCGCTTGGCCAGGCGCTCCGCCTCGGGCGCGAGCGGTTTCGCCTCCGGCTCGAACAGGGCCGCAAACGGCTCGCGCTCACCCGGCGGCACCTTGGTCAGCGCGTCGGCGGCGATGTGCTTGAGGTACGTTTGATAATGCGGCTCGCCGCGAACCTCAATCATCTTTTTCAGCCAGGCGAAGTAGGCGCGGCGATGGGCCGACGTCCAGCCATCGCCGATGTGGCGCATGTGGAACAAATAAAACAACCGCTCCTCCGGCGACGCGGCATCGACGACGTAGTTGAGCAGACCGGGGATGATGCCGGGTGCCTTCAGGTAAATGAGCAGCCGCGAAACCTCCATCCGCACTTCCGCCGATTTCTCCGAGGCGGTGACGATTTTTTTGGTGATCGAGTTGCGATCGCCCGGGCGGCCGCCGCCCATTCTCGTGAAGGCCAGTTGATACGTCCGTAACGCCACCAACTGCCACTGCACCGGCAGACCCTCCCACGGCAGGTCGTTCAGCCGGCCGAAGATTTGCGACTGAACCTTGGGGTCACTCGAACGCGCCAAGGCCATCAGCGCCGAAAGTGCCTTCTTCGTGTTCGACTCGGTAAGCGCCGGGAGTTTCCACTGCTTGAGCGCCTGGTTCTCGAGCGCCACCCGGGCGGCGTGGCGAATCCACGGGTCGTCGTTGCCGAGGTGTTCCCAAGCCAGCCCGACACCCTCGATCGAGCGCCGGCTGTGAAACTGTTCGAGTCGCCGCCGCAACTCGCGCGCGCGCTTGGCCTCGCCGGCTGCCGCTTGGCCAAGCGACGGCTGTGGCTCGCCGCCGACGTAACGCACGCGGTACAGCCCGGACTGGGTGCGGCGGCCGCCGGTCACGAAATACATCGCGCCGTCCGGCCCGAAGTCCACCCCGGTGACATTAAGCGGCCGGCCGGTGACGAACTCCTCCGCTTGGCCGCGGTAGCTCGCCCCCTCCGGCATGAGGTGAACGGCAATTATTTTGCCGTAAGCCCAGTCGAGAATGAACAGCGCGCGGCGGTACGGCTCGGGGAAGTTGCTGTCGGTGCCGAACGCGATCGCCGTCGGCGAGCCGAGGCCGATGTCGGCATTGCCCGGCAGGCTGTCGGGAAAGTAAGCCGGCCATTTGTCGGTACCCTGCCGCCAGCCGTAGTCGCCGCCGGAGACAACGTGATTGACGCGCGTCGGCCGGTACCACGGCGAGCCCTCGTCCCACTCCATGTCAGCGTCGTAAACGAACAACTCGCCGTCCGGATTGAAGGCCAAGCCGTAGGGATTGCGGAAGCCGCCGGCGATCATGTCCCAGCGTTCGCCGTCCTGGTCCGTGCGGATGACATGCCCCGCCGGCGGCTTGACGCCCTTGTTGAACATCACGCGGTTCCACTCGCACGGCAGCAACTGGTCGCGTCTGTAGTTGCGATAGGTGGATGCCGGTGTCGGCTTAAAACCCTCCGGCAACAGGACGTCGTTGCCGTGCGTGAGGTAGATGAAACCGTCCGGGCCGAGAGCGATGGAGTTGCGGCCGTGCCCGACTCCGCCGCCGGTTTTGCGCAGGAGCGTCACCTCGTCGAACTGATCGTCGCCGGTTGTGTCGCGAAGCCGGTAAAGGCCCTTCGAGTTGTTGGCGTTGGCGTACAGGCTGCCGTGCGCCCAGAGAAGCCCGCGGCACTCGTTCAACTCGTTATTGACGACCTCGACATGGGTGCGGCCAAGCCGCCGCCTGGGCAGCGTCAACCGCAGGATGCCCGGCCCCTCGCGGCCGATCAGCAGCCGGCCCTGGCCGTCAAACTCCAGGCTGACCCACGACCCCTCCGCCTTCGTCGCCGTGCGGAGCAAATCCACCTTAAAGCCGGGGATTGCCGTGACATGCCTCGCGGCGGTCGCCCGACGTGTCTCGATCGCCTCCTTCCACTGGTTGTAGTCCACACCGCTGGGCCGTGATCGACACCCGGCAGCCAACACCAGCAACAGAGCGGGAACAATGACAACGAGCGACCTCACTTCACTTCCATTCCCGAGGCACGAAGCACCGTTTCCTGCACGGCCAAATCGTGCTCGTACGACCAGGCCAACTTGGCCTCGCCGCGAATCACCCTGGCCAAGTCGGCAAACTCGCCGTCGTAGCGGCCATTGCTTCGCGGCAACTTCACCTCATGTGTCCCCCTGCCAAAACCGCCGTGCGCTTCAGTCAGGCTAAGCGTGAGCTTGCCCGGTTCGATCGGGCGAATCTCGATTGCCCCCCTGTCGCCGGCGATCTGAAACCTGCGCCGGGGAAACCCATGCGGGTCGCGATGGTTGCAGCGAATCGTCGCCGTGGCGTTTTCGTACTCAAGCACCGCCAGCTGATTGTCCGCCACACCGTCGCCCTGCGTGCGGCGCGCAAACGCGTGCACCTTGGCCGGCTTGCCCATCAGATGCACGACCGAGTCCACCATGTGGCAGGCCAACTCGAACATCCCGCCACCTGGGTATCGGCCCAACTCGCGGCGCAGCGACGCCGAGGCCATCTTGCCCATCATCCCGTCAACCTCCATGATTTCCCCAAGCCAACCTTCGCGCACCGCCCGGTACATGAATTGAAACGCCGGATTGTAGCGCAGCATGTAGCCCATCTGCACTGTGACACCCTTGCGCTTGGCCAAGCGGAGCAACTCGCGAAAGTCGCCCAGCGTGATGCCACCCGGCTTGTCATGGTGTATGTGCAGGCCGGCACCGACCGCGCGCCTGGCTGCCGCGACCAGGTGCGGCACCTCGGTCTCGATGGCCACCGCCTGCAAGCCGGGCGTTGCCAGCAACTCCTCCTCCGACATTTGCTTCACGCCACGATAGGCGCCGCTGCCGGGAATCGGCGACTCGACCTCCTCTCGCGGTTGCGCCACCCCGACCAACTCAAAGTCACCGGAGAGCTTGCGGATCGCTGCCAGCTTGCCAGAAGCGTGTGAGTGGCCGCTGCCGAGTTGGCCAATCCTGATCCTTGGCTTGGCTCCCTTGGCAATGAACGGCATCGCCAACGCCGCGCCGGCGGAGGCTTGGAGGAATAGTCTGCGTTGCACACGGCGATTGGATGGGATTTCCCCGGCGCTGAAAACAAAAAAGTGCGCCCGGCAACAAACTCAAACTTGAAACTTCCCGCTTCAGGCAGCATGAACCCCTTCCGCTTTTGGCTTGGCCAAGCGCACGACTCATGTCCCACGGACACAGACACCTCACCGAGAACGACCCAACGTTCACCGCAAAAAAACGCTCCACCACGGAGATCATCCGGCGCGTGAGCGTCTATCTTTGGCCGTACAAGTGGCTGGCGCTGGCCACGGTCGGCTGCGCCGTCCTGTCGCTGCTCTGCGCCTTTGCCTTTCCCCGGCTCACGCAAATCATCATCGACGACGTCATCGGCGACGGGCAAACGGACAAGTTGACGCCGGTGATTTTGCTGCTGCTGGGGGCGTTTTTTCTTCGAGATTTTTTCAACAGCGTCCGCATCCAGGTGAACAATCACTTCGAGCAAAACGTGGTGTTCGACATGCGGCGCGACGTGTACGGCCGACTGCAGCGGCTGCCGGTGAGCTACTATGACAAGCGCGCCTCGGGCGACCTGATGACGCGCGTGATCGAGGACGTGAACGCCGTCGAGCGGCTGCTCATCGACGGCACCGAGCAGGGCACCGTCGCCATCGTCAGCATCTTCGGCGTGTTGGCGATTTTGTTCGCCACCAACCCGGTACTTGCCGGCATGGCAATGATCCCGATCCCGCTGCTCGCCATCGGCGCGATGTGTTACACGCTCACCGCGCACAGGCGCTACCGCAAGCAACGCCAGACCTCGAGCGCCATGAATGCGCTGCTGATGGACAACCTGCAGGGTGTCCGTGAGATCAAGGCGTTCGGCCGCGAGAGGCACGAAGACGAGCGCTTCACCGACCGCGCCGAGGCGATGCGCCAGAGCACGCTCACCATCATGCGCGCCTGGGCGTTCTACAACCCGGCGATGAGTTTCATCGCCGCGAGCGGCACCAGCCTTGTGTTGTGGATCGGCGGCGGCCAGGTGATGAATAACGAAATGTCCGTCGGTGAGCTGGTGGCGTTCCTGTTTTATCTCGCGCTGTTTTATGAGCCGATCGGCAAACTGCACGGGCTCAACCAAATGCTCCAAGCCGCCCGGGCCGGCGGCGAGCGGGTGTTCGACATCCTCGACGCCACGGAGGAGCGAAAGGACATCGCCGAATCGAACCCACTGCCCGAGCCGGTGCGCGGCGAAGTCGAGTTCCGCGAAGTTCACTTTGAGTACACCGAGGACAAACCGGCGCTTCACGACATCTCGCTCACGGCCAAGCCGGGGCAGATGACCGCGCTGGTCGGCCCGACCGGCGCCGGCAAATCGACGCTCGTCAACCTGCTGCCGGCGTTTTACGAGGCCACCGGCGGCGCGATCACCATCGACGGGCAGGGCATCGCCGCCACCTCGCTCGAGTCGCTTCGCAAAAACATCTCCGTCGTCAGCCAGGAACCGTTCCTTTTCAACGGCACCATCGGCGAGAACATCGCCTACGGCAACCTCGACGCCGACGCCGAAAAAATCGCCGAGGCCGCCCAAGCCGCCAACTGTTTCGATTTCATCAGCGAACTCACCGAGGGCTTCGGCACCCGCGTCGGCGAACGCGGCGTGCGACTCAGCGTCGGCGAAAAACAGCGCATCAGTATCGCCCGCGCCCTGGTCAAGGCCTCGCCGATCCTCATCCTCGACGAAGCCACCGCGAGTGTCGACACCGCCACCGAGCGGCTCATTCAGCAGGCGCTTGAGCGGTTGATGGCCGGCCGCACGACGTTTGTCATCGCGCACCGGCTCAGCACCATCCGCAAGGCCGACCAGATTCTCGTGCTGAAACACGGCCGCATCACCGAGCGCGGCACGCACGACGAGCTCGT
>Ga0066383_10000812_pt1 | contig 11199 bp, 10 predicted proteins | sample Knorr_S23_td_Bot_FD_70950 | JGI IMG/M metagenome (GOLD analysis project Ga0066383, IMG submission 70950) | Marine microbial communities from Southern Atlantic Ocean transect - Knorr_S23_td_Bottom_ad_3770_LV_A | ecosystem: Environmental > Aquatic > Marine > Oceanic | place: Southern Atlantic...
CGCACGAAGCGGCTGAAAGAAGAGCCGGAAAAGGGGCACAACCGGTGGCACCCCGACGTTCCCCCGGTTCTGGAGGTTGACCCAGGAGAGGACGTGGTGTTGGAAACGCGGGATGCTTCCGACGTGCAGATGAACGCATCCATTGGCATAGGGGACATGGCCGGGTTTGACGCCAAGGTGGGCCACCCATTAACCGGCCCAGTTTACATAAAGGGCGCAAAGCCAGGTGACCTACTGGAAATCGAGTACACGGACATAATTGCCCAGCCCTACGGTTGGACCAGAAACCGGCCTGGCGCAGGATTCCTGCGGGACCTGTTCACCGACCCGATACTGGTTCACTGGGACATCAAGGACGGTTGGGCGACCTCCAAGCAGGTGCCAGGGGTGCGCATCATCGACGGCTCATTTATGGGAACCGCTGGTATTGCTCCTTCCCATGCTCAGATGAAGGTGTGGATGGAAAGAGAGGCTGACTTGGTGCGAAGGGGCGGCACCGCTTTTCCGCCGGACGCCGAAGATGCTGTCCCGTCCCAAGGCCCGATCGCGACGGAGGGGCTGAGGACCATACCTCCCCGGGAGAACTGCGGGAATGTGGATGCCAAACAACTAACCAAGGGTTCCCGTCTGCTCATACCGGTAAATGTAGATGGAGCATTGTACTCCGCCGGTGACGGTCACTTCGCACAAGGGGACGGTGAGTGCTGCATCACTGCTATAGAGATGGGAGCCACCGCCGTGGTCCGCTTCAAGATTCACGAAGGTGAGGCGGCAAGGCACAATATCGTGTGGCCTCGGTTCGCGCATCCGGGATATTTCCTTCCTCCGGAGTGGGCTGCGCCTAGGAACTTCATTGCCACCATGGGGATGCCTATACGGGCAGACGGCACGCAAGAGGGCGAGGACTGCCTGACCCTGGCGGCCCGGAATGCGCTGATTAACATGATTGAGTTGCTACAGGAACGAGGTTGGACCAAGGAACAGGCCTACATTATATGTAGTGTAGCGGTGGACCTAAAAATAAGTAACATAGTTGACCTGCCCAACGTCACGGTATCGGCATTCTTGCCCGAGGATATCTTCCAGGGTTGACGTTCAGGTGACTTTCAGTAGTTGGGAGGTCTGGTTATAAAGAAAGAGGCCCCGTGATTAAACGGGGCCTCTTGACATTCCGTTGGTGCCAAGCTAGCGTGGCGGCTGATTGGTTCCTATATTCAGTAGCTCGAAGTCACTAACGAAAGTTAGACTTGGAAATGTCAGTCCTGGACTGGGAGTTAACTTATTCGTTTCACTTCCAGGGTTTCGCCAGGTGCTAATGCAACTCGGCGTACATTTATACCAAGTTTCAGCAACCAATAACCTAGAGTCGCTTTACTTACACCCAGCGTCTCGGCGGTGCTGGAAAGGCCAATCTCATTGACCATCTCAGGAAGGAGACGCTCTAAGGGTCGCTGGTGATCCCTCTCCACACGCTGCATCAACTTAGTCTTTCTGGCCAAGGTGTAACCTCCTTTAGGTTCCACTTCTATTGACTGCCATTGGGTTTGCTGCGGTTCCCGGTCTGCCAATGGCCCTCGGTCTCTTGAGGTAGACAAAGAATAGCACGATGTTCTAGACAATGTCAATGTTATTTCTTAGTAATTACTTAAATTAATTTAAGAAAAAAACAGAACACATAGCTGGGTGGACATAAGTCAGCTATGAAAAACTCGCCCAAATCCGGGGCAAATTGGATGGGAAATCAGCTAATATGGCAGGCATTTACCTTTAATGAGCGGTATAGAATCGATTTTCCTGGACATTATAAACAAAATTTATGACACCATGGGATGGCCTGGCGTCGTCTTTTTGATGGCTATTGAAAGCGCCGCCATACCCTTTCCCAGTGAGCTCATCATGCCCTTGGCTGGCTGGCTGCTTATCGAAGAACGGGGCGATTCAGCCTGGTTTGTGATGATGGCAGGCTTCTACGGCGCTCTGGGCAACCTTTTGGGTTCTTGGGTGGCCTATTGGGTCAGCGCAATTGGGGGAAGGCCTCTTCTATATAAGTACGGCAAGTACGTGTTATTGACCAGGGAAGAGGTGGACCGCGCGGAGGTGTGGTTCCGCAAATACGGGGATTGGATTGTGTTCTTTTCCCGTATGCTGCCGGTGGTGCGCACCTTCATCAGTATTCCGGCCGGAATATCCAGGATGAACTTTTGGAAGTTCAGCATCTTTACATTTATTGGCTCCTTCCCTTGGAGTTTGGGTTTAGCCTACGGTGGTTTCCTGCTAGGGGAAAACTGGGAGGATTTGCGCTCGGTGATGCGGCCCTTTGACATACCAATTTTGGTGGTGATTGTGGCGGCGGTGGCCTGGTTTCTATACAAGAGAATACGAGCGATACGGGCCCAAGATGCAGCCAGTTCTGTTCACGATCATGGCGATGAGCCCAACTCAGACTAGGCTCTGGACTAGGCTTTGGGCTGGGAATATGGAATGACCTTGCGATTAGACTGGGAAAGGTGGAAATCAGTCGCAGTGTTCTCACGATTGACACTGGTTTTAGGATAAAATAGGCTGGATCGACCTGAATAAATTGAGGCTAAAACATGCAGATACCTCACCCGATACCTTACACAGAGATACCTACTCTGCGCGACGTTTACCAGGCGAAAAAGACCATCGCTCCCCACTTTGCTCGCACTCCGAGCCACTATTCCGCAGGCCTCAGTGAGATGTTGGAAGCGGAGGTATATCTGAAGCATGATGAGTACCTGCCTCTGGGCGCTTTTAAGGGCCGGGGCGGCATCAATTTCATTGCCAACCTGAGCCAGGAAGAGCGGGACCGGGGCGTTATCACTGCCTCTACCGGCAATCACGGCCAGTCCATCGCCAGTGCCTGCCGCATTTTTGGCGTTCGAGCTTTGATTGCCCTGCCGGAGAACGCCAACCCGCTAAAAGTCTCCGCCATGAGAGCATTGGGAGCGGAACTTGTCTTTTACGGAGCGAATTTTGACGAGGCTAAAGCCCACTGCGAAAGCTTGGCTAAAGAAGAAGGATACCGTTACGCCCATCCTTCCAACGAACCGCTGCTCATAGCCGGCGTCGCCACTCAAACCCTGGAAGTGATAGAGGACCTGCCTGACGTGGAAGTAATCATGATGCCATTGGGCGGCGGCAGCGGTGTGGCCGGAGCCTGCTTGGTGGCAAAGGCAGTGGACCCCAAGATAAACGTAGTAGCGGTTCAGTCTGAGGGAGCGCCGGGCGGCTACCTTTATTGGAAGAACGGCCAGCGCACCGATGCGCCCATGGACACATTCGCCGAGGGTATAGCCACCAAAGAGGGCTACGACGTTCCTCAATCAATCTTAAAGGATCTCTTGGACGACTTTGTTCTGGTCACCGACGACGACATTCGCCGGGCTATCGGCTTGTTGATCGAGAAAGCCCACACTTTGGCCGAGGGCGCCGGAGCAGTATCCTTGGCGGGAGCCGTCAAGCATCCTCATTTGGTTAAAGGCAAAAAGGTGTCAATCACTGTGAGCGGTGGGAACATAACCATATCCCAATTGATGGATGCGGTAAAAGTGTATCAAGATTCTCTCTAGCCGGCGAGGTGTGCCAACAAACCCTAATCCATAAATGTGCATATCATTCAAGGCGGTCGCAGGCTTTAATGATAAATGTACATAACTGCATTTATTCACAGATGGACTATCGGAGGCGGATCCGTCTATTTGGCTGAATCGAGGTACCGGGCCAGTTCATCCCTTGCGAAGGAGGGCAAAGTTTGTTCCCCGTCACGGCCAAACAGGACCAACCCTTCTTCGACCGCCAACATCTGCCCTATTTCATAAGCCTCTATGTTCTCTTTCCCCAAGGCTGAAATTAGCTTGGGAGCATCAACTGCAGGTAAGGCGACCAACAAGGCTCCCGAAGCCAGTAGGCCCATGGGCGCCAGGTCCAAGGCTTGGCAAATCTCCCGGCATTCGGGGAGGACGGGAATGCTTTCTTCCTCTACTCCTAATCCCAGTCCCGAGGCTTGAGCAACCTCCGCCAGGCCGTTGGCCAGCCCACCTTCAGTGATGTCGTGCATCGACCGCACATCCGCTACCTGGCAAGCAATAGCAGCATCTTTAATTACACTTATACCCGGATAATCTAAAAATGTAGTCGCTGACCCGATGATTTCGGGAGAAACCCCCGCCTTGAGTAGCTCTTGCGGTCGTTCTCTCGCCAAAATGGCGCTACCTTCTATTGCGATTCCTTTAGTTAAGACCAGACTGTCGCCTTCCTGGGCTCCACCGGTACGTATAAGCCGGTCCGGCGCGACTTCGCCAAGCATCGTCCCCATGATGATGGGTCGGTCAATGCCGGTGGTAACCTCACTGTGACCGCCAATCAAGGTCGCTCCCACCGATGTGCAGGCTTGTAATATCTGGTCGAACAATGCCTCCGCTTGCGCTTCCTCAAACCCCTGAGGCACCAGCAGGGTGGCCAAGAACCACTTGGGGATCGCTCCGGTGGTCGCAACATCGTTTGCGTTGACATGAACGGCATACCAACCGGCTTGGTCGGAAGCGAAGGTCACCGGGTCGCTGGACGCAATCAAGAGGTTCTCACCCATGTCCACCGCTGCGGCGTCTTCACCCAACAGCGGCCCCAGGACGACCCTGGCGTCCGAGACAGGGTTCTTGTCCAGCAACTTTTTCAACAAGGAAGGCGGGAATTTTCCAGTCTGCATCACATTCTCAAGAGCGTTCCAGGTGCCAACAGGCATGATCGAGAATATCCATTTAAGACCGAGCCGATAAGACCTAGTGAGCTCGTTTCCCAGGGATTGTTGAGCTAATTAAACTCAAAAATCACGAGTGTTCCCGGTGGTCAATCATTAATTGATACGATATACTCCCTGTGAGAAAAAATACAATCGAACCGGACCTGGCCAGCTCGTTCAATAGCTGTATTCTTTGAGATTGGTATCTCCCGTTCACCGGTAATACGCCTACCAGTGATACGATTTCCGGTAATAAACGGGGACGGGAATATATTCAACATATTAGTTCAGGAGGAAGATAGTTGAAGAGAGCAATGCCGTTCATAATAGGATTGTTGGGCATCGTTTTGATTGCCGCCGCTGCTTGCGGTGGTGATGACGAGTCCGCACCGGCTGAGAGGCCCCGAGGCACCACGGCACCTGTAGCAACCAGTGCTCCAGCCACGGAAGCGCCAGCAACAACCGCGCCGACAGAAGCGCCAGAACCGGTGGCGACAGTTGCGGTGGTCGAGCCCACAGAGGCTCCTGCTTCGACCGGCGGCGATGCCTCCGCAGGCCCATCGGTATTCGCTGCCAAAGGCTGCGTGGCCTGCCACACCATTCAGGGATTGTCAGGAGCGGTCGGGCAGCTTGGACCTGAATTGACCAACCTCGCTACGGATGCTGCGTCCAGGGTTCCTGGCGTATCTGCGGATGCTTATATCAGAGAGGCGATTGAAGACCCGCCCGCCTTTGTGGTGGACGGATTCGCGCCAATCATGCCTGCCACGATACGCAGCACCATGAACGACACCGAATTCGAAGATTTGGTCGCTTACTTGTTGACGCTGAATTAACCCCGAAAGCCAAATCCCTGTAACACCAGGTTCTTAGTAATTCAGGGGTCTTAGTAATTAGTGAACCGGCCCGCAACGCTGCGGGCCGGTTTTTTATTGCCTGGCTACCAATCCTTGGTGGCTTTGGAAACTCGGGGAGATTTCAGAGTGAAATTATTTACAATAAACTTGAGTGTCTGGTACGATTAACCAGTCGCAATGTTGGCTAGTAAGCCAAGCCCCAGCGGCGCTGCGTGGCGCGTTCGTCTAGAGGCCCAGGACACCGCCCTCTCAAGGCGGAGATCAAGGGTTCGAATCCCTTACGCGCTACCAAATTTATGCACGAAAAAGGCCCTTGGAACAATCCAGGGGCCTTTTTTATTGAATCTATCGCCGGTGAAGATCATGCCGAAGGGCACATCATCGGTTTTCGGGCACCTTTGAGCCATTGCTAACTGCTGTCTCATATACTTGCTCCTCCCCTTTGATCTTTGTCTGTCTGACTAGATTCCGAAAAGAGTCTTGGGCGAAGACTAAGGTATCTACCATTCTACTTCCCTCAAGGCGATTTTCAGTTTGATGACTTCTTGCTTAATTCTTGCCTGTAATGCCTTAGTGCGGCCAGTTGGAGCAATGTCTAAAGGTGCCTGCACCCCTCGTTCATGCATGTGTTCTCACCCCATGCCAGGGGTGCCTGCTTGATGCTTGTTAATCCCGCCAATATTTAACTTGGTTTAATCCGAGTTATTAAGTTCGGCGGGAGCTACCCATGCGTTCTGGTTTATTCAAAATACCGTGGACTGAACAACGGGGAATCACCGGTCTGGAAACCGCCATCGTATTGATTGCCTTCGTGGTCGTCTCTTCGGTGTTCGCATTCGCTGCTTTGTCCACCGGTCTATTCTCCAGCGACAAAGCGAAGGAGACCATTCAGGCAGGACTCGCGGAAACCAGGGGCAGCATGGAGCTTAAAGGTTCTGTGGTGATAATCGCAGACGGCAACAGCACCACCTCAAGCGCCGTCAGCATCGCTTTCCAGGTGGCCAACGCCGCCGGTGGCGCCATCGACTTGACCCCCGGAAAGACTCTGGTCAAATACTCAGACCAGCTACAGTCCAAGATGTTCCTCACTGATTCGTCGACGACCGGGTTCACTTCCTCAGGCTTAGGCAGTGCGGACTCGGACATGCTCCTAGAGCGTAATGAGGTCTACGAAATTAGGTTAAACGGATTGGACTCGGTCTCCAGCGGTGATAACGACTTGACCAGCCTATTGGGGGTAAATACGACGTTCAGCCTGGAGATTATTCCGCCCAGCGGTGCGGTTCTATTCATCGAGCGAACCACGCCAGTGTCTTGGGATATTACGAACTCTTTGGATTAGCGCTCATTAGATTGGCTCGAGGACACAAACCGACGAATCAATGCAGCAAGTCAGTATAACAAGACCCCGAAAGCGTGCTCGGGGTCTTGTTGTTGAACCGGGAGTAACCCAGAAATGATACTAGAGCCGAAATGAAGTTAATCATCAAGACATCTACCGGAGGCGAAAGAACGCACTCTGGATTGGCTCCCGATCGAGTGGCCGCTTTGTTGAAGATTATGAAAGGAGAAAGCCGGGGTCCGTTTGTGGTAGGTGACCCACCGTCGTTCTACAATCCCCAATTCATCGTGTCCGTAGATTTGCTGTATGAGGGCGAAGCTAGAACCGACTACTCCGCAATGGTGGACTCTAATTCGGCTTGAGTCACTAGTCTTCTTGCCTCAAATGGTCCCTTTGGGTCACGCCGGTATACTCGGTGCGGAAACGGCCGCGCCTTTGAAGTTCCGGCACCACCAAGTCAACGAACTCCTCGATGGCTCCGGGGCAGTAGATTGGTGAGAGCATGAACCCATCTCCTCCAACCTGGTCAAAGAACGCCTCGAGTTGATCGGCGACGCTGCTGGCGGTACCAACGAACTGGGGAAGACCCACGCTCTGGCCGTGACGCTGGGCGACCTCGCTAACCGTCATGGATTCACCGTTCTCTTTTCGGTAAACCCGCCGGGCCCGTTGAAGTTCCGGCTCTGTTTTGCTCATCATCTCGTCGTCCGGAGATAGAGCGGAGAGGTCGAAATTGAGGTGGCCCGATAGCAATGCCATGCCGCCATCTACGGTCACCAGACTGTTATGTTCCTCTTGTTTTTCCAGGGCTTCAGCTTCGCTTTCTCCGATGATTGGCTGGACTCCGAAGAGGATTGCGCAGTGGTCCGGATTGCGCCCTAGGGCGCTCACACGGTTCTTGACGTCAGCGTAGTAACTGGCTGCGTCCTCGGCCCTAGGGTGGATAGCAAAAACAGCATCTGCATACTTGGCGGCCAGTTCTATACCCTTGGGCGAGGTCCCCGCTTGAATCAATGCGGGACCGTTTTGAGGCGAACGGACTACGTTCAATGGACCCCGGGACTTGTAGAATCGGCCTTCAAATTCGATCCGCCGCACCTTGGAAGCATCGACGAAAATAGCGTTCTGACGGTCCATGACAACGGCGTCTTCATCCCAGCTATTCCATAATTGCTGGCACACTTCGATGAACTCGTGCGCCTTTTCGTACCTCAGCTCTCCTGGATCTAGCTTATCTTGGCCGTAGTTGGCGGCTTGGTTCTGATTGAGCGAGGTGACGATGTTCCAGGCCGCCCGGCCACCGGTCAGGTGATCCAGAGTGGCCCACATACGGGCTGCGTAGTACGGGTGTTGGTAGCTGGTGGAAAAGGTCGCTCCCAGACCGACGTGGCTGGTCACGGCGGCAATCATCGAGAGCAGGGGGATGGGGTCGTGTTCGGGGGCTTGGGTGGCGTACCTCAGAGCAGGTTCGATGGAACCCCTAAAGGTGTCGGAGATGAAATTGAGGTCTGCGAAGAACACCATGTCGAACAGCCCTCTCTCGCATACCCGAGCAATATGCTGATACAGTTCTGGCCTACGCCAACTGTCATCTGCCCAATCTGTCCGGGGGTGACGCCACATAGCAATGCTGTGATATGTGGGCCCGTGGACGAGAAACTGGGCTAGGTGAATCTTCCTCTTGCTAGCGGTCATTTGGACACTGGTTTCCCTTAGTTTTGCCTTCCCTTGGTTTTGAATTCCTGTGGTTTTGAATCCCCGGGAAAAGGGGCGTCAACTTACTTGCTTCCGCAATATTACAATCATTTGAAAGACTTTGTTAGTTGGGCGAGACCCAGCCATGTGGGAGTAAGTCCAGTGGGTGGGTGAATCCAACCAAAATATAGGCACAGAAAGGGCCTCCTGAATCGTCAGGAGGCCCTTTCTTTAAGTTTAAGATTTCTCTAAATAGCCTAGAAAACTAATTTTCCGCAGTGGGCTCACTCTTAATCAGGACTTGGTCGCCCTCGTTAAGGAGATTGTGGCCCGAAACCACCACCTGCTCACCGGAGCGGATCCCGGTGCGAATCTCCACACTGTTTTCGTCGGTCAGGCCAATGCCCACCAGCTTCAGGCGGGCGGTGTCGCCCTCCACCACGAACACGGCGGGCTGCCCGGCCTGGCGCAGAATCGCCGCTTTGGGCACCAAAACAACGTTCTCTAGCCTGGTGGCTATTGTGACCTGTCCTGACATTCCCGCTTTCAGCTCCGGCGCTTCGCCCGTGGGGTTTAGCATTACTAGGAAAGTGAAAGACTGCTCGTCACCAGCGGGAGAGACCCGGTCCACCACCAACTCCAGTTCCCGGCCCGGCAAACCAGGGCTGGTGAAGACCACCGAATGGCCGGGATTGAGGGAGTTTACGGCGGTCTCCTCCACCCTCAGAACCACGAACACCTGGGAGCTTGCCACGGCGGCGACGGGTACTTGGGCGGAGGCCATGGCCCCCTGAGCCAGGAACCGGTGGGTCACCACACCGTCAAAGGGCGCCACTATATTTAGGTCGGCCACTTGGCGGGTCGCCGAAGCCAACTGAGCTTGGGCCTTATCCACCGCTGCCTGGGCCACCTCCAGGGCGTAATCCGAGAGTGGAGGCTGGGTCATGGCGTAGCCCTCCCTGGCCGCGGCCACTATGGACCGGGCAGCGGCCAAGTCGGAATCCTTTGGGCTGGTCAGCAAGGTCAGATTGGCCGTTGCTGCGTCGAAGGACGCCTGGGAGGAATCCACGTCCGCTTGGGCCAAGGCGATGGAGGTGGCGCTGGGGTCTTGCAAGGCCACTAGGTCGGCCCTTGCCGATGCCAGAGTGGCCCCGGCCTTTGATACCTCGTTTTGGGCTAGGGTAAGGCTGTTCTCGTCGGCGTTTTGCAACTGCTCCAAATCAGCGAGAGCAGAATCCAATGCCGCCTGCTCAGCGGTCACATCATTTCTGGCGGCGTCAACGATGTTAGGGAGGGGAGATTGTAGCTCCTTTAGTTCTTCTTGGGCGGTATCCAAGGCCGTTTGGGCTGAATTTTCGTCCAACAAGGCTGAGTTCACCACCGCCGGAATCACCGAATCAGAGGTAATCTTGGCCATCTGCAGGACGATGCGTTCTTGATCGCCGAGGATTGTCAGCTGAATCACGTCCAACTCCGTCTGAGACAGGGTGGAATTGAGGGCTGGATTAAGCAAGATAGCCGTATTGGATTGTTCTGACAACCTGGCGGCCAACAGGGAATTCCAGTTGGTTCTCAGGTCCGGGTCGATGGGGGCGGTAATGATGGCATTGTTCACCGCCACCTGGGCGTTGCTCAACCTGCTGTGAGCATCGGAAACAGATTCTTGGGCGGCGGCGGAGATAGCGGCAGTTGGGTTCAGCAACTGGTCCAGTGCGGTTTGTTTGCTATCCAGCCGGCTCTCGGCGGTGGCCACCTTGCCTTGGGCGGCGTGGACGTCCGATGCCGATGGATTCAACAGTTGGTCTTGGCGAGTGGTGGCGCTATCCAAAATGCTCTGAGCGGTGGCCACCGCGCTTTCGAAGGCTTGCAAGTCCGGGGCCGAGGGGCTGAGGAGCAAATCCAGTTTGAGCTTTGAACTGTTCAGCTTGCTCTGGGCGGTGGAGACGGCGCTCTGGGCCGATTGCAGGCTGGTGGAAGAAGGATTGGTCAACTGCTCTTGAGCGGCCAGGGCCGAGTCCAAGCGGGCTTGAGCATTGGCTTGTCTCGGTCCCAGAGCGGCCTTGGCCGTGGCTAGCTTGGCTTCGGCGTCACGCAGGGTAGCCTGGGATTGGAGCAACAGGGACTCGATGGCTGGGTTGTCCAGTTCGGCGATCAATTGCCCCTGGCTGACCTGGGAGCCCACGTCCACCGCCATGAGGTGGATCCGGCCGGAGGACATGGGGGCTAAGTCCACCTGCTCTTTGGGCTGCACCAAGGCGGCGTAGGTGGTTTCCACCTCAATGGTCTCGGTGAACGCTGGCGCGACGCCGACGCTAACCGGATTGACCACATCGGAGATGACCGGCGCCTGAGTGGTGGCGCATGCCGTCAGAAAGACGACCGCCAATAAAGCCGAAATTGCCAGCGACGCCCGTGATTTAGGCGTAATAGGTAGCATGATTACTCCTGAGAAAGCCAATTCCAAGTACCGGCCTGCCGACAAGAATTCGGGCATGGTTTTGGCGGGCATTAACGCGGACATTAACACGGAGGAAACAGAGCAA
>Ga0066383_10000820_pt1 | contig 11129 bp, 9 predicted proteins | sample Knorr_S23_td_Bot_FD_70950 | JGI IMG/M metagenome (GOLD analysis project Ga0066383, IMG submission 70950) | Marine microbial communities from Southern Atlantic Ocean transect - Knorr_S23_td_Bottom_ad_3770_LV_A | ecosystem: Environmental > Aquatic > Marine > Oceanic | place: Southern Atlantic...
CCTCCGCATCCCGTTTCACTACTTTTCCAACATCAAGATTCCAGCGCCAGGACCCATCTTTCTTCAACAGCCGATTTTCAACCTGATAAACTTCCGTCCCTTCTCTAAAATGAATTTCCAGTGCTTCCATGGTTTTAAGCAAATCATCCGGATGAACCAGTTTTTTCCACGAATCCACATGGGGTGTCAGTTCATTTTTCTTGTAACCAGGGGATTCAAACCATTGTGGACTGAAAATAACTTCCCCTGTTTGAATGTTCCAGTCCCAAGCACCTGACATACTTGCTTCCAGTGCCAATTGCAGTCTTTCCTCACATTGCTGCACCTTTATATTGGATAATTCCAGTTCTTCTTTAGCCAGGATGGCTTGCTTCTTGGCGTTTTCCTGTTCGGTGATGTCCAGGGCCATTTCCAATATCAAGGGACTGCCATCGACATCCGTGAAAGGAGTGCACACGGTGATATACGTCCGCCCATTTAATGCCTCCCAGACAGATATTTCCTTCTTCCCGTGATCAAAGACCCTGAAAGGTTGGCAAACCTCACACGGTTGCGACCGGTTATGCATCAGGTCATGGCACTTCCTTTTTTGCGGGTCCCCAAACAATTCACGAAAAACTTTATTGGCGAACGGCACGGTATGATCCGGTGCCTGCAAATGAAAAGCCATGGGAAGAGAGTCCAGAATGTTGTAAAGATTTTGCCGCTCAAGAGTAACTTTTTTCTCGGCTTCTTCCTTTTCGATGATCTTGGCTTGAAGGGATTGATTTGCCGATTCCAGTAAATTTCGGGAAACGGTGGTCTCCTGCAACTCATTGGCCATTTTATTAAAGGTATGGGCCAACGATCCGATTTCGTCCTGCGAGGTAATTTCTATTTTTGTGGAAAATTCTCCCCGTCCGATTTTAGTTGCGGCTTGTTGCAATTTCAATAGCGGCTTGGCAATGCTTCTGGAAATAAACAAGGCCAATCCCACGGCCAGGGCCAACGATATAAACGCAACTTGGTAAATTGTTTTTTCGGAACGGTCGATCGTGTCCAATGCAATTTGGTGGGCTTGCTCAACCTCTTCTTTTTCGATTTCGACGAAATTTTCTATAATTGGTACAATCCCATCAATGGCTTCTTCATACTTTTGAAAAGTTTCGATGGAAACGGCGCCGGTCTTCTCATATTCCTTAAACATGATTTTTGCCTGCTTGAGCAAAACAGATTGTCCAGAAACTATCTTGTCAAGAAGGGCTTTTTCATCTTCTTCTCCGTGCTTGTCCAGTTGGGCAAGGTCGCGAAATTCTTTGGTTTTTTGTTTAAAATTTTCCGCCCATTGCAGAAATTCTTCCTTTTCCTGGGCGTCACCGGAAACCACATAAGCGAAACTTTCTTCCACCGCTCCGGTCAATTTTGAATTAATGGATTGTATGGAATAAAGCGCGGTCGAGTGGAATGTACCAATTTCCTTTAACTGATTTTCAATGGGCCGGATACCCATGTAGCTTGCAATAATTATGAATACGCCTAACATCACAAAGCTTAAAATAATTCGTGTGCTTACTTTCATAAATCGAGATTTCCCATAAGAACATTAAAATTCATAGAAATCAGTCCTGATAGTACTCCCACTCTTCCTTCTCTTGATTTCCGCCAAAAATAGCAGAAAATATGTTTTTCGGATATGGGTATAGTCTATGCTTTTTTTAAAGGAGGCAATATATTTTAGCAGGTTAAGCGGTTAAAACTTTGGGTGTTAGGTGGGGCTAAAATATATTAGTTAGGTTTAGGGAAGTTCAAGCACTGGGTGATGATGTCTGCCATCTTATTTGCGGCACCCTGTTGCTGGGCAATGAAGATTTTGGCTTTTTCGCTAATCTCGAGGCGATGGGAAGGATTTTTCAAAAGGGTATGGACTTTTTGTTCCAGCTCTTCAGGGTTTGTCATCTGAAAGACCAGTCCTTGGTTGTGCGCTGTTTCTGAGACATGGCTGATGTTTTCTACATAAGGCCCATGCAATACCGCAAGACCATGAGACAAGGGTTCTATCAGGCTGTGGCCTCCACCCGGCTGGACCAGGCTCCTGCCCACAAATGCGATTTGCCCCAGCGAATAAACCCTGGCCAACTCACCCATCGTATCGAGCAGGATGACTGAAGTAGATTCTGCATTTTCCAGTGATGACCGGAGGACGAAAGAAAAGTTTTCCTTTTTAAGCAACGCGGCCACTTCTTTCACCCGTTCCATTCTCCGTGGCGCGAGAATTAAAACCAGATCGGGATGTTTCGCCAGCAATAGCCGGTGCGCGTTCAGGATGATTTCTTCCTCCCCGGCATGGGTACTTCCTGCTATCCATACTGGTGTGTCTGCTTTCAGTTTGAAAGTCTGCCGGACCTGTTCTTTTTCCTCATCGGTCATTGTTTGCAACGCATCGTATTTTGAATCGCCAATCACTTCAAAATGTTCCCGATTCACACCCAGTGCGAGAGCGGCTTTTTCCCCATTGGTGTTTTGCATGCAGAGTCGGTGGAATTTTTGGAAGGTTTCCTTGAAAAGGGAGCCAGTGCGGAGATACCGCCGGACCGCTCGATCTGAGATACGGCCATTGAATAAAAGGGCCGGTACATTTTTTCTATGCAACAGATCGATCAAGCCGGGCCAGAATCCGGTATCGGTGACGACATAAAGATCCGGGTTAATCCGGCTCAAAGCCAGTTGGGTAAACGGCAGGCAGTCCAGCGGATGGAAAAATACGCTGTCGATGAAATCAAGATTGAGAGCCGTTGCATAGCCTGAGTCTGTGGTGACGGAGAGCGCGATATAAAGTTCGGGGCTTTGTTTGCGCAATAATTTGAGAACCGGTGTGGCGGCGACCACTTCCCCCATCGAAAGGGCATACAACCAGAGAGTTTTTTCACCCGGTTTTGTTTTAGCGGGCACCCATCCAAAGTGATGGATCAGTCCTTTCCACTTATGTCTGGAGAACAAGGTTGTCAGTGAGAACAGGGGAACCAGCAGGACTGCCAGGAAAAGAGATAAAAGGTGATAGAGAAAAATCATCAAATGGTTGTTTAACGGATGAGTTCAATGTTGCGGAGCAAGGCCCCGCTGTTGGCCTTTACGGTTTTTTCCGCAGACTGGCCAAGTTTCTGGCGTTCGTCCGGATTCATCAGCAACCGTTTTAAAACATCGTAGAGTTCCTCAATGTTTTGCATTTGAATGCCTCCCCCGAACTGCGTGAGAAGTTTTGCTTCTTCTTCGAAATTATTCATGAATTTGCCGAACAGGACCGGTTTTCCCAATCCTGCCGGTTCGAGAATATTATGGCCGCCAAAGCGGGGGTTGAATCCCCCTCCAACGTAGGCCACGGTGGCACTCCTGTAAAAGGAACTGAGTTTTCCCAGGCTGTCTACCAGCAATAGGGTGCCCGTCCAGGTTGCCAAATCATCCAGTTGAGAGAGCAGGGTATAATCCACTTTGAATTCCCGGATCAAGTCTTCGACCTCCCGGCGTCTTTGCATATGTCTGGGGGCGATCACACCGATCAGGCCCGGGAACTCTTTTTGCAGTTCCACCAATGCTTCCATTATTGGGCCTTCCTCTCCCGGCCGAGTGGATCCAAAGACCAGAATCAGGGAGTCGGCACCCCACTCTGCTTGAAAGTTGTCTTCTTTCTGGGTTACATCGAATTTTATGTTTCCCGTCACCCGGACTTTTTCTTTGGCCACGCCGATTTGCAATAGCCGGTCCGCATCAATCTGGGTTCGCATGGAAAACTGTTGGATCGATTCCGTCATCCATAGAAAGAAGGCCGGAAGTTTTCCATACTGCTGAACCGATTTTTCTGAAACTCTTCCGTTCACCTGGATTACGGGAATGCTTCGATCTTTGCATTGACGAAGCAAGCAAGGCCATAATTCCGCTTCGACCAGGATCAGTTTGGCGGGTTGTATCCGCTTAAAGACCGGATTCAACCAGACTGGGAAGTCCAGCGGCAGTCGGAATACATTCGGAAGATTTTCTTCTTGGGCCAGTGCATAACCGGTGGGGGTAAAAGTGGACAGGGCGATCGGGCGAGACTCCCCATCCTTTATAAGACCAGCAATCAAGGTTTTAGCCAGGCGGACTTCCCCAACCGATGAGGCGTGAATCCACAGCGTGCCTTTTAATTCCGGCAATGAGCGGGCTCCTGCCATTCTTTCCTTGATTTGATTGCGGAAAGAGGAAGAAACCAGTGCTCTTAAAATGATAAAAGGAGAAGCTAAAAGCAGTAGCCCTCCTGTCAGAATATAATACAAAAAATCCATACCCCGGGAGTATACTCCCAATTCGTTATAAACTTGGCTGAAAATCATGTCTGAAATTTTCTATAAAGTCATATCGCCCGATCGCAAATGGTACTGGTTTCCTGCTTTTGCCATCTTGAAACTCGTTTCCTTCTTTTATTTGCTGGGCCACCATTTCCGCCTCTGGGCTTACAGATGGGGGGTGTTTCCCAGCCGCAGGCTCGACTGCCGGGTAATCAGTGTTGGAAACCTGACGTTGGGGGGAACTGGAAAAACCCCCTTTGTCATGATGATTGCCGAAATACTCCGGGGTAACGGCCTCAAACTCGCCATTCTTAGCCGGGGTTATGGCGGAAAATCCAGGGAACCTGTCAATGTTGTCTGCGATGGAAAACAGACGCTTCTTTCCCCGGAATGGGTTGGCGATGAAGCGGTCATGATGGCGGAAAAACTCAAAAACGTTCCAATATTAACCGGGCCGGACCGTTACCAAACGGGGAGGTATGCGCTCGAACATTTTGGCGTGGATACACTGGTTCTGGATGACGGTTTTCAACATCTGGCCTTAAGCCGCGATCTGGATATCCTGCTTTTCGATCATTCCAGCCCCCTCGGTAATGGCCATTTATTTCCTGCAGGCGAACTGCGTGAACCGGCAGGAGAAACAAGAAGGGCAGACCTGGTCTGCTTTACCCGCTATTCCCGTGGTCCCATAAATTTTGATCCGCATCTCCTGGGTTCCATTCCCCAGATTAAAACGCACCTTCGCCTGGATTGCGTAATTCGCATGGAGGAGGATGACGTGCTGGATGCGGAGATATTAAAAAATGAACCGGTTGCCGCGTTTTGTGGCATCGCAAAACCGGAAGGGTTCAAACAGATTTTGCTGGACTCGCAGATTCAACTAAAATTTTTCAAGGCCTTTCCCGATCATCATCCTTACACTTCGCAGGATGTTAAAGAATTGGAGGCCCGGGCTGAAAAAGAAGGAGCCCTATTCTTTTTAGTCCCGGAAAAAGATGCGGTCAAACTCAAAGGGATGAAATTTTCTTTACCCTTATTTAAAGTGGTGATCGAACTCGAAATTCTGGAAGGACGTGAAATTTTTAACAAACAACTGCTCGGCCAGCGTGATACCCCATTCGGGGCATGAAGGCAAATGATGAGCATAACTCGCTGGACCCAGTAAATAAGAGCTTTATGCGTTGTAGGTTGGGTGGGCTTAAAGAACTCTTGCCATCTTCCTCCCCTGTAAGGGGCGGCCAGCCGCTAATGGCAGTGAGCAATAGCCCATTGAGCTGAGAGAACGTTTGTCCGTAAGATAAATACGTGGCCATTTTCTAGCGGAGGTACTCCGCTTGTTTTATGTTTGATATAAAAAATCTCAGTTCGAACCAGCGGTTTGTTTTGAATATTGTAGTGCCACTGGCTTACCTGTTTCCCTTGGTGTTGGCTTACCTGGGCCCGAAAGATTTTGGCTTCGGGTTTCCAAGTTTGGTCTATGTGGGGTTGTCCATCGGTGCAATGGGCGTTCTGCTTTGGGCTGCCGCCATGTGGACGCTGGGTTCTTCGTTGGCGGTTCTGCCGGGAACCGACCATCTGGTCACCAAGGGGGTTTACCGTGTTTTTCGTCACCCGGTTTATATAGGAATCGTTTTGACGTTGAGCGGATTGTTTGTGGCCTGCGGATCTGTACCCTGTCTGGTTTATGTGGGGGTAGTGGTGATCCCGTTGAATATCATCAGGGCAAGGGCAGAAGAGAAAGCCCTGTTAGAACAATTGGGGCCCCCTTATCAACAGTACCGGGATTCCACCCTTTTTTGAAAACGGGACCATGGCGTTAAAAATAAGATTCCGGGCTTTGTTGGCTCTGAGCGGAGACCCCATTGAAAATGGTGAATTGATTATTGATGATGGGAAAATCGTTGAGATCTCAACTCAATTTGTAAATGGAAAAAATGGGGATACGCTGGATCTCTCCGACTGCCTGCTCATGCCGGGGTTCGTCAACGCGCATTGCCACCTCAGTCTGACCGCTCTTGAAAAAAAGTTTTCTCCTTTTCCTTCATTTGAAGATTGGATTCGGGCGTTGATTTCCTTGAATTCAGTTCTTGATGACGAGAGCCGGGTTCGGGGGATTCGCGCCGGGGCTAAAGAGATGAAACGTTCCGGTGTGACCGCACTGGGAGATTATGTGGCCGAACCCGGACTGTTACAGGTAATTGGCGGGTTGGGTTTTCGGTCGGTGCTGTTTTTAGAGACAATAGGTTTTCACTCCGAGAAAGCGCGGGTTCTTTGCGAAAAAGTGGAAGAGGTTTTGAAAAGTCAATCCTCTTCGCCACTTTGTCGGCTGGGTTTGGCGCCGCATGCCCCTTATTCCGTTTCTCCGGATTTGTTTCGGTATCTGGGGCAACTTGCACAGAAATACCAATGCCCGCTTTCCTGCCATGTTGCGGAAATTCAGAATGAGGTGCGGTTTCTTGATGGTGGGGACGATTCGCTAGAACAGCTGCTTAAAGAAAGGTCAGCTTGGGATTCTCAATGGAAACCCCCTGGCAAAACTCCTGTTCAATACCTGGACTCCTTGGGCCTTCTGGATTGCCTCATCGCCATCCACTGCAATTTTGTTTCTGCCGACCTTGATATGATGGCAGAGAAAAAAGTCAGTGCGGTATTTTGTCCCAATAGCACCAAGTGGTTTGGCCGGACAGAATTCATGCCAGTTCGCGCTTTGCTGAATCGAGGAGTAACTGTGGCCTTGGGAACCGATTCACTGGCCAGTAATGATTCCCTAAATTTCCTGGATGAGTTGCGTATGGCAGATAAACTTCTTCCCGATGTCAACCGAGGAGAAATACTCACCATGGCGACTCGCTCGGGTGGGGAAGCCCTGGGTTTGCAATGCGGCAAGCTGGCTTGTGGACAACAAGCTGATTTGATTGGATTTCGCGTTTCCCCGTCCTATTCAGGTTCCTGGTTTGATGTTCCTTTCGAATCTCATCGTCATGAAGTGGATTTTTATATGGTGGATGGGAAATCCATCCCCCTTTTTCACGGCGACCCGTCACATTAGACTCGCCGTTTTACCAATGGTTGACGGCGAATCGTGTTTTTCGTATAATCTATTGATATAAAAAGAATTATTTGATTTGGAGTCGCATGCCGGAATTGCTTAAAATCGTTGCGATTGTGGGAATGGTGTTTTTTCTTTCTGCCTGCGGGATCAAAGGTGGAAGCCAATCACCCCTGCGCTTCAAACACATAACCCCCGCTATGGAAATGGAAATGGAAATGCTCATCCAGGCGGGGTGCGACCAGGAATACGAATATTTTGACCGCGATATCGCAATGCTTTATTCGCTGATTCCCGGTGGTGGGCAATGGTACACCGGTGAAACTCGCAAGGCATGGATCTATTTAGTTTCTTTCCCTCTGATAGTTCCTTATATTGTTTCCTTCCAGGATGCGCAGAATTCGGTCGACTATTATAATTTTCGTTATACGGCCCATTTTTGCAAAAACAAGCTCAAAGTAACCCAAAAGATGCAGGAGCCGGAGAAGGATAACCAAAAAAATAATTCCAGAAAGCTCAGGAAGAAAATTTCTCGACAAAGCCCAGGTGAAAACAGGTTTTGATCGCCGCTCACTAGTACCCCCCGGGGCATGCGTTATATTTTTCCTCAGCCTTCATGCCCGGCACGGGTAAAGGCAAGTGAAGAGAGGTATTACGCGTGGGAGGCAGATAACAAGCGCTTATTATAAGCCGAGGTACTCCGCTTGGCGGCGTTTTTTGGAACAAATAGGCGGTTTTATCCTGACTCGGGGATAAAAATAAAAAAATTCTGGTATTTGTGAATTTTCGGTGTTAAAATCGACCGCCTGTTAATGCAGGGGTGATGTTTTTTCCTATCAAAAGACTTCCCGCCATGCTATGGTATGTTATCATTGTCATCCTTTCGCGGCAATACATCCTGTTAATCTTAACGAAATAGCTAAAAACCTCCTATTTATATTGAAGCTTTGAAAATCAAAGTGTAATGTGGGGGTTTTTTAATTTGCTGAGCTGGCGTAGCTCAGTTGGTAGAGCAGCTGATTTGTAATCAGCAGGTCGGGGGTTCGATTCCCTTTGCCAGCTCCAGTTTATATGGTTGGTTTAAAAAGGATTCTGGTACCCCGCAACGGAGGCTTAGGTTGAGCATTGACGGGCTGTTGGGCGCGATGGTTTACCCAGAATGACGGGGAGGTTCCCGAGTGGCCAAAGGGAACAGACTGTAAATCTGTCGGCTCAGCCTTCGGAGGTTCGAATCCTCCCCTCCCCATCCTGAATTTAGGTTGGATGAACTTGCGGGAATAGCTCAGTTGGCTAGAGCGTCAGCCTTCCAAGCTGAGGGTCGCCGGTTCGAGTCCGGTTTCCCGCTCCATCTTTGGTCGGGTTTTGTGAATGGGTACTACACGCCCACGTAGCTCAGTGGTGGAGCACTTCCTTGGTAAGGAAGAGGTCATCGGTTCAATCCCGATCGTGGGCTCCAGATTTTCATGGAGCGTTGCTTCGGTATTGATTTTATAAGGATTTTAAATGTCTTTCGGCGAGGTATGAGGTTGTTAGACACAAAGTTTGATTGGGAATTATGAGAGTAATTATTCATTTGGCGTGTTCCGATTGTAATCGGAAGAATTATTCGGGGACTAAAAACAAGAAGACCACCACGCAAAGGTTGGAATTCAAGAAATACTGCAGATTCTGCAGAAAGCATACTCCCCATAAGGAAACCAAATAGAGAAATATTGGGCGATTGGGAGTTAAGGCCGTGTCCGTAGGTCCGGCCGGCCGGGACTATTCCCTCCTCTTCCTGAAGTAGGCGCGGATTCCGAATTAGGTCAGTAGCTCTAACGGTAGAGCATCGGATTCCAAATCCGAGGGTTGGGGGTTCGAATCCCTCCTGGCCTGTTGAAACTCGATTGTTTTAGAGGGTTATGATTACAAGGGCTTTGGAATTTCTGGCTGAGGTGAAAGCTGAGGTCAATAAAGTGACTTGGCCTTCCCGTAGGGAGGCGCTGAGCGGCACCGCTGTAGTGCTTGTGGTGGTTTTTTTGATGGCTACATTTTTGGGGATTATCGATGCGATTCTCTCGAGGATTGTGCAGAGTATCATTTAGTATTCTGGCGGAGGAACTTTGTCCAAAAAATGGTTTGTAATTCACACCTATTCCGGTTTTGAGCGGAAGGTAAAGTTAAGCATAGAGGACCAGTTTGACCACTCCAGCTTCAGGGAAAACTTTGCAGAGGTAGTAATACCGACTGAAGAGGTGGTTGAGGTTCGTAAGGGTAAGAAAAAAGTTTCCTCGAGGAAGTTTTTCCCGGGGTATATCCTGATTAACGTCGAGATGAATCAGGATATCTGGTACATGATTAAAAATACCGCCAAGGTTACTGGCTTTCTGGGTGGCGGGGGCGAGCCTGTTCCTTTGTCAGAGGAGGAGGTCAAGACAATCATGGACCAGATTAAGGGGGAATCCGTGCGGCCTAAGCCGAAGTTCTCTTTTGAGAAAGGCGAAAGCGTTAGGGTGGTAGAAGGGCCTTTCCTGAATTTCAATGGAACGGTGGAGGATGTCAATCATGACAAGGGTAAGGTTAGGGTTATGGTTTCGATTTTCGGGCGAGCCACTCCGGTGGAATTAGAGTTTCCCCAAATCGAGCGGGTTTAATCAGGCAACGTGTAGTGGATAATTAAGGGGACCAGATTGTGGCAACAAAAGTAGTGATGAGTCAGATCAAGCTCCAAATTCCTGCGGGACAGGCCACCCCGTCGCCGCCAGTTGGGCCGGCGTTGGGTCAGCATGGTGTGAACATAATGGAGTTCTGCAAGGCCTTTAATTCTAAGACTCAGGGCCAAGAGGGAAGCATCATTCCTGTAATTATTGATGTTTATAAGGACAAGAGTTTTTCTTTTATTACCAAATCCTCTCCCGCTTCGGCTTTGTTGAAGCAGGCGGCGGGGATTGCAAAAGGTTCCTCCAATCCGAGTAAGGAGAGTGTAGGTACGGTGACCCAGGAGCAGGTCAAGGAAATCGCAAAGGTGAAAATGGAAGACTTGAATGCCGATGATATTGAGGCCGCGATGCGTATTATTGCGGGCTCGGCAAAAAGCATGGGTTTGAAAGTTGAGAATTAACCGCGAGTAAGCAGGAAGAAAATTATGTCAAAGCATGGGAAAAGGCATAGGGCGGCCGCAGAAAAGATCGACCCTGATGCCAAGTATAAATTAAAGGAAGCCTTGGTTTTGGCGACCTCTGTTAAATCTGAAAAGTTTGATGAATCGGTGGATGTTGCTATCAAGCTGAGTGTGGATCCCCGAAAAGCCGATCAGAATATCCGTGGTAGTGTCGTTTTGCCCAAGGGAACAGGAAAGAAGTTTCGCGTTCTGGTGTTCGCTAAGGGTGAAAAAGAAAAGGAAGCCAGAGATGCCGGGGCGGAAGCCGTTGGCGGCGATGATCTGGTCAAGAAGATTCAGGAGGGCTGGATGGAGTTTGACCGTGTGGTGGCTACTCCCGATATGATGGGTCAGGTGGGAAAACTGGGGAAAATACTAGGTCCTCGGGGGCTGATGCCCAACCCGAAAACGGGTACGGTAACCTTTGATGTCAAGCAGGCTGTTGAATCTATTCAGGCTGGAAAAGTGGACTACCGGGTTGATAAGGCAGGCATTATACATGCCTCTCTTGGCAGGGCCAGTTTTTCGGTAGAGGCTTTGGAAGAAAATTTTCATTCCCTGATGGGGGCTCTTGTTAAGGCCAAACCGGCCTCAAGCAAGGGACACTATGTCAAGGGAATTTCGGTGTCAACGACTATGGGTG
>Ga0066383_10000825_pt1 | contig 11099 bp, 10 predicted proteins | sample Knorr_S23_td_Bot_FD_70950 | JGI IMG/M metagenome (GOLD analysis project Ga0066383, IMG submission 70950) | Marine microbial communities from Southern Atlantic Ocean transect - Knorr_S23_td_Bottom_ad_3770_LV_A | ecosystem: Environmental > Aquatic > Marine > Oceanic | place: Southern Atlantic...
CCCAAACCGAGCAAAGTCAAAATATCCCAAGTCTGCATACTGCTTTTGTACGATTTCATCTGAGCGGCGTTGCTGTCATATTCACTTTTGTAAGCCGCCTTTTCACTGCTGCTGCTTGAGTTTGCATATTGTGTCGCCAGCGTGGTGTTTTTTGCGGACAGATCGTTGTAAGAGTTGGCGGCATTATAGGAGAGCAAAGCCGAAACGAGGGTGACGGAAACGGCGACATAATGCCAGGTATTATCCGTAGTCGGACTTTTTTCGGATTGCGTATCCGCTTCCGCTGTTAATTTTTTTTGGGCATTTGAGAATTTATCTTCCTCAATTATTTTCAGTACCAAACCCACCACCTTGGTATTGAGTTGTTTAATGCCGCAGTTTTCACAATCATCCGTGCGGACAAGCCGGTGACTGTCAAGATTAACCCGAGTCAGTGAGAGCTGGGTGAAGTTTCCTTCCCTTGTCATGCTGAATAGGAACAAATTATCAGCCTGTAAGATTTGCTGTATCAGCGCAAAGCATTGATCTTCAGTACACTCTTCATAATCGAGTTCCTCAAAAGCTTGTGTCAGTGCTGCTTCAAATGCTTTTTGAGAAGCAAGAGCATAGTGAGTTGAAAGTGATTCCTGCAGACTATTGAAAATGATTTGCTTCTCCATCTCTGTAAATTCACCCAGCGCCCCCATTGGTGCAAGCGCAGCCATTTCTTTTTCCTGAGCCCAGGCCATGTCAATAATCAGCATGAAAAATAATACTGAAATTGTGAGTGTCCTGAAAAATCGAATCCACAATAGTTTATGCCAAAACATCTCAACGCTCTTGTAGTTTATTTTTGATTTCAGCGAGAATTTCGGCATCAATTCCGGAATATCGGAAAAGGTAGTTCAGCTCGCGAAGTCCTACAATTGTAGGAAATACATACTGACCGCCTTTGAAAAAACGCTTGCTGACTATACCCATGCTGTCCTTGTAAAACAGTTCCGACGGAACAATTAATTTTTTTGCAAATTTGCGAATATCGGCTTTTGAATCTATCTCAAGCGGATCAACAAAAAGCAGGGATACATCCGGAAACTCCTTTGACATGAAAGCGTACAATTCCGGAATTTCACGGTAACAGGGAATGCAGGTTGTGAAAAAAAAGCTCATCACAAACGGGCCGCCTTTTTGATCTCTGGTGTCAAAACGTTTGTTGTCCAAATTTTTTATAAAGAATCTGCGTACTTCTTCCGCCTGAACCGGCGCTGCAGTCTGTAAAAACAGTGCGCCTGACAATGCTATTAAAACCAGCGGCATAAATTTTCCAGTTTGACTCAATTTACGGAAAAACATTTAATTTCTCAATTTTGAGATTGTGTCAATGATGTTTGTTTTAGACCATTTTTTTATCAATTTACGCATAGCACTTTGATACTGTGTACGCAGCAGTTCAGGTGTTTCAGCCCACTTGCGGACAGGCCGCCGCTGGGTGAGGGTGATAAAGGAACCGGCTTGTTTCCATTTTCCATTACGGTAACGATAGACCTTAATTTTAATCTGCACATCAACCATTCCGCCCCAGATTAGCGAATCTCTCTTTTCTCTCTGGGCCATTATCTGAAAAGAAATTGCTCCCGGAACTTTTGCTGAATCAAGTGACTGCGCCAGGTTTAACGGAGGCTGCAAAATACTACGTGTTCCGGCCGGTTTGAGCAAATCCATTTCCAGTAAAATTTGATCAAGCGCTTCCCAGACAACTCCTCTTGCATCATCCAAAACAGCTTCGTCCGGATTATCTCGCGAGGATTCATAAAAAACCGCAATTGTGATTTCTGCATCACAAAGTTGAGGGAGTTTATCACTGTAGCGTCTGCATATTTCAGACTTGGATTCCGGAAGGGACAGGAGAATGGCTTGAAGGATTCCGGACTCAATTTGACTTGGGGTTCCGCCATCTAGTTGGAGTGAGGAGTTTACTCTGTTTTCGGCACGCTCCGATGTGATTTGAAGTGCGTGCTGATTTTGCGAAGCAGTTAATGTTACTTCATAAACGCAGGTACTTTTCAGAATTTTTCCAGAAAGTCCTTCCGTTGGAATGGATTCGAGGGGAGTGACAAAAGCATTGAAAAGAGGTTTAGCGATTTGATCCAAGAGCTGTGAACTCTCATTAGTGTCACCGACAACAAAGAGATAGCAAACCTTGTTAGTTTGAGCAAAACCGCTTGATGCGGAAGTTGCACAAAAAAACAGCAGGCAGAGCAGAAAATGCGTAATTCTCAATCTGAACATTTGCTGATCCAAAAAATAAGCAGTGCCTGCAACCGTAACTACCCCCCTTTTAATTCGTATTCTCTACAAATTTCAGCTTTTTGTCAAGACAGAGAATTTAACATAAAATCGTCATTTTGTAGAAAATACCCAGAATGTATTGGTGAATATTTTTTTACTTGAGGCAGATTTTTTCAAACCAGCGGCACAAAGGAAAAAAGGCCGTGTGAGCTGGTTTGAAAATGATCTGGCGAGGTTTTGTAAAGCTTGAGCATTTCGCAGCCGTGCGTGGCGCCAATCGGGGCAACGATGAAACCTCCGACAGCAAGCTGATCTTTCAAATTTTGAGGAACCTGATCTGCTGCCGCAGTGACTATGATTCTGTCATAAGGTGCCATTTCGGCGTAACCCAGTTTGCCGTCACCCGCGATAACCACGACTTCTTCCAGACCGGCACCGCGTAGATTTTCACTTGCCTGTTCCGCAAGGACACTGTGCCTTTCCAGCGTGACAACCATTCCTGTCGACTTAACCAGTTTGGCCAGCAACGCCGCATTGTATCCGCTGCCGGTGCCGATTTCGAGGACACGCTGTCCGGGAAGGACGTCCAGCAGTTGGAGCATCAGAATGACTGTGGTTGGTTGAGAGATAGTTTGTCCAGAACCGATCGGCAGAGGATGATCGGCATAGGATTGGTCACGATAGGAAGGCTCAACAAAAAGTTCCCGCGGCACCTCAAGAAACGCTTCCAGTACCGAATCATTGCGGATCATTCGGCTGTTTTTCCAGAATTCGTAGAGGTATTGCTTCTGCTGTTCGAGAATTATGTTTTGCTTTTTTTCAGGCTTATTTATGGGAACTTCCATTTCCGCACAGAATGACAAAGGTTTCCGGAAAGCAAAATCCTGTCTTCATCTTTAAGCAGCAAGTTTTAGCAAAAAGAGAATGAGCTGCGGATTTCGGTTCAGGATTACTTGTACTAAACCACCGGATTGCCGACAAACATATTGCGCAAAAATTTTCGTGTGAGGTCAAGTGGAATTATTGTGACAGCAAAAAGGAGTACGTATCCCCATTCCTCCAAGGTCAAACCAACAGTCCGCAAAACTTCTCCGCCGAAATAAGTAAAGGTTGTCTGCAGGACAAAAATTAAGATGACCACGAAAATGAAACTGCGATTTTCGGTGATGTGTTCAAATAGATTTAGTCCTTCTGTACGGGCATTAAATTTATTGAAGTTGTTCATGAATACAAAGAAGCCGAAGAAGGCCGTCAGTAAGACAAGATTAACTTCAGAATCCGGACAGCGTACTGCATCACAGACAAATAATCCGGAAACAAAATCAGAGGTTAGAAAAAATAAACTGAGGAATGCCATGTAAAATCCATCGATCAAAATGGCGGACCACATGTCACCGGAAATGAGGGATTCACCTTTCGGAATCGGTTTTTCATTCATGTAACGCTGAAGCGCCGCTTCTCCGGAGAAGGCGAAGGCTGCCAGAGTGTCCATCACAATGTTGACCCACAAAAGCTGAGTCATGGTCAGCGGCAAATCGATGCCGAAAAACGGCCCCAGAAATGCTACCAAAATGGCGGCAACATTGACCGTCAATTGGAAAATCAAAAATTTTCTGATTGATTTTAAGAGTGTCCGTCCGTAGCGAACCGCATTTGTCAGCGAGATAAAATTATTATCAAGAATGACAATATCGCTGGACTCCTTGGTCATGTCTGTACCATTTCCCATCGAAAAACCAACGTCAGCGTTTTTCACAGCAGGAGCGTCATTAACCCCATCTCCCGTCATGCCGACAACCCAATCCATGGATTTTGCCAATTTTACCAATCTGCTTTTATCCGTAGGAAGCGCACGTGCAACAACACGTAATTCCGGAAGAATTTTTATCATATCTTCGTCCGACATTTCGCCCAGTTCGCTTGAAGTCAGCACGAGCGAATTTTCATTTTCAAGAATACCAACTTCTTTGGCAATGGCTTCCGCAGTATCTTTTGCATCACCGGTAATCATCACCACCTGAATTCCAGCTTGCCGCGCAGTATTAACCGCAGTCTTTGATTCCTTACGCATTTCATCACGCAGTCCAAAAACTCCGACCAAAGTCAATTGTTTGGGAAGCTCATTTTCATCGCCTAAATTCTGCTCTGAAACCGCCAGTCCGATGAGACGCATTGCGCGTGCGGAAAGCCCCAGCATTTCTTCTTTGAGTTTTTCGGAATCCAGTTCGACTTTGTTTCCGTCCCCATCCAAACAATGCGTACATCCGGCGAGCACGATTTCTGCGGCACCCTTGACCAGTGTTAAATTTTGCGAACCTTCAACCTGTGTAGCTGAAAATTTATAAGCACTGTTAAAAGGAATATTTATCTTTACTTTTACATCATCCTGCTTGGCTAAATCTGCGCCGAGGAAACGCAATAAAGCTTGTCCTGTTGGATTAGCGCCAACGATTTTCGGGTTTTCCGGATCTCCCGTATCAATCGAAGCAGGGGTATTGTTTCTCAGGGCAAAGGACACCGTTTCACGCAATTTTTCAGGAATTTCTTCGTAAGAAGTGAAATGCTCGCCATTGCCTCCAAGCAGTTCTGAAACCATTAATTTTCCTTGTGTCAGCGTTCCGGTTTTGTCGGTAAAAAGTACGGTCAAACTTCCGGAGGTTTCAATGCCGAGCAGTTTTCTTACGAGCACTTTTGCATTGAGCAGTTTACGCATATTCATCGAAAGCACCACCGCAATCATCATGGGCAAACCTTCCGGAACAGCAACTACAATAATAATGATAGCCAAAATTATGGCTGTCACCAGATGATAAATTATCTCACCTGAAGGTTTGTTGAAATAAATTTCCCAACCGCCAGCTTCCAGAAAAATATGATTAAACATAAATGAAAAGGCGATAAAGAGGGCGCCGATGTAACCAAAACGGCTAATCTGTTTTCCAAGAATAGCCAGTTTTTCCTGCAGAGGAGAGGGGCGTGTTTCTGCGGAAGTTAACTCTTTCAGCGTCGCGCCGTACTTGGTTTTGTCTCCAACCTCCAAAACCTTCATAACCGCTTCGCCATCTTCTACCAAGGCGGCACGTGACATTTCATTTTTTTCATTTGCTTCAGAAAGTTTTTCATTTGTGGCACCTGTTTTTTTGACTGTTTCAGATTCTCCGGTGAGAGCTGATTCATTTAATTCCAGGTCTCCTTCGAGCAAAAATCCATCGGCCGGCACCGTGTCTCCGGGCTGCAAAAGCACCAAATCGTTAACAACCAAATCATCAATAAAAATTTCAGCCAAAGTGTTGTTGCGGAAAACTTTCACTTTAACTTTTGAGGCTTCCTCCAGCAAACGTTGAAATTCATTTTCGTTGCTGTATTCGGACCAGGTTGCGATCAAGGTAGCCGCCACGACTGCAATTGCGATTCCGAGACCTTCGTACCATGGAGCAAATCCCAAGACGGCCAAAAAAACTGTAACACCCAGAGCAACAAGCAAAATGACAATGATCGGATCTTTTAAGTTGGTCAGCAATTTTGCGTAAAAGCCCTCTGCTTCCTGTGTGGTAACAACATTCGCGCCGTTGCTTTGACGCGATTCTGAGACCTCTTTTTCACTCAAGCCGGGATAACTAAATTTCATTGATTGACTCTCTTTGCAAAGATTGGGAAGATATCATCATGACCAAAATTGTATGATGAATCTGAAAAATTTCTAAAACCATGTGATTTCGAGCGAAACGAGAAATCCTGCATTAACTGTTGGACTGAAACCATTAAGATATCTCTATACGTTCGAGATGACAAGACATACGATTGACATGACTGTGTGAATTTCAGTCTTTTTCGGAAACCGAGGATCACAACAACTATTAAATGCAAGTCTGACATCTCCAGCAAGTAATTGCAAAAAATGTTATGAAAGAGGAGTGAACAAATGAAAGCTGGATTTACCCTGGTTGAGGTAATGATTGCAAATACGATGTTAGTTATTCTAGTGGCAGGATTTGCTGATATCACAGAAAAAACGTTTGAGCAAATGCAGCTTAGAAAGCAAAAATCGGAATTAGCTTCGCAACTCGATAACTGGACTCTGGAAAAACTGGCCGGCGAATTAAATCCGGGAAGTTACCAGGAAAATGTGACTTTGTCCGGACAGAATGCGGAATTGCATTGGCAAGTAACAATGATCGAACCAAAACTTAAGTCTCTGTTCTTTCAAGTCAAAAGCAGTGACGCAGTTCCAAAAGTGTTGGCGCAATGGCGGACTGCACTGAAAACACCATGATCAAAAAAACCCCGGATTTTCGTTTGCAAATTTCCGGATATACCCTGATTGAGTTGATGCTCGTATTGGCAATCGTCTCTGTGGTGCTTCTTGCGGCACAGCGTCCCTTGCTCGAATTTCACCGGATTGCTTTTCAGGAGCAGCAAAAAATAGTATTGCAGGGAGACTTCCAACGATTCCTGATGCTCTTAAAATCGGAACTGATTCAGGCCGGTTACGGCCTCAGTTCCGGAAATGAAACCGCAGTGCAAATTTCTACATACTCGCTTTCCTTCAAAGCAGACCGCAATCGTGATGGTGACGTTGCGGATACCCGTGAAACAATTTACTATCGTTATGATCCGGAAACAAAAGTGCTCTCCCGGAAATCAGGAAATGCCGCCTATCAAACCCTGATTGAATCCATTGCCGCACTTAAATTTGAACAGACTCAAACTCCACCTCAAACTTGCATAAAGGTGACAGTTCAAGTAATAATTGATACAGCTGAAGAAGAAACCATTTTGTGCCAGTTAGACTGGTGAACATAAATAATATGAAAGGCTAAAATGAAATATTTACACACCATGATCCGTGTCCAAAATCTTGAATCCGCACTAGATTTTTTCATCAACAAACTCGGCATGATGGAGGTGAGACGCAAAGAAGTACCGGAAGGAAAATTCACTCTCGTTTTTTTAGCGGCAGAAGAAAATGATTCTCAACTGGAGTTAACTTACAACTGGGAGCAAAGTGAGCCCTACAGTAGCGGTGAAAATTTTGGACATGTGGCTTATGGAGTTGAGAATATTTATGAATTTTGTGAAAAATTACAAAATAAGGGAGTCCCTATTTTGCGTCCGCCGAAGGATGGTAAAATGGCTTTTATCCGCAGTCCAGATCAAATCTCAATTGAATTGCTTCAAATCGGAAAACCGCTTCCAATCCGGGAACCTTGGGTCTCCATGAAAAACCAGGGCAAGTGGTAGAATGAAGAAAATAATTGAACAATTTATTCAAGAGAAATTAATTAATCCGGTTTTGCGTTCAACCGCGCCTGTTTCAGAAGTGAGTCTGGGAGTGGCGGTTGGAGTATTTTTGGGATTAACTCCAACGGTTGGTGTGCAGATGTATTTGGTCGCCATTGTCTGGAGTATTTATCGTTACATATTTAGCAGACATTTTAATTTGCCGGTAGGAGTGGCTCTGGTTTGGATTTCCAATCCGCTCACCATGGTGCCTCTTTATTATTTATTTTTGCTGACCGGCTATTGGCTGCTTGAAACGCAAAACGGCCTTTCTTATGAACTTTTTAGAGAATATCTCAGCCACATTTCTTCAACAGAGGGAACATGGGAAATGATTGTTGCAGGCGCACGTTTCTTGCTGATTGACTTGGGATGGCCCATGATTATCGGTAGTCTTGTTTATGCATTTCCGGGCTTCATCATCAGCTATTTCATGACAAATAAAATTGTGACTTCGCACCGTAAAAGCATGGCAAGCTTAGCCGAAATGAGCTACGAAGATTGGCGAATTCAAAACGAGACACAACACTAAAATCTGTATGTCCCTGCCAACTCTCACTTATCCTGAAAACCTTGTTCCGCAGGAAATTGTAATTTCCGGAGATTATAAATCTGCGGAAAATTTGTTAGCAAATGAGAAAGAACCTGTCGGAATCCTCGCAGAGCGTTTCTATCGTCTGGGAAACAGCTTCTACTCTGCGGAACAAAAACAGGCCGCAGAACTGGCATGGCAGAAATCAGCTCTACTTTCAGGTCATACTTTGGAAGCCGACTCGCTTCCGGAACCTTTTTTCTTAAACCATCGTAAAATTCAGCTGCAGACAATCGGCTCAGTTGTACTTGTTATAATTTCTTTGTATGTGCTGGTTTTTACTTTGTTTCAGCGTGAGCCGGAACCTTTCCGAATTTCTATCGGCAGTTCAACTTCCGGAGAATATTCTTTTTGGGATGAGTGGTGGGATACCGGCAGGCCAACCTCGCGGTCGATCAGTCGGCGTTTTGGAGCAGACGAGTTGTGGCCCATGCTCCAGAAAAGTTGGCAAAACATCTTCGGCAGCAAAAGTGAAGAACTGAGTGAAGATGTTCGTGAAAAATTAAAACGCTGGCTGGAACTTTCACAAAGTCCAAACTTTGGAAAAGGCCCAACCGATTATTATGCTTTGACCGCCAGAGGTTTGTTTGAGGCACGCGAATTTGAATCCGCACTTTCAACCTTGAATGACGGCCTGCACTATGCGGAAACACCGTCGCAGCTGGAAAAAATTTATCAGGATTTAGGCACAGTTTATTATTACAAAGGGTACAAACTCCAGCCGAACGGTTTGGCGCGTTATGATCTTGACGATATTCGCAACTCTGTTGAGGCATACGAATCAGCATTGCTTTATGGAGAAGATCCATATTTGTATGGAAATTTAGGTTGGGGATATTACCTTCTGGGAGATTATTCATCATCGATAGCAAGCAGCCGTCATGCATTGGCTCTCAAACCTGGACTGAATTATGCGCGTATGAATTTGGGAATTGTCCACCTCAAGCAAGGTGATTATGAATTGGCCTTTGCAACCTATGCGTCACTGCTGCAAAACAATCCGAAACTTGACGAATATGAAGGTGGTATCCGTGATTTGCAGGAATTGCAACTGGAATTTCCGGGGCATTATCCTTTTACAAATTTTGTGCTGGGACAATTATACTGGCAACAGGGACGCCACAAGGAGGCCCATGCTACCTGGCAAAAATTTATAAAGCAAAACTTTCCGCTACGCTTGTGGAAAGACAGAGCGCGCATGCTGTTAAATAAAATGGAAATTGAATAATTGACTGAACTTGATGGTAAAAATAAAATTTACCACAGAGTCACAGAGTACGCAGAGAAAAAATATAAATAGTTAACCGTGCTCTCAGTAACTCTTTGTTTAAACACCTTTAAGGTAGTATTTGATTATATTCAAGTTCATCAAACTAAAAGAATATTTGTAATTAGTTTGTCATTCCCACGAAAGTGGGAATCCAGGAACTTGTAAGTGTCTGAAATAATGGATTTCCACTTTCGCGTAAATGACAAACAAGAGTACCATTTGGACTTTTTATCTAAAGAAAAGAAAAACAAACAAAACATGCATGAAAATATCGTTGCCGCACCACAATTGGCGGAACAGGGAAAACAGAAAATTGAATGGGTAAAACGCTATATGCCCATACTGCGTCAAATTGAAAATGATTTTCGCGAACAGCAGTATTTCAGTGGTTTGCGGGTTTTGGTCTGCATTCACCTTGAAGCAAAAACAGCGTACTTGGCGCAGGTTTTTGCTGCGGGCGGAGCGGAAGTCGCGGTTACCGGAAGCAATCCGCATTCAACCAAAGACGATGTCGTAGCCGCATTGGCGGAAGAAGGATTACATGTTTATGCCCGTTACGGAGCCACTCCGGAAGAGATGCAACAATACATGAATCTGGCACTTGATTTACGGCCTAATATTGTGATTGACGACGGCGGAGATTTAGTAGAATTACTGCACAATAAGCGTCAGGAATTACTTACGGAAGTCTGGGGAGCATGTGAGGAAACAACCACCGGAGTTCACCGTGCCAAAGCCAGAGCAAAAGCAGACATCCTGGAGTTTCCGGTCATTTTAATCAATGACGCCCGCTGCAAATATCTATTCGACAATTATCATGGAACCGGACAATCGGTTTGGGACGGAGTGATGAGAACCACGAATTTGGTCATCAGCGGAAAAACAGTGGTGATAATCGGTTTCGGCTGGTGCGGAAAAGGCTGTGCTGAGCGAGCGAAAGGATTAGGCGCGAATGTGATTGTTTGTGAAGTTGATCCAATTAAAGCCGCTGATGCGCTAATGCACGGATTGCGGGTGATGCCCTTGAACGAAGCTGTTTTGCAGGGGGACATGATTCTGACAGTTACAGGCGGGAAACATGTCATCCGCAGGGAACATTACGAACGGATGAAGGATGGAGTGATTCTGGCCAATGCCGGACATTTCAAAGTCGAATTCGATTTGCAGGCATTGCAAAATATTGCAGTTGAACAAAGAGAAATGCGTCACAACATTAAAGGTTTTCGGATGGCGGACGGACGCTGGCTGAATTTGCTCGGAGGCGGAGATTTGGTGAACATCGCCTGCGCCGACGGTCATCCCGCGGAAATCATGGACACCAGTTTTGCGCTTCAGGCATTGTCCGGAAAATACGTTGTGCAAAATCGGACTGCCTTACAGAAAGACGTACATCGTGTTCCAGATGAAATTGATGAAGAAGTCGCACGCCTGAAACTGAAAGGTTCCGGCATTTCCATCGACGAACTACTTCCGGAACAAAAAGCATATCTGGAAAACTGGGAGGAGTAATATAAATAAGCTTCGCAAGCAATGACACGACTTTAGGACTTTTTACTAGTTCATCATATCTGATGTAGCCGTAAAAACTTGTCATTCCCGCGAAAGCAGGAATCCAGGAACTTGTAAGTATCTGAAATAATGGATTCCCGCTTTCGCGGGAATGACAAACATGGGTGTAATTATGACTTT
>Ga0066383_10000833_pt1 | contig 11072 bp, 10 predicted proteins | sample Knorr_S23_td_Bot_FD_70950 | JGI IMG/M metagenome (GOLD analysis project Ga0066383, IMG submission 70950) | Marine microbial communities from Southern Atlantic Ocean transect - Knorr_S23_td_Bottom_ad_3770_LV_A | ecosystem: Environmental > Aquatic > Marine > Oceanic | place: Southern Atlantic...
TGGTTCTGACGCCCCGGTTTTCACCGACCCTTCAGGAGATCACCTATCTGTCGTTCTACGGCGACCTTCCCCGGGTCTACATTTTCAATATCGACACCGGCCGCCAAGAGGTGCTGGGCGATTTTCCGGGCATGACCTTCGCGCCGCGTTTTTCCCCGGACGGCAAGAAGGTGATCATGAGCATGGCCAAGGACGGCAATTCGGAAATCTACATCATGGATCTCAGGACCCGGGCGGTTAGGCAATTGACCTTTCATTCGGCGATCGACACCTCACCCAGCTATTCCCCGGACTCCCGCCAGATCGTCTTCAATTCCGACCGCGGCGGCACGCAGCAGCTTTACCTCATGGAATCTTCCGGACGCGGGGTCAGGAGGATCAGCTACGGCAAGGGCCGTTACGCGACTCCGGTCTGGTCTCCGCGCGGAGATCTGATCGCCTTTACCAAGATACTCGGCGGCCGGTTTTACATCGGCGTCATGCATGTGGACGGAAGCGGCGAGAGGCTTTTGGCCGAGGATTTCCTCGTCGAGGCGCCGACCTGGGCCCCTAATGGACGGGTGTTGATGTACTTTCGCCAGGAAAGGACGACAAAGGATGGCAGGGGCGGGCGATCCCGGCTTTATTCCATCGACCTGACCGGCCATAACGAACGCGAGATTCTGACCCCCATCGATGCTTCCGACCCGGCGTGGTCGCCGATCATCCGTTAGAGGAGTTTTTAAAAATGTATTAAATCCGCCGGTTGACAAATAAAGCTTGGAATTGGCCATTTTACTCTTTAGTACATGTAATTAGTGGCCGATTTGGCCAATTAGTTTTTGTCCGCGTATTGGCGCGGTGTCTTTGTAATTCACTTTGTCCCGGTGATGGAGAACTCAATGCATTTTAAGATTTTGGGCCTAATGGCGGCTGTGGCACTCGTGGCCGCATGTGAAACCGGGCCGGAAGGTGGCGCGGGCGCGGGTGGCGCCGGTGTTGCCGGCGCGAAACCGGTTGAAACTTTTTCCTCTCCTCTTAGTGTGTCGGTGAAGCCAGGATCCCAGGAAGACTTGGTGGTCAATGTCGGCGACCGCGTTTTCTTTGGCTTCGACAAGTTCAACCTCAAGGCTGACGCCCGCAAGACCCTGGAGAAACAGGCGGTATGGATGAAGGCCAATCCCTCGGTAACCGTCAACGTCGAAGGTCACGCCGACGAACGCGGCACCCGTGAGTACAACTTGGCCCTGGGGGAAAGGCGGGCCAATTCCGTTAAGGATTATTTGGCCGCGCTTGGCGTCAATCCGGCGCGCATGAAGACCATATCCTACGGCAAGGAACGCCCTGTCGCTTCCGGCTCTAACGAGGCGGCCTGGGGGCAAAACCGCCGTGGCGTAACCAAGGTTACCGGGGCCGGCAGCTAACAGCAGCGCCACCACCGGAAAAGTTTTGGCGCTTGTCCTGCCGGCGGCAGTCGGGATGGGCAAGCGCCATAATTTTGCCTAGAATAGTTCCCATCATGTCGCCACGACGGAGCCACAAAGCCCGGGCGCGAGACGGCTTGCGGGTTATTTTTGCATGAGGACCGAAAGATGAATTACCGGCGCCAATGGAAGGATGGGCGGATGGATGGGTCCTTCGCCGAAAGAGTCTGCCTTTGGACGGGCGGGACGCTTGTCGCCGTGTTGGTGTTAGGCGTGGCCTTGTCGACGTCCGTTGGTGCGCAAAACACCGACGACCTGAGGGTGGTGCTGGACCGGATGGAGCGCCTGGAAAGGGATATCCGGACGCTCAACCTTTCGCTTTCTCGAGGTCGGCCCGTGACGCCGCCCGTAAGCGGCGCCAAACCCGTTCCGGCAGTTCCCAAGGCAGGCCCCCGTGGCGCCACCGCCGATTGGGAAGGCAACCCCGGTTTGGCCCGCATGGAGGTCCGTCTCTCGGCGCTGGAAAATGACCTGCGCTCGGCCACCGGGTCCATGGAGCAGTTCGGCTTTCAAATCCGCGAGATCGGAAAACGCCTCGATAAGCTGGTCAGCGACATGGATTACCGCTTAAGCGTCCTCGAAGGCCGCACCCAAGGCCAACCCGGCGCGGTTTCAGGCGCCCGGACCGCGGCACCGCCCCGGCTTAGCGCCGCGCCGGCGCCACCGCCGGTGCAAAAGATCATCCCCGGGCAAGCGGGCGGCTTCGCCATCCCGCCGACCACCCTGGGGACAATTTCTCAAAACTCCCAGTCCGTCGTGACGCCGCCCGCCACGCAAAAGAGACTGGGGCAAAAATCCGCCCCGGCGGCGGCGAAAACCGCACCGGCGGCTCAGGCGGCTCCGGCACAACCGGCCCCGGCGCCAACCGCCTCGGCGGCGACAATCGTCCTGCCGCCAGGGACGGCGAAGGAGCAATACAACTATGCCTTCGGTCTTCTGCGCCAGGCCAATTACGACAAGGCGGAATTGGCGTTGCAGGAATTCGTCAAGCTCCATCCAAAGGAAGCGTTGGCCAGCAACGCCCGGTATTGGCTGGGTGAAACCTTTTACGTTCGTGCCGCCTATGTGCAGGCGGCGGAGGTGTTTCTGGAAGGCTTTCAGGCCGACCCGAAAGGACCGAAGGCGCCGGATTCCCTGTTGAAGCTCGGCATGTCGCTGGGCGGGCTCGATAAGAAACGCGAAGCCTGCGCGGCGTTCGATAAATTGCTCAAGGATTTCCCGGATGCCCCGGCGGGAGTTAAGAACGCCGTCACCCGCGAGAAACAGAAAAACGGCTGTTCCTGATGGCCGCCGACCCGTTTCAGCCCGGTGACAGCCCCGGTGATGAGACGGCCCCCCTTTCCGATGACGCCTTCGACAGGATGATGGACGGGCTCGGGCCCTTCGAGGCCCGGCCGCGTGTGGCGGTTGCCGTTTCCGGCGGCGCCGACAGCCTTTGCCTGACGGTTTTGGCAAACCGTTGGGCCGAACGCCGGCGAGGAGACATCACCGCCTTGACCGTCGACCACGGCCTGCGCCCCGAGGCGGGTGAGGAAGCCCGGCGCCTCGGCCTGTGGCTGGATGCTCTATCCATCGATCATCGAATCCTTCCCTGGACGGGGCCCAAGCCCCTGACGGGGGTACAGGCGGCGGCAAGACGGGCGCGTTATGATTTGATGAGTTCCTGGTGCCGGGAAGCCGGCGTTTTGCATCTATTGTTGGCCCACACCAGGGACGATCAGGCCGAAACCTTGCTTCTCCGGCTCGGCGCCGGCAGCGGCGCCGACGGGCTAGCATCGATGTCGGCGATCCGGGAAACTCCCGATGTCCGGCTGCTGCGGCCGTTTTTAGAGGTGCCGAAAACGGTCCTGGTGGCGACCCTCGGGGCCGAGTGCCAAGCGTGGATCGAAGACCCATCCAACCGGGACGTCAAATTCGCCCGTATCCGCGTCCGCCAGGCTATGAAAGCCGCCGACATCCGCACAGAGGCGCTGGCCCGGACGGCGCACCGTTTCGGGCGCGCCCGGGCCGCGCTAGAGGCGGCGGCTTCGCAGGTTCTGGCCTGCTCTGCCCGGATGCATCCGGCGGGGTTCGCGCACCTTGACCGCGCCCGGCTCGAGCACGCCCCGGAAGAGGTTTCCCTGAGGGCTTTATCCAGGGTCATTGCGGCCATCGGCGGACGCCAGCACGGACCCCGGCTTGTTAAGCTGGAGCGCCTTCATGGGGAAATGTTTAGCGCTGCCGCCAACCCCGCCGGGCCGGCCCGCGCCTCCGCTTCCCCATTCGCCGGGACGCTGGGAGGCTGCCGTATCATTTCCGAAGGTGGGAAGTTCCTTATCTGCCGGGAAGCCCGGGGGCTCCCCGATTCAATGTCTGTCCACCCCGGACAACGGCTGGCATGGGATGGCCGTTTCTTGATCCGTTTTGGTGACTTCAAAATGGGGGCGGAAGCCGACCTCCGGCTCGCCAGTCTGGGTTCCCGGGGATGGTCGGAAATCATCCGCATTCGTCCCGACCTGCGGGCCGGCCCCGTTCCCGGCCCGGCCCGGGACAGCCTGCCGGCCTTGTTCGACGAGGACGGCGTTCTCACGGTCCCGCACCTGGGCTTTGATCGCCGGCAAGATATTGATGTCAAAAACCTTTCGGATTCCGCGAGGGGCCCGGAAGCGGGCCCTGAATTGGCGGAAATCCGGTTTTGTCCGCCCCAGGCCCTGTCAAGTGTGGGGTTTTTCTTGCGTTCGGTACCTGACATACTATCTCATTAGGGCAGAAACGGCGGAAAAGCTTTTCGCCACCGCGTTTTTTGGCGCTCCCAGGAGGAGTGAAACTTGAACTTCAGTCGAAATATGGCGCTGTGGCTGGTCATCGCGCTTTTGGTGTTTGCCTTGTTCAACCTCTTCCAGGGGACGGTGCAGCGCGGCCAGGAATTGCCTTTGGCGTTTTCCGACTTCCTGACCTCCGTCGAATCCGGGGACATCCGCGATGTCACCCTTCAGGGATCCGGCATCACCGGTCATTACCGTGACGGACGCAACTTTTCCACCTATGCCCCGGACAACGCCAATCTGGTGCCGATCCTGACCAAGTATGGGGTACGCATCAGCGCCCTTCCCTACGACGACGATTCGCCGACCTTGTTTTCGATCCTCATTTCCTGGTTCCCGATGCTGTTGCTGATCGGGGTGTGGATATTCTTCATGCGCCAGATGCAGTCCGGCGGCGGCAAGGCCATGGGCTTCGGCAAGTCAAAGGCCCGGCTGTTGACCGAAAACTCCAGCCGGGTGACGTTTGAAGACGTCGCCGGAATCGACGAAGCCAAGCAGGAACTTGAGGAAATCGTCGAATTTTTGAAGGACCCGCATAAATTCCAGCGCCTCGGCGGCAAGATTCCCAAGGGGTGCCTGCTGGTCGGTCCGCCGGGCACCGGCAAGACCCTGTTGGCCCGCGCCATCGCCGGCGAAGCCAACGTGCCGTTCTTCACCATTTCCGGTTCCGATTTCGTCGAAATGTTCGTCGGCGTCGGTGCGTCCCGCGTCCGCGACATGTTCGAGCAGGGCAAGAAGAACGCGCCGTGCATCATCTTCATCGACGAAATCGACGCCGTCGGCCGCCACCGCGGTGCCGGACTCGGTGGCGGCAATGACGAACGCGAGCAGACCCTGAACCAGCTTCTGGTCGAAATGGACGGCTTCGAAACCAACGAAGGCGTGATCCTGATCGCCGCCACCAACCGGCCTGACGTGCTCGACCCGGCGCTGCTTCGCCCCGGGCGCTTCGACCGCCAGGTGACGGTGCCGAACCCGGATATCCTCGGCCGCGAGAAGATTCTCAAGGTTCATATGCGCAAGGTTCCCTTGGCGCCCGACGTGGACCCCAGGGTCATCGCCCGCGGCACGCCCGGCTTCTCGGGCGCCGATCTGGCCAATTTGATCAACGAGGCGGCGCTATTGGCGGCCCGGATCGGCAAGCGCGTCGTCACCATGCAGGAATTCGAGGACGCCAAGGACAAGGTGATGATGGGGGCCGAACGCCGGTCCATGGTCATGACCGAGGACGAGAAGAAACTCACCGCCTATCACGAAGCCGGCCACGCGCTTGTCGGCCTGAAGGTGCCGAAGTACGACCCGCTGCACAAGGTGACGATCATTCCGCGCGGCCGGGCGCTGGGCATCACCATGAGCCTGCCGGAACGCGACCGGCTGAGCTATTCCAAGCTCGAGCTCGAATCCAAGCTTGCCGTCATGTACGGCGGGCGGGTCGCCGAGGAGCTGGTGTTCGGCAAGGAAAACGTCACCACCGGCGCCGGCAACGACATCCAGCAGGCGACCAGTTGGGCCCGGCGCATGATCACCGAGTTCGGGTTCTCCGACAAGCTTGGGCGGCTGCGCTACTCCGACAACGAGGAGGAAATCTTCCTCGGTCATTCGGTGACGCGGCAAAAGAACGTTTCCGACAAGACCGCGGCCCTGATCGACGAAGAGGTCAGGCGTTTGATCGACGAGGCAGAAAAGACGGCGCGCGTGATTTTGACCAAGGACCGCAAGGAACTGGAAATCATCGCCAAGGCATTGCTGGAATACGAGACCCTTACCGGCGACGAGGTGAATGCCCTGCTTCGCGGTGAATCCATTATCCGGCCCGAAGACCAGCCCCCTGGCGAAAGCGGTCACAAGTCCTCCGTGCCGTCGGCCGGGAAGTCCAAGAAAGACAAGGGCGCCTCGGGGATGGACCCGGAACCCCAGCCCGAGTCCTGACCGGGCCAGAATTTTTCCATGAACAGCGCCACCGAAGCGGCGCCATCGTTCGCCGGACTTTCGCTCGATAAACCCCGTCTGTTCGGCGTTATCAACGTTACTCCCGACAGCTTTTCCGACGGCGGCGAGGCGCTGGCGCTCAGCGAGGCGCTGAAGCGCGGGCGGGCGATGCTCGACGATGGCGCCGATATCCTCGATGTCGGGGGAGAATCCACCCGCCCGGGGGCCGAGCCGGTCAGCGCCGAGGAAGAACGGGCACGCGTGGTGCCGGTGGTCAAGGGGCTGTCGGAAATGGGGGCCCTGGTGTCCATCGATACGCGCCGGGCCGAGGTCATGGCGGCGGCCATCGACGCCGGCGCCGGTATCGTCAACGACGTCACCGCCTTGACCGGTGATCAGGATTCCTTGGGCCTGGTTGCCGATAGAGGGGTGGCGGTGGTGCTCATGCATATGCAGGGCGAACCCGGCTCCATGCAGGAAAATCCTCAATACGAAAACGCCGCCAAAGACGTGTTCGGCACTCTCAAGGCCCGCGTCGAAGCATGCGAAGAGGCCGGCATCCGACGCCTTAGGATCGCCGTCGACCCCGGTATCGGCTTCGGCAAGACGGTCGATCACAACCTGGAGATTTTGAACCGGCTCGATATTTATCGCGGCCTTGGTCTGCCGGTGTTGCTGGGCGTTTCGCGCAAGAGCTTCATCGCCAAGCTGAGCCGCGGCGAAGCCCCGAAAGACCGCGTCCCCGGTTCGCTAGCCGCCGTGCTTGCCGCCTGGGCCCAAGGGGTGCGGATGTTCCGAGTCCACGACGTCGCCGAAACCCGCCAGGCCCTGGCGGTGGCCCAAGCCATCGGGGAAGCCTGAAAAGAACTGAAATAAAATGTGACGCCTAGAATTAACGGGTTTGTAATATGAACACCGGAAGGTTGTTCCCTGATGGCATTCAAAAGTGGACGCGGGGGGGCATCCGCCTAGAGAATGGATTTTAAATGACAGTAAAGCTTTTCGGCACCGACGGCATCCGCGGCACGTCGAATGCCGAGCCGATGACCGCCGAAACGGCGTTGAGGGTCGGCATGGCCGCCGCCGTACAGTTCGTCCGCGGCGACCACCGCCATCAGGTGGTGATCGGCAAGGACACCCGGCTGAGCGGTTATCTGCTGGAACCGGCGTTGACCGCCGGCTTCATTTCTATGGGCATGGACGTGGTCCTGGTCGGGCCGATACCGACGCCGGCCGTGGCCATGCTGACCCGGTCGTTGCGGGCCGATTTGGGAGTCATGATTTCGGCCTCCCACAACCCTTATGAGGACAACGGCATCAAACTGTTCGGCCCCGACGGTTTCAAGCTTTCGGATGCCGACGAAGCCGAAATCGAGGCCCGGGTGAATTCCGACATGACCGGCGAGCGCGCTGGCGCGGCGAACCTGGGCCATGCTTGGCGGCTCGACGACGCGCGCGGGCGCTACAACGAATACGTCAAACAGACCTTCCCCCGGGGGCTCCGCCTCGACGGCCTCAAGGTCGCCGTCGATTGCGCCAACGGGGCCGCTTATAAAGCGGCGCCGGAGGTTCTATGGGAGTTGGGCGCCGAGGTCGTCCCCATCGGCGTCGATCCCGACGGTTTCAACATCAACAAGGGATGCGGTTCCATCGACACCGATTACATGCGCAGCCTGTCGATGGCCCATTCGGCGGACATGGGCCTGGCCCTCGACGGCGACGCCGACAGGGTCCTGATCTCGGATGAAAAAGGGGCGCTGATTGACGGCGATCAGATCCTCGGCCTGATCGCCAAGGACTGGGCCCGGCAGGGCCGTCTTCGGGGCGGCGGCGTGGTGTCGACGGTGATGTCGAACTTAGGGCTTGAACAGTACCTTTCCGGAATTGACCTGGAACTGATCCGCACCCAGGTCGGCGACCGCTATGTGGTCGAGCGCATGCGCGACGACGGCTTTAACGTCGGCGGGGAGCAATCCGGCCATATCGTGCTCAGTGATTATTCGACCACCGGCGACGGCCTGATCGCGGCGTTGCAGGTTTTGGCCGTCATCGTCGAATCCGGAAAACTGGCGAGCGAGGTTTGCCGGGTCTTCGAGCCGCTGCCCCAGGTGCTGAAAAACGTTCAATTCAACGGCGGCAAGCCGCTCGAAGACAAGGTTGTCAAGAAAGCCATCGCCGACGGCGAAGTCAGGTTGGGTAAAACGGGCCGGTTGTTGGTCCGCCCGTCGGGGACCGAACCGGTGATCCGGGTCATGGCCGAGGGCGAGGACGAAGCCCTGGTCGAAACCGTGGTCGGCGATATCGCCGTCGAAATCGAACGGGCCTGCCGTTGACGGCCACGGCCGTCCTTAGGGAAGAGCCATGGACATGAAAGGGCGCGTGCTTGTCGTCGCCGGTTCGGATTCCGGCGGCGGCGCTGGAATCCAGGCCGACATCAAGACCATCACGGCATTGAACGGGTTCGCCATGACCGCCATCACCGCGCTGACGGCGCAGAACAGCCTCGGTGTCAAGGGCGTCCACAAGCCGCCGCCGGCGTTCGTCACCGATCAAATCCGCGTCACCCTGGAAGACCTGGGCGCCGATGCGGTCAAGACCGGCATGATGGCCGACGCGCCGATCATCGAGGCCGCCGCCGAGGCGCTTGAGGAGCACGCGGGCGGCGTTCCCTGGATCGTCGACCCGGTGATGTTCTCGTCCGCCCGGGACCTACTGCTTGACGAAGACGCAGCCGAGGCCCTGAAGGCGCGCTTGGTTTCCAGGGCGGCGCTGGTCACTCCCAACATGGCCGAGGCCGAGGCGCTGATAGGGCGTCCGGTGGCCACCGTCGCCGACATGGAGGCGGCCGGCCAAGACCTGTTGGATTTGGGCGCCGGGGCGGCGCTGGTGACCGGCGGCCATTTGGGCGGCGATACCGTCACCGACGTCCTGGTCACCGCCGACGGCGCCGAGCGTTTCGAAGGCCCCCGCATCGACACCCCCCACACCCACGGCACCGGCTGCACCTTGGCATCGGCCGTCGCTACCGGCCTGGCGCAGGGGATGGAGTTTAGGGATTGCGTCATCCGGGCCCGGGCATATGTACGAGAAGCCATCCGCACCGCCCCCGGCTACGGCGCCGGCCACGGGCCGTTGAACCATGCGCACACGGTGAGGCCTTTTGGCGATGGCTCCGACGCGATGTGATCTATCGCGGCCACTTGCGGGCGGTGTGAAGGACGGTGACGATTTGGACCGTCTGTTCGACGGTCGTGTAAACCACGATAAAAGGCGTATCCGGGATGACCAGTTCGCGGGTATGGGGAATGCGGCCGGGCTTCCCCATACCCGGGAACTCGGCAAGGCTTTCGACGCGGCGCAGGATCGCCCTGGCCACTTTCGCCGCCGCTCTTGGGTTGTATTGTTCAATGGTGGCGCGGAGGTGTTCCAGGTCTTCGACGACGGTCGGCGACCAGACGATGGTCATCCAGGCGGCTCACCCTCGTCGGACGCGCCCCACCGGGAGAGCCAGGCGGCGACGTCCTCGTGGGCAACCGATTTACCGGCCCGCAACTCCGTCAATCCTTCATCAATCCGCTTGACCTGCCAAGCCTCGGCTTCCAGGTAGGCATCTAGGGCCTGTTCCAGGTGCCACGAGCGGGGCCGGTCCGTGGCCCTCGCCAGTTCATCGATGGCCCGCGCCTTCTTCGGATCGACCCGGAACGACAATGCCGCGTTTGAACCCATGTCAAAGCTCTAATGTATACATTAATTACATTGTATACATTGCATGCATGAATGCGCCGGAGTCAAGAAGCTATGGTTGATGGTCGCAGGATACCGCTTAGGTTTGTTATAGAAGGGAGAGAGAGAGGAGAAACCGGCATGCCCGATGCAGCCCTGCCCACCCTCGACGAACTCGAATCGGCCCGCGCCGTGGTTGCCCGCCACATGGCGCCGACGCCACACATCCGCTGGCCGTTGCTGGCGTCCAGGACCGGCGCCGAGGTCTGGGTCAAGCACGAGAACCACACCCCCATCGGCGCCTTTAAAATTCGCGGCGGGCTCAATTACATGAACAGGCTGAAATCCGAGCAACCCGACTGCTCCGGGGTCATTACCGCGACCCGCGGCAACCACGGCCAAAGCGTCGCCTTGGCCGCCTCCTTGGCCGGGATCTCGGCGACGATCCTGGTGCCGTTCGGCAACAACCCGGAAAAGAACGCCGCCATGAAGGTTTTCGGGGCCGACCTGATCGAACACGGCGACGATTTCCAGGAGGCTTATGAACACGCCGACGGGCTGGCGGCGGAAAAGGGGCTTCGCGCGATCCCGCCTTATCATCCGTGGCTGATCGAAGGCGTCGGCACCTATGCGCTGGAGTTCCTTGCCGCCGAACCGGACCTGGATATCGTTTACGTGCCGATCGGCATGGGGTCCGGCATTTCGGGGCTGATCGCGGCCCGGGACGGCCTCGGCCTGACGACCAGGATCGTCGGCGTCGTCGCCGAAAACGCGCCTTGCTATGCGCTGTCGTTCGAGTCCGGCAAGCCGGTGGCGACCAATTCGTCCGATACCTTGGCCGACGGCATGGCCTGCCGGACGCCGGACCCGGCGGCGGTCGAGGTGATCCTGCGGGGCGCCGAGCGGATCGTCAAGGTATCGGAAGACGAAATCCTCGCCGCCATGGGCCATTACTTCACCGATACCCATAACGCCGCCGAAGGCGCCGGCGCGGCGCCGCTGGCGGCGTTGTTGAAGGAACGCGACAAGATGGCCCGCAAGAGGGTGGGGTTGATCCTGTCCGGCGGCAACGCCGACAAGGACTTGTTCGCAAGAGCCCTCGGTTGAGGCGGCCCGTCCAGCCAGGGCGCTACCAGCTATACAGCGATTTGAC
>Ga0066383_10000847_pt1 | contig 10974 bp, 9 predicted proteins | sample Knorr_S23_td_Bot_FD_70950 | JGI IMG/M metagenome (GOLD analysis project Ga0066383, IMG submission 70950) | Marine microbial communities from Southern Atlantic Ocean transect - Knorr_S23_td_Bottom_ad_3770_LV_A | ecosystem: Environmental > Aquatic > Marine > Oceanic | place: Southern Atlantic...
ATCAATTCCAAGCTTCTTTGTTCACTATCGCTTTCCACATAGATCCTGCATTTCGGTTCTGTTCCTGATGCCCTGAATAACACCCAACTGTCCGAATAAATCAATCTCAAGCCATCAATTTCCTGAATTTCAACAGGTTCTCCTAGCGTCTTCAGGGCTCTTTCCTTAAGCAAATCTGCATCGAAAGCATCCATCGCAATATTGTTCTGCAGGTACGATTTCTTTGGAACATCATCAATCATGTCCTGCATGTCAAGATTATTGACCGACATATGATTCACCAATTTTATTGCAGCATACATTCCGTCTTCCCACATCCCCCAGTCCGAGTCAATGACCTTGCTCGGTTCTGTTGCATATATTCCAGATAATTTATCCAATGTGATGAATGTTTTGCCGAGACGAGCTCTAGATACATTACAAGAATATGACTGTGCAAGTTCTTCAAGAGCTGTTGATGAATTTATAGAAATAACTACGTCTCCTTTTCTTTCTTGTATGATTATCGATAACAGCAAATACGAAAAGATATAGTCTGGAACAATTCCCTCCTTCGTTATTATAACAAGACGATCTCCATCACCATCATGCACAAATGCAAAATCCACATCGCTATTCTTCACCAGGTTTGTAGTTACAGAAAGATTTTCCTTAATTGGTTCAGGATTATGTCCATGAAACAAATGACTTGGATGCGAGTTAATGGAAATAACTTTATGCCCCATCTTTGATAGAAGCAACGGCGTAAAGTCACCAGTAACACCGTTTGCACAATCTACTAAAATCTTGAATTTCTTTTTTCCTGAATTGAATCTCTTCATAATATCTAATGAATAATCTACCTTTATTCCTTCATCAAAAGTAATTCTTCCAAATTTATCAGGATGGAATTTGTACTCTGAACTATAATTCTGCAACATCTGTTCTGTTTTTTCATCTATTGCAATTCCATTTGAATCAAATATTTTTATTCCACAATAATTTGGTGGGTTGTGCGACGCAGTAACAGAAAAACCTAAATCAAAATCTCCTTTTCTAGTCGCGTATGCCACCAACGGCGTTGGCGCAAAACCAATCTGATTTACCTTATTCTCATGATAACTCAATCCAGACGTCAGTATGTTTGCAAATAATATGCACGATCTTCTGGAATCATGACCAACTAGAAACTTTGAACCCAAGTCACTCAGTGAAATTGATTCAATCAGTTTCATTACCATGTTCGTGTCTATCTCTTCCTGAAACAAACCCCTTATGCCTGATGTGCCAAATCTCAAACTATTATTCATTTTTAGTAATGTTAATTAGATTAATTAAGATAGATGTGTTTAGGAAGATGCCAAAAATACCAATTTTCTGGATAGCCGTTCTTGCCCTAATAGCTGGTGTAGCATACACCATTAGTAATGATTCTCTAATAACAGGAAATACTGTATTAGATGACGGCGGACCGATTTTTGATCAGGATTTTGGAAATCTTAATTCCGACGATCAAGGAGTAACAAGTTTTGATGAAATAGACGACATGGCACATGTTCCACCTTCACCAGGTCCACTTGTTCCACCAAACGTCGCCAAAGAAGTAATGACTTGGATTGATATTAGAAAAACAAACATCTGGATAGAGGATGAATGGCTGTGGATAAAAATTACTGTTGTAAATCCTCCACCATCAAACCTAGCTAGATCAATTCCTGTTCCACAAGGGGCATTGTTCCAACTCACAGACGAATTACTAACATGGAGAGTGAGAATTGATCATAATAACGATAATGTAACAGATTATACAATTGATGCCGTGTGGAATCCTACTGGAGTAAACATTAATCAAGACGGAACGCCAAAAGAGGATATGTCTGGCGGATATTTCAGGGATGCCGGCCTACCTGGCCAAGACAATCGTTATCAAATTGGAAAGGATGAATTCCCAGGTCTTATAGGCAGCAATGAAAACAGTTTACTGACTGGCTTTCCATTAGCACTCTTGCCTGAACTTGGAACTGAATTTGAAGTTGCTGTCTGCGTTAACTATACAGGGGACCATGAGATACTTGATGACTTTATAATTTCAGCATATGACTGCGACCCAGATATCTTTCCACCAGGCGCTGAATGGATACAAGTTAAACTCTAATCACTTTACTAAAGTAATTCCTAGTGCATATACTGCTAATATTACTAAAAACGTAGATACTCCGCCTATCTTTGCTATGTTAAATAAACGGTCCAACCCAACAGAATAATCGTCCAATAAAGCAGCGCCAAAAACTTTATACGAATTTTTATTTCTTTTCACTACAAAATTTGATTTTATCATCGATTTTTCCGCCTCTATTCTTAACGTCTTGATAACTTTGCTGATTTCTTTTACGGAAGACTCTCCTCCGAACGGAGTATACCCTATCGAATTCATCACTTTTGCAGCGTTAAAATGGGTATCTGTCGTACAAATGTCAATTACGTCATCAATTTCACTAAGCACTTCGTCTCTAAAACCCAATGCAACATTATTTGCGTCTACTGAAACTATTCCATGCATCTTGTTATTAATCTCGAACAAAACCATACCTATACCTGCAGGACCCACATCTTCCTTTAGTTTTATGCCTAGTATATTTGAATGGGAATATCCCATCTTAAATGTCATTTGCGTGTTGAATCTAATCTTTCGCAATATGTCCTTCGCTGCTTGTATGATATCTTCACAATCTTCCCTTACCGGTGTAACACCAATTGAATTATGCGCATCAATCAATATTGATCCATTAAAACCGATTGACTCTGCAGCTTTGTTTATTTCCTCTCTGACAAATATCGGGAAATCTTCCATTCCATACGGAGCCAAAGTTAATATTAACATTGCATAATCACCAAACGCTAATCCGCTAACTGTTGCCCTTCCTATACTTCTTGATTTTGGTTCTGTACATGTACTTCCATCAGATATTGATTGCAAGTTATTCATCTCCGTAAGATATGTATCAACTACTGCTTTCGAAGCTAAATTATGTTCATGTCCAGAAATTCCGTGGAAAACCAGAGATTTTAGATTATTCCTGTCCGACCATCTCCATAATTCAAACGGCAAGTTACTACTACCTATAGGGTAGAACGGTCCTGGATGAACCTCTGGAACTATTATTGCTCTTCTCTTTGTTGGTGTATCTTTCTCATCAGAGAATTCAATCACTGATGTAACGATCTCTTTTTCCAAACTAAAAGTTTCAATTAACTCTTCGATTACTTTAGGACGTTCTGCAACCCATGCCTGTAAAAAACCTTGAAAAATAACTAACGGTGAATTTTTTATTATTCGTCCACCTGTTTTACTTAATAAAATTAGATAACCCACACAAATAATTGGTATAACCATCGTTAATGAAAACGCTAAAGCTTCTTCTGTCAATAATAATGAAAACTGTTCTATTGGAAATAATACACCAGTCTGTGCAAAAGGAATTATTGCAAATAATAACATTGGTTGTATAAACGAAACCAAAGTACCTACACTGATTCTATTGAAAAATACTGATCCTAAAATTATTATTCTTATTGAAATTGCAGTTGACAAACCCATTATAACCATTAAATAAAATATCTGTGGTTCTTGTGATATTGAATATTGATATAATCCAAATGCTGAAAGAATCGCCCATGATGTATTTGGAACAATCGACATTGCTAGCAATCTACGGACAGAAGCAAACGCATGTCGTAATAATATTAAACGTTCTAAAATAATTGAAAATAAAAATGCAGCAAAAAATATTGCCGTTGCTTCGTATCTTTGTGACATTATAGCGTTTGAAAATATACCTTGAATTAATATTATTGATAATGAAGTTGCAGATGCAATAACTAACGAAACAAAAAACGAAGGTAATGTAAATAAAAGTCTGAATTTTCTTTGTAATTTAAAAGTAGATTCCATATTTATTCAGGGTTTTCTATATTATTGGAAAAACTCGTAATGCAATAGATATGATAATTATTGCAAGTGCCCCGCCCATGACTATGATTGGCGAAATCTTAATCCCTTTACTATCATCCCCGAAGAATGTCAGTAAACCTGCTTGTGATGCAGGCATTTGACCTGATTTGTCTTTCTTGCCCTTTTTTGCACTCATTATATTGTTTCAAACTTTGTTCAATTTAAATCTGGCTGTAGATTCTATGCGGGAGGTGGGATTTGAACCCACGAACTTCTAAAAGACGAGGATTTTCAAACGAATACCTGAACCTCGCACCGTTGACCGGGCTGGGCGACTCCCGCATACAAAAAATAACAATGTAATCCTTAAGAAACTTTAAGAAAAATACAAAAAAAACTAATTACACTTTGATTTAAAGATTGTTATTTTTTATTGAAATTAGATTCTTTATATACAGAATAATTTATAAAAACTTTGGGGAAATAAATTGGCAACAAAACGTAAAGCAGCTAAACGCAAAGCAGCTCCAAAGCGTAAGGCAGCAGCAACTAAGAAAGCAGCTCCAAGACGCAAAGCAGCTAAACGTAAAGCAGCACCAAATCGCAAAGCCACCAAGAAAAAAGCAGCTCCAAGACGCAAAGCAGCAGCAACTAAGAAAGCAGCTCCAAAGCGTAAGGCAGCAAAGCGTAAAGCAGCTCCAAAGCGTAAGGCAGCAGCAACTAAGAAAGCAGCTCCAAGACGCAAAGCAGCAGCAACTAAGAAAGCAGCTCCAAGGCGTAAGGCAGCAGCAACTAAGAAAGCAGCTCCAAGACGCAAAGCAGCAGCAACTAAGAAAGCAGCTCCAAGGCGTAAGGCAGCTCCAAAGAAGAAAGCAGCACCAAAACGCAAAGCAGCTAAACGCAACGCTCCTAAACGAAAAGCAGCTAAACGCAAACGTTAGTTTAATCTATACATTAAATTAATTATCGTGTTTCTTGGTAGGATTCTAAATTTTTTTATTTTTTTTTAATTATTCTGACTTAGACTTCTTTATGAACGAATGAACTGATTTATCTAAACTTACTAATGCGGCTTCAAATAACGCTTCCGTTAATGTTGGATGTGGATGAATTGAACTTTCTATATCTTCAATTTTCATTCCAATATTTAACCCCAATACTCCTTCACTGATCAATTCTGACGCATTTTTCCCCACTATATGAACTCCTAAAACCTTATGAGTACTGTTATCCACGACTACTTTCGCAAATCCTTTACCATCATCTGATGTCAATGCTCTGGCATTTGCTGCAAATTGAAATTTTCCCACACGAATATCATATTTCTGTTCCAATGCACTCTCTTCAGTCAATCCCACCGACGCTATTTCAGGTTCAGTATAAACTGCATAAGGAATATTCTTTATTTGTATATTTGCTGGAATTTTTGCAATATGATAAGCAAGTTTTCGTCCCTGCATGTATGCTTTATGAGCTAACCATGGAGGCCCTACTACATCTCCAATTGCAAATACATTTGAAACATTTGTCTGCATTTTATCATCTACTTGTATGAATCCATTACTATTGAATTTTATACCAATTTCTTCTAGTCCTAACTTCTCAACATTCGCGCGTCTACCAACTGCCACTAATACTTTCTCAAACTTTTCATTCGATACATTGTCATTATTTTTTATACTCACAACAACTTCAGATTCTTTACTGATCTCTGTAATTCTTGAATTCAACAAAACCTTTATTCCAATTTCATCTGCTGATCTCTCAATAACATTTACTAAATCTTGTTCAATATCAGGCAAAAGTTTGTCAGTTATTTCTATAATTGTTACCTGTGTTCCAAATTTTGCCAATGCGGTTCCTAATTCTAATCCTATGGCTCCACCTCCAACTATTAACATTGATTTTGGAACTTTATTTAAATCCAATACATCCTTTGCCGAAATAATTTGATTACCGTCAAATCTTAAATCTTCTAAATCTTTTGCACGCGAACCCGTTGCAATTATTATATATTCTGTAGAAATTTCTTTCTTATTCTCTCCATTTATGACCTCAACTAAATTTGGGTTTCTTATTTTAGCGGTTCCAAAAACAATTTCAACTCCATAATTTTTACATAATAGATCTATGCCCCCCCTTAATTTTTTTGTAATAGAATTCTTCCACGTCTGAAATGTCTCTAAATCTACTTTTACTGATTCGAATTCTATTCCCTGTATGGATAAATCAGACATTTTATGATACATATCACTCGTATTGATCATAGTTTTCGATGGTATACATCCATAATTCAAACATTCTCCACCAAGTTTATCATTCTCAATTAATGCTACTTTCTGACCTAACTGTGATAATTTTATAGCAGTTAGATAACCTCCTGGACCTGCCCCTATCACAACAACTTGAAATTCAGTCAATTCTCACACATCTAGTTTTTATCAATATAACTATATGAATAAATCGAATATGCCAATACAATTGCTGATATTAGTACAAATAAAAACTGATTTACACTCAATTCACTATTCCAATTCTGCTCATTATTATCTAATATTTCAATAGCAATTCCATCTTCTAAAATAATTCTTTTGACATATTGTTTCCCAGTTAATGGATTAAGATAATTCTCTACAGGAGCAAAGTTGTCCTCCAAAATTTTGTAAGAATTAAATTCTAAAGTTCCTTTGTACTCTTTTTCTATTTCTTCTGATAAATCTACTTCAATATTCTCTTGACGTGATAACAACTCAAATTTTGTAACTCTACTTTCTTTATTTTGAGCAACTACAATTATATTCTGTATTATTTTTTCTTGTTCTGATACAACAGGATATATATGAATATTCGAATAAACACTATCCATCGTTTTTAATTCAGATAAAAACAAAGTTGCTGAATCACCATCTATTGAAGTAATGATGTTAGAAATCAATACGCCATCATCTGTCAAATGATCTGATACTAGTTGATGAAATTCTCTTGTCATTAAATGAAAAGGAACATAGGTTTTATCATATGCATCCAGTACAATGATATCGTATTTCTTATCTGTTTTTCTAAGAAAAATTCGACCATCATCTGTAGTTATTTCAAGACGTTCATCTTGTAGAACAAAAAAGAACTCTTCTCCTGCACTAACAACATCTTTATCAATCTCAACGACATCAATATTCATTTCCGGATAATCCGCATGAAACTTCTTTGGCGCGGAAAAACCCCCACCTCCAATAAACAAAACGTTTTGTGCATCATTTGTGAATAATAACCCTAAATGAAAATATTTAGTATATTCATACACTATTCTATGCCTATCGTCTAGATCCATTGCACTGTGGAAATTATTATCCAAAATTAATGTTCGTATATTGGTTACCGAATCATCATGTACTAGTAATCTATGATATTGCGTGTCTTTTTCAAATACTATTCCTGCTAACGGTGCCTGTACAAATATTGCAGAATACATTGATATACAAATTAAAATTATTGCAATTACTTTGATTTGCTTAGAAATTCCCATGATTGCAGATATTATTAAAATTACACTGATCGAATATAATATTATATCAACACCTACTATTGGAACAAGAATAAATGTTGTTACAAATGTCCCAAAAATACTTCCTACAGTTGATAATGAATATAAATTTCCTGCTGTTTGTCCAATTGTCTTCATCGATTTTGTACTTAATTTTATTGCAAAAGGAGTTACTGCACCTAACAAAAAAGTAGGAACTAATAAAAACACGATACTAAAAATTAATGGCCCATATATTTCACCTATTTTAAATAATAAAATAATCTTGAAAATTTCTGCTGCTAATAACGTAGAAAGTAATGTATAACTTCCTGCGATAAAGATTAATAAAGAAAATGTTTGATACGAAGCTTTTTGATCAGATTTTTTTCCTCCATAAGCATATCCCGCACTTAATCCAGTTAATGTAATGCCGATTAAACTACCCCATACAAACAATGTGTTCCCAAAATATGGAGATATTAACCTACTTCCAAGTAATTCCAAGCCCATTACAGATGCGCCGGATATGAACACTTGGAACCGCAATAAATAGAAAAAATATTTACTATTTACTATATCATTTGACATTACTATTCATCTCTTAATCTAACTTGAAAAATCTTTATTTACGCCTACCGGAACAAAGTGGACAGTCTTTTATGGTATGATTATTCTCCAATTCTTGATGTAAATCATATATTATTCCTTGTTCACGAATAAACTTCAATGCAACTTCAAACTTCTCACCCACAATAATCTCACTACTTTCATTCATAATGGCATCAGCTATTTGTTCTGAATATGTTTGAATACGATTTGTGATCAAATACAATTCAATATTTCCCCTACTACGGTTCATATAATTACTGATTGTTGCCTGTGTAATACCCATCTTCTTTGCAGATTGTTGCTGCGTTAATCCATATTTATCAATCAATATTTTTGCTACGGTTGTACGTAGAAAAGGAATTACTGCTTGAGCCTCAACCTCACTATGAAGAAGCATAGATATCTTGTATTTTTATACTATTTATAGAATCTGATAAAAAAATAACTGTAATACTATAACAATTAAATAACTTTCTCCTTTCATCATATCAGGGGCGCGTCGTCTAGCCAGAGTTGATCAAACTCCTAGAATGGTTTAGGATATCGCCTTGACATGGCGAAGGTCCCCGGTTCAAATCCGGGCGTGCCCACTATTTATTATAAGATGAAATAACATCCATAAACTTTCTTAATTTTTGTTTAATATCTTCTGATTCATATCTTAACAACCCGATAAAATATTCACAACCAACTAATTCAAATTCATCGACTACTTTGTTTACATCGTAAGATTCCATGTCTCTGTGATCATAATAAGTTAAACAAATATTTTTTTTTGAAATTTCTTTAATATATTTTACACGCTCTGAATAATCTTTGGACGATATTCCTACAGGTATCCATGCCGATCCATACTCGGTCATTAATTTTAACATTTTATTTCCAGTTGTACCAAACCATAATTCTGGAAATGGTTTCTGAATGGGCTTTGGCTGTAAAATCGCATTCTTAATCTTATAATATTTTCCACTAAAATTTACTATCTCTCCTGTCCAAAGTTTTTTCATAATTTCTAATCCTTCCACAGTTTTTTCATAACGAACTTTCGAATCATCCCATGTACTATATGCATCAAATTCTGGTTTGTGCCATCCTGCACCTACTCCTAGGATGACTCTACCGTCTGAAATGTTATCAACGGATGAAACAACCTTTGCTAATTGTTGTGGTGGCCGAAAAGGAATGGGTGTTACACATGTTCCAATTTTTATTTTTGTTGTGTTCGCAGCTATAAATGATAACAATATCCATGCATCTATCGTGTTGTTGCTCTCAATACCATACTTTTCTGGAAGCATATAATGATCCCACACCAATAAAGAAGAAATTCCTGCTTCTTCAATCAAAGGTAGTATCTCTAGTAATTTATTCTTCCAATTCTTACCAATTGTAACGGGAATGGATAATCCAAATTTCAGTTTACTACACGCTCATATTAACCCAAATATGGATCCCTTTTTTTTAAAATAATTCTGATGATGGTCTTCTGCTTTATAATATTCTTTTATGGGCTGCACCTCAGTTACTATTGAATCATGAAACTTTCCTGATTTACCCATCTTAATCATTGAATCTCTTGCTAAATTTTCTTGTTCGTCATTAAAATAATATATAACAGAACGATATTGATGGCCGATATCAGGACCTTGCCTATCTTTTGTAGTTGGATCGTGACACGCCCAAAACACACTCAATAACTCTGAATATGTTACAACCTTCTGATCATAATCTATTTCAACTACTTCTGCATGGCCTGTGTTACCGGTACATACTTGTTCATAACTCGGGCTATTAGTATCTCCTCCAGAATAACCTACCGAGGTCGACAATACACCTTTTACTTTGTTAAACCTGTCTTGAATATGCCAAAAACAACCTGCTCCAAAAACCGCTTTTTCCAAATTATCACTTGTTATTTTCTCGTATTTCCATCATATAATTTATTCGAAATATTTTCAATTAAATTTAAAACTATACAAAAATATAAAAGAAGTAATACGGCGATATAATTGATAACAATGGGATATGATCCCTCTACTTACGAAAGAGCACCTGAAAATGAAGAAAACACTTTAAATAGTACACAGAACACCGACGAGTCTAGCATAATATCTCCGAAGATTGTTTTTGCCGTTGTTGGTTTGCTGATCGGCATAGCACTTGGATATGGCGCCGCACAATTATTTACAGATAACTCAGAGCCTGTTCCTATTGAAATTCCTATCGACAAATCAAATAATGACAAATTAAGTAAATTACAAACTAATCTCGATCAAGCAAATTCCGAAATTCTTATTCTTAAAGGCAGATTGACTAGTTTTGATGAAACTAAAGATTTACTTGCCAAAACACAGAACAATCTCGACGAAATTAACAGAGAACTTCTAAAAAGTACAAATAAATTTAATACTTATGAAAAAACCATTGAAGATTTACAGAATGAACTCATAGATATTCAAGCAGATCTTACAAATGCAAACGAAAGAATAAATGAATTATTAACCGTAGAAAGCCCACCAGCTAACCCTGCTATGCCAATGGATCCTGAACCTCCAGCAGCAGACCCTGCACCAGATCCTGAACCTGCAGCAGCAATAGATGAAAAAATCGCATTGGGTGAAATAACATTAGTATACGGTACCTCATTAATTCCTATTCTTGATCCAACTCCAATTGGCGAATCTATTACTATTGAGACAGAAATCACAAATATTTTTGATGAACGAATAACCACTTCTTGGCTTGCTACTATCACAGATGCCAATACTGGCGAATTTATTACTGAAATCTTTGTATTTAATATACAAGTCAACGCAGGAAAATCGGTAACACTTGGCAATAGCTGGACTCCTACCTATGCCGGACAATTTAAAATTGAAGTAGTCGCAGTTGATAATCTCGCAGATAAAAA
>Ga0066383_10000848_pt1 | contig 10970 bp, 11 predicted proteins | sample Knorr_S23_td_Bot_FD_70950 | JGI IMG/M metagenome (GOLD analysis project Ga0066383, IMG submission 70950) | Marine microbial communities from Southern Atlantic Ocean transect - Knorr_S23_td_Bottom_ad_3770_LV_A | ecosystem: Environmental > Aquatic > Marine > Oceanic | place: Southern Atlantic...
GATTTGGGGAGCGTCAAGTCCAAGGCCTACGACATGGTCTGCAACGGCTCGGAGTTGGCTAGCGGCAGCATTCGGATTCATAACCGGAAGCTGCAGGAGAAAATCTTCAGCATTTTAGGTTATGACGCAGAAGAAACAGCCAGCCGCTTCGGCCAGATACTGGAAGCCTTTGAGTACGGAGCCCCTCCTCACGGCGGCATTGCCCCTGGAATTGACAGACTCGTCGCTATTTTGACCGGGAACACCTCCATACGCGAAGTGATAGCGTTTCCTAAAACTCAGAGTGGCGCAGATCCCCTGTTCGATTCCCCAGCTCCTGTGGCTCAAGCCCAATTGGACGAGCTTTCTATCCGTATCTCGGATTAAATCTCCGGCGGTACAATGAATCTAGGTCAGACTGACGAATTGTCCTTTATCGTTGCGTCTTGGTAGCGGATTGTTTTAGCATCAACATCACTTAAGTTTTACCCGAATTACTTCACTTTGCCTCCCAAACGGACTCTACGGCGGTTGTACCATGCTCGACGCCACATCTGTGACCGAGAGGACCATCGGTCGTCATAAGTTCGGTTTCCTTCTGGTTATGGCAGTTATCCTCTTTCTGGCGGTAGCCGCATGTTCCAGCGATGAAATACCCGTGGATTTCGCCTTGGAAGATATAGACCGCAGCCCAGAAACACCCATAGTCATCCCGCTTGGAGAGCCTTTGGTGATTGGTGTTTCATCGGCGTTGACCGGACCGGCGGCGCCCCGCGGCCAGGAGTACCGGGATGCTGTGGTCATGGCAGTGGAGCAATGGAAAACGCAGAATGGGCCGATGATTGGCGGCCACCAGATAATGGTCGTTTCGGAAGACGATGGCTGCACCGAGTCAGACGTCACTCGCCTGGCCGCAGAGCGGTTGCTCAAGCAGCCGGGCTTGGTGGGCGTCTTGGGGCCCCAATGCTCAGCCGGGGCCGTTAGAACTGAAATGATTTACGCTGACGCTGGAATCGTGATGATTTCCGGCTCGGCTACCTCGACAAATCTTGCGGAAGACCAACAGGGCGATGGATTTTTCTTCCGCACGGCTTATCGCAACGACTCTCAAGGTGTTTTGGTGGGAGTATATTTCTCCGACCCAGAGTTTTTAGGCGCAAGCAGCGCCTATATCGTCCACGACAACGAGACCTACGGAACCGACTTGGCCTTAAAAGCAGAATCTTTTCTAGTTGTAGCAGACCTACAAGTAACTGTGACCAGCGTGGACAGAGGCACTGTCGACTTCAGCGATCTCGCTTCGGAGATTGCCCAAGCGAACCCAGATGCTATGTTCTTCGCAGGATTCAATCCTGAAGCCATCTTGCTTCTGCGCTAGTTGCGCGATGCTGGTTGGAATGGTGCCTATACTTCCGGCGATGCGGTATGTGGAGCTGCCAATTGCGAGTTCCTGGCGGCTTTGGGAGATTTGGCGGAAGGCGCAGCGTTCTCCGGCTGCTCCCCCCCTCTGGATGCGGCTTTTATCAGCCAGTTTACCGTGGTACACGGAGATGAGCCCACGGCGGCATTCGTCGCCCAGTATCATGATGCGGCCACCATATTGTTGAATGCGGTGAACTCGACGGCGCAACCAGATGGTGGGGCTTTGGTAATTGATCCAAAATCTTTGAGAGATGCCGTGTCGGCAGCAACCTTGCCTCAGGGAAAGTCCGGCAACGTTGCATTCGATTCGGCGGGCGACCGGGCATCCAGCTCAGAGTTGGAGAACCTGGAACAGTTCGCAGATCAACTGGGATTAGTTCCTTGCCGCATCGAAAACGGCGTCATAGCTTACTTTGACTAGATTTTCAGGGATTAGATTTTCCGAGATTCCAGGATCAACGCTCAACCACCGCTTGAACGCTAGCCTTAGATATCTAGATTTGGGTTAGTGACAGGCACCGTCCCAAGAAAACTGAATCTAGCTTGGGAGTCCATCATGGCAGCAATCGATTCTCAGTTCACACCGTTCTTCACAGGCCACATCGCGGCGTGGGTCAGAAGGCACCGCAAGAGGGTGCTCCTTGCCTGGCTGATTATTGCCGTAGTTCTGATTGGGGCTTGTTTCAGCGTAGGCGCCAATGAAGACCTTGAAGAAACGCTACCAGGGGAGTCCGGCGAAGCACTGAAGTTGCTTCAAGATCGCTTTGACTTCGGAGAAGGTGGCGCACCCACTGAGACTATTGTTTTCTCCCATCCGACCCTGGCCGTAGACGACCCTGAGTACCAGTCGGTTGTGGAAGGTCTCCTGGCCGAACTCAGGAATCTTCGCAGCATAATTGAACTACAAGTCGGAGGAATCGACGTGGTCTCCAGCTACCGACTATTCTCCAACACCTTCAGTCACTACGACATAGGAGAGTCCCGGGAGTCATCGCCGCTAGTTTCTATAGACGATTCCCGGGGCGACGTGACCTTTGCCCAGGCCGAATACTCGGACGAACTAGATTTAGATGACCTGGGGAACGACGTCGATGAGGTAATTCGGATAGTCGACGCTGCAGCAGCAGCGTCCGACTTTAAGATACTGATAGGCGGGGGCGCGACTCTCAATCAACAGGTAAACGAGATTATAGAAGAGGACTTCAGCTCCGCTTCGGTTATCAACTTGCCTTTAACGCTGATAATTCTGATTATCGCTTTGGGGGCTCTGGTGGCCGCTGGCGTGCCTGTAGTCCTTGCCTATGCGGGCGTCGCAATGGCCGCCGGTGTGGTTGCGCTTGTCAGCAACGTGGTGCCAATGTTCGAAGCCTGGTTACAGATTGTATTGCTGATGGGTCTGGCCGCCGGTATCGACTACACACTGTTTTTGTTCACGCGGTTCCTACGGAACGGGAGGCTGGCGTCCCAACCGCTGATGCCGCTGCAGTGGCCAGCCACACCGCCGGGAAGGCCGTGCTGATTGCGGGCCTGACCACCATGTTGGCTCTAGTAGGTATGTTCCTCATCGGCAACGTGTTGTTCAACAGCGTCGGTGTAGCCGCAGTATTGACGATATTCATGGTACTGCTGATGGCCCTGACGTTGACCCCGGCCCTGCTAGGTGATGGACTCAGCCGATTCAACATCCCAAAGATAGGTCGGCGTTTCAACCTGGCCCAAGCCGGTCTCTTGAACCCCATAGCCCGCGCTATCGTGCGAACCTCGGTGAGATGGCCCTATATAGTTGCTCCGTTGAGCGTGGCGGCCATGCTGGCCCTGACCTACCCCATGCTCACTCTCAACCTAGGATTCAACGGTGCTGCCGCACTGCACGACGACGTGTCTTCTAAGGACGCCATACTTGCCTTGGAAGAAAATTTCAACATTGGCCTCTTGGCCCCAGCCGTAGTGGTTGTGGAGCCGGGCGAAGGCCGAAATATCTTCGCCGCCGACGTTCAAGAGCGAGTGGACCAACTGATTGACTTGGTGCTTGCGGAAAACGCCAGGGCCGAAGCCGCCGGAGAGCACATCCCATTCGCCGAGCCAATCAATACCGATGTCAACCGTGGTGGCGACCTGGAGATCATTGAGATTCCGCTAAACGCTGACACCGGGGACGATGAAGCTCTAGACGCAGTTGGACTGCTTCGAGATAGCCTGATTCCAGAGGCCTTTCCTGATGATTCAGTTCGTGCGCTGGTTACCGGGAGCACCGGTGCGAACGTGGACTTCAAAGACGAAATGATGGCCCGAACTTCCTACGTGGTAATCTTCGTTTTGGTGACCGCATTCGTGGTTCTGGTAATCCTGTACCGGTCGTTGTTGGTGCCGCTAATCACGGTTTTCCTGAACCTCCTGGCGGTTGGCGCTTCTTACGGTGTGCTGACGCTGGTATTCCAGGAAGGGTGGGCGCTGGAAGGCCTGTTCAGCTTTAAGGCAACGGGAATCATTGAGTCTTGGTTGCCTCTGTTCGTCTTTACGTTGATGTTTGGAATTTCCATGGATTACCTGAATTTTGCTATCACCAGGGTGGAAGAATTATTCCACCGCGGCTATAGCGTAGAGGACGCCATACTCGAGGGTGTGGGCGACAGTTTCGGTATCGTGTTTAGCGCGGCGGCCATTATGATTGCGGTTGCAGCGGTATTCGCTCTGATGCGTTTCCTCGCCATACAGCAATTGGGGTTCGCCTTGGCGATTGCCGTTCTCCTTGACACAACTATAATCCTACTAGTCATGTTGCCAGCGCTGATGGGTCTGGCGGGAAAGCACTTGTGGTACTTGCCCAGTTGGCTAAATTGGCTGCCTGGAGGGCAAAATGCTTAACAATAGCTGGACAATCACCGGGCATCCACTGGAACATGCACCCGCATGGCTCAGACATGTTGGTCCACCTAGCGGTTCCTGAGCCCCGTCGGCTTATGCGCGATTTGTTAGAGGTGCGGCTTCCATTCACCCTAGGCGAGTTGAGCCTGAATCTTGGCGAACGGCGCATGGGGGTTGCATTGGTTCGTGGGTGGTGAGTCATGCTTGATGCCGCCGACAGATTTCGATGCGAATCCGGGTTAAGGGTGTCGGTTGTGGAGTGCTCTAAGCCGAATTCAGGTGGAGCCCTATTCAGCGAGATGTAAGGCTAAATTGGAGAAATTACCGAGAAAAAGAAGGGCTTGCTGAAATAATCAGCAAGCCCTTCTTTCTTAAGTTATCGTTACCTGAAGTACGCTAGTTGCCGCCGTCCGGAACGTACTTTCCCTGCCGGGCGGCGCTGGTGAGCTTGGCCCGATTGTAAAAAGCGTTGGTTGCCAGTTCCAGATTCTCGGATTTGCCAGCCCAGGCTTTAAGTGGATCCCCTTGCAGGCTACGGCCAAAGGAGAAACTGAGCTCCCACGGTGCGCCTACTTCAGCGACTCGCTGATTTATTGCGTCCAGGTTTGCGGTCACCGAATCGTCGGATTCGCCCCCGGAAAGGAAAACCACGCCAGTGACTGCGGCAGGCACCGAACGCTTGAAGCAATCTATGGTCTTCTCAGCGATTTCTTCAGGATTGGCACGGTCAGATGCCGCACTGCCGGAAATAATCATGCTCGGCTTTAGCAGAGTACCTTCCAAGAAGACCTTTTGCTCAATCAGTTGCCGGTAAACCTCGTGAAGTGTCGCTTCGCTGGCCTTGAAGCAATCCTGAATGCTATGGCCTCCGTCTCTCAGCACTTCCGGCTCCACTATTGGAACCAACCCGGCTTCCTGGCTCAATGCAGCATAACGGGCCAACGCATGAGCATTCGTGGCTACGCAATAGTGGGAAGGAATACCGTGACCGATGGATATCACAGCACGCCACTTGGCAAATCTGGCGCCGAACTCGTAATACTCTTTAAGCCGGTCCCGCAGACCATCTAGTCCCTCGGTCACCACCTCATCGGGAGAGCTGGGAAGAGCCTGGGTACCCTTGTCCACCTTTATGCCGGGGATGATTCCTTGATCCTCCAGGACTTTGACCATCGGCGTGCCATCCGCCGCATTCTGTCGGATGGTCTCATCGAACAAGATAACTCCGCTGATATATTCTGATGCGCCGGCAGTGCGAAACAGCATCTCACGGTAATCTCGGCGATTGTCCTCCGTGGACTCCACATTTATGGAATCGAACCGGCGTTTGATTGTGCCGCCACTTTCATCGGCTGCCAAAATACCCTTGGATTTTGCAACAAGGGCTTGAGCGGTATCTATTAGTTGCTGTTTGTCCACGATTACGCCTCCTCCAAGTTTTGTCCCAATCTCGCATTTTGGGGATGCCCTAAGTGGGTTGATGTCAGGGAGCCGCCGATGCTAACCACCACTAATCAAGGACACGGACTGTTCGACCATGTCTTTGTTTCCCAGAATCAGCGGTGTGCGTTGGTGTAACTCCTCGGGCATGATATCCATGATTCGCCGGTAGCCTGTGGATGCTGCGCCTCCAGCCTGCTCGGCCACAAATCCCAAAGGGTTCGCCTCATACATCAACCGCAGCCTACCTTCTTTACGTTTCACGTCGGCGGGATACAAGAATATCCCACCTTTGAGCAGGTTGCGGTGGAAGTCGGCCACCAATGAACCGACATATCTTTGAGAGTGGGCGTTGCGGAGTTTGAGCACAGCCTGCTGCGTCGCTTCATCCAACGATTCAAAATTACCCTCGTTGGTGCTGTAGTAGGCGCATTTCTCCGGGATACGAATGTCCGGATGGGTGAGGAAATAGGCGCCCGTTTTGGGGTCTAAGGTGAACCCGTTTACGTCGTTTTGGGTAGCCACCACGAAAACAGTGCTGGACCCATAAACGACATACACCGCCGCGACCTGCTCATTACCGGGCCGGAGCAAAGAAGATGGGGTGGCATCGCCGGCTCCGGTTTTCCGCCAAATTCCGAATATCGAGCCTATGCTGACGGCAACATCGATGTTTGAGGACCCGTCCAGAGGGTCCATGAGAACGATGTAGGAATCCGGCTTGCTTTGGGAAACAATAACGGGGTGCTCTATCTCTTCACACCCGATGGCGGCTACGAATCCGCTGCCGGAGAGAACCTGGACAAAAGTGTCGGAACTGAGTTGGTCCAGCCGCTGTACTATCTCACCTTGTACGTTGACCTCGCCGGTGACGCCGAGAGCGCCACCTAGGGCCGCAGATTGGACCTGTTCTTGAACATGGCGAGAGCCTTCCGCGATGGCCATCACCACGGCATCTAGTCCTGCCAACTGTCCGTTGCCGCCCCATTTAGTGGCCAGGAAATCCCTGAGTGTCGGACGCTGCCCTGAGGTCACTTCGCTCCACCTCCCCAATTTACGTCACTGTCCAATAAAAGACACGATGGTCAAGATTATTCAACAATCTCTTGTGTGTCATGGCCAGCTAGCCGGATGGCCGATTTACCGGATTGTCACAAGGTCATGATAGGAAAATGCCTGGCCGCAGCAGTTGATTAACCTATCTTTCTCGCCCAATGCTGTCGCCCAGATTATGAACATCCGAATCTAGTTACACCGTGAGCAGAACGATTTTATCAGCAGCAATTTGCCTTAGTCAATCGACTCTGATCGATAGCATCAGCTCCGCTTTGGTCATGATTGATTTTCATCGCTTTTATGGATGGCCTGGGGACAATGCGAAAAAATCGTGCCGGTTATGTGGTAACGTGCCTGGCTGTATGCGCCTAACCGCCGGTCTGCTAATATAGACGTATAATTAACGCCTAGATATTGGGCTGGAATCGGGATAGCATTCGACAGGGTCTAGAGTAAACAGCCCTAAAGATGTAAAGTAGCATTATGAGTACGGTTTTTCTGATAGCCGCTTTGGCGCTGGTGTCGGTCTGGACGTCGCGGTTGGCCAAGGCCAAGGGAAGGAACCCATGGCTATGGGGCGGAGCGTCATTTGTCTTGGGCATACCCACCGTCCATCTCTTCGCCGTAGTGCCTTTAATCATAATCATGTTTTTGAAGACTCCTCAGCAACAAGCGGAAGGGATCGTGAAAACCACCAATTGCCCCAAGTGCCAGGCCAAAACTGCCGTAAGTTCGCGCTACTGCACCAAATGCGGTTGGGAGATGGCCCGGGTCATAACGCTGGATACACCGCAGGAAGCGGAAGCGCCTATCATAGCCGCTGCCACGCAAACTGAAGAACCTCCTGAGGTTGCTCAAAAGCCAGCCCAAGTTCTCGCCGAACCGGAAGCCGCACAACCCGAAGGGGTCGAAAATGAACTCGCTCCCGTTCCGGTTGCCGGTTCAACCTCTGAACCAGCGGCCGAACAGCCAGCCTCAACTGTTTTCGCAGCGGCGACAGGAGACGCTGAAACGGCGGACGATGCTGCTACAGAAGAGATGCCAGAGCCCAAAACTACTTACCGCAAGCCGGTACCGGTGGACGTTCCAACTGCCTCTGCCATGACGGAACGCGGCGTACAGCTTTTCAACCAAGGGCGAACCCAAGAGGCAATCGACCAGTTCACCAAGGCAATCGCATTGGATGCGGACTTTATCGAAGCTTGGGCCAAGCGAGCAGAAGCATATGCGTTGTTGGGGCGAGGCGATCAAGCCGCCGAAGATCAACGCCGGTTGGATTCTCTAAACGCCAGTTCCTCTTAGCCACACTCCGGTTTACCTGGGCCTCTCAAGACCGCGGCCATCAACCCCGGATATATGGAGGCCGGCTATATGGCCATGATGTGGTATCCGGCATCCACAGGAATCACTGAACCTGTGATTCCACTGGACAGGTCGCTACAGAGAAACAGGGCTGTATTGGCCACCTCGTCGGCGCTGATGTTCCTCTTGAGCGCCGCTTTCTCCGCGTGATGACGCCGCATATCCATAAATCCGTGAATCCCCCGGGCTGCCAGTGTTTCTAGAGGTCCGGCGGATATGGCGTTAAACCGTATGCCTCGTTCTCCGAACTCGAAGGCCAGTTGCCTAATTTCATGTTCCAGTGCGGCCTTGGCAGTGCCCATTACGTTATATCCGGGGTACACCTTTTGCGACGCCTGGAAGGTCATAGTCAGGACACTGCCACCGTCTGTCATCAGAGGAGCAGCGTGCTTGACCAATGGGAGCAGTGAGTAGGCGCTTATTTCGAGAGCGATCCGAAAACCTTCCCGGCCGGTTTCCGAGAAATTGCCTGCCAAGTCTTCTCTATTGGCGTAGGCGATGCTATGCACCAGAAAAGAAATATCCCCAAATTCCTGCTTTACGGTCTGGAACAAAGCCTCAATCTGATCGTCGTCCGTGGCGTCGCAGGGGAGAACAATGGCCTCTTCTAAGGTGTCCGCTAGCCGGGTTACTCTTTCTTGTAGACGTTCCCCTTGATAGGTGAGAGCTAACCTAGCTCCCGCTTGACCAAGCACACGGGCTATTGACCAAGCGATACTTCGATCGTTGGCCACGCCTAGAATCACTCCTTTTTTTCCCTTCAGGTCTATCGGGTACACCGGCGCCTCCCTAGATACGGCATTTCATCAATTCTAAGAGAAATTCGGCGCCACCTGCTCTAGAAAAACTTCCAGTTGGCGCTGGGGATCAAAACCAGCGAAACGGACGATTAAAGTCTGGGCCCCGGCTTCGACGTACTCGGACATCCTTTCTTTAAGTCTTTCCGGTCCGCCGAAGGGTCCCCACCGTGTGCCCCAAATCTCCGCACCGTAGTAACGGGTCAACCACTCCGTGGCCTCTTTTTCGGCCTGACCTTCGTCGGAGTTCAGGTTTACCGTCATGTAAAAAGTAGCTTCAAAATTCGCAGGGTCTCGACCCAGTTCGCTGTGAATCCCCCGCACCTTTTGGATCAATTGGGAGTATTCTTCGGGCGAGTCCGAAATGGATATCAAACCGTCCCCCAATCTGGCGGCCCTGTTGATTTGAGCATCTTGCTGGGCCCGCCAATGGCTGGCCAGCAAGATGGGTACCCCTCCTGGCTGCGTATGGCGCGGTAAAATCCTGGCAGCCTCAAGATTAAAATGTTTACCCGCAAAGGACACCGGTTCACCCGTGCTCAGGCCCTTCACGATCTGGACAATCTCTTCCAGCCTACCCGCCCGCTGTTTGTAGTTCAGGCCAGCGGAGAGCCATTCCCGTTTTTGATCGTCGTTGAACGCACCACCGACACCTGCACCGATAATCATTCTGCCCTTGGATAAAAGGTCCAGCGTAGCTAGCGTCTGAGCCAGCAGAACGGGTTGACGCAATGGCGCTAAGAGCACCGCCGTGCCCAGTCGCACTCTCTGGGTATTGGCCGCAATGGCCGCCAACATCGCCAGTGGCTCAAGCCTGGGTTTAGCAGTGAGGCTGTCACCCACCCACACGGAGTCCAGTCCTGCGACTTCTACCCGGCGGGCCATTTCTAATATCAGATCGGCGTGTTCTGGCGGATTGTCGCCGATTAGCAAGCCACGGGTCGGCAGGAGTATTCCAAGTTTTACTGTGGCCATATTGCCGTCCGGTTCAATGTCTTATCCCATGCCTGATGAATCATGACCGGTTCATTCGTCCGTCGGTATCAGCATTTTTCTCAAGGGAACCTGCCGGGCAGCAGACGTTCCATCAATCCAGGCTCCATGTGTTCGTAGGCCTGCAAATCGTCGGGAGTGTCTAGGTCGAAGCCCAAGCCTGGGCTATAGCAGATTGCCACAGAAATCCCCAATTGCGCTGCTTGGGAAAGGTGTCTGATAAAGCTCTTGCCGCCAAGTTCCGGCCGGAACAATTCACCTTTGGGAACCAGTATGGCATTGGTGCCACCGTCTCGCCTAGCAGGGGCAAGGCTAATATTGTTCTGCTGTCGCGATGCCTCCTGTACGCTGAGCACGTCGCTGGCCTTGATGAAAGGCAAGTCGCTTGCCAAGTACATAGCAGCACTGCCAAGCTCGAACGCCCGCTCAAAGGCTTTACCTAGGGTATCGTTTAGGTCCTGGCCCATCTCCTCAATCCACTGACCACCGGCGTTTCGGGCTGCGTCGCGCACCCTAGTATCGCCTCCAACTACCCACAATTCGCCGATTGACGATGCTTTGACCGCCTCGGTTACCCGCCGCAACAGTCCCAATGAGAGTTCTTCCCGGTCCTCCTGAGAAAAGGATTTTGCCAACCGGGATTTACTCTCGGAAAGCGGCTTCATCGGAACAATTGTGATGATGCCCGTATTCTCGAGGTCGGGATTAGTCTGCATTTCGGGCATTACCCGTTGCTCAAGGCAATGAGCGATTGGGCCAGAGCAACTTTATCGGATTCAGATTGCATGATGATTGAGTCTACCACCGGTCTTACTCCCAAATCATCTATCTGAGGACTCAAGTAGGAGTCTTGATTGTCTATGACTAGGATATCGCAAAAGTCCTTGTATAGGCTGGCTATTCCAACACAGGACACTTCCTGGCCGAGCTCCGCCATTATTTTACCAGCCGGTCCCTTGACAGCGTCACCACCCACGATGGGACTCACAGCTATCTTCATGGCAGGCGATGTCTTGAGACTATCTACGACCCCTGGCAAGGCTAGAATGGGGCCCA
>Ga0066383_10000849_pt1 | contig 10944 bp, 13 predicted proteins | sample Knorr_S23_td_Bot_FD_70950 | JGI IMG/M metagenome (GOLD analysis project Ga0066383, IMG submission 70950) | Marine microbial communities from Southern Atlantic Ocean transect - Knorr_S23_td_Bottom_ad_3770_LV_A | ecosystem: Environmental > Aquatic > Marine > Oceanic | place: Southern Atlantic...
GACTTCAGCAAGATCAACGCCAACGTGGTCCTCATTGCACTGGGGCAAGCCTTCTTTTCACTCAGCTTGGGGATGGGGTGCATGATCACCTACGGCAGTTATCTGTCGGAAAAGGAAAACCTGACCTCTTCCACCGTTTACGTAGTGATGTTCGACACGCTCATCGCGCTTATGGTTGGCATGGTCATTTTCCCGGCGGTGTTCGCGATGGGACTCGAACCCACCGAAGGTCCAGGGCTAGTTTTCAGCGTTTTGCCCATCGTGTTTGCCAATATGCCTCTGGGTCATGGCGTGGCCGTTATCTTCTTCATCCTACTGGCCATTGCCGCCATCACATCAGGGATTTCCCTGCTGGAGGTGGTCGTGGCCTACTTCATCGACCAGCGTGGATGGCAACGAAAAAGAGCCGTGCTGGTTGTCGGTTCTGCCATTTTCGCGTTCGGCATTCCCAGTGGCTTGTCGTTCGGCATAATGGCTGATGTGAAACTGTTGGGAATGACCTTCTTTGATCATATCGACAACATCGCTTCCAATTACCTTTTACCGTTAGGCGGCATGTTGACTGCCATTTTCGTAGGCTGGGTGTGGGGCACAAAAAGTGCGCATGAGGAAATCGAAAAATACGAAAATATTTTCGGCTTCCCCTGGGTACAAAGTTGGGAGTTCCTCATCCGCTATATCACTCCCATTGCTGTCGGCATTGTTTTTATTGCTAAAATTCTCCCCTGACCAGCGTAAGTTCTCCCCCCGCTAAGGATGGCATTCTTTCTCTTAGCCCCCTGTCCATTTAGCCACTCCAAATTTATTTAATATTCTTCAGTAATATTAAACCCTTATCTTTTTTCTCAACTCTAAACCCTAGAAAGCAGGATCAGAAATTTAATATAAAGGATTTGTAATGGGAAATTTCAAATTGTTAGTTCGCGATATATATGTAAATACGAATCTGGAGGTGCGGTTGAAATCCAGAACTACCAAGGAAGAAGCCAACAAAGAGGTTGAAAGAATTATAGATAAAAAAAAGATATTTGAGAAATATGACTGGAAAATTGAAGGATGTGAACATGGGGGGATCAACAGCTTTGATAATAAGTTGGAAGACGATATCATAGAGCGGCTCGAACAGGACGATACAGATGAAAATATCTTCTGGGATGGATTCACCGCCCATTATGATTTAAATGTCGCGCACATTCCGGTAAGTACCAACCTGGAAGCTCAATTGAAGTCGTGCTCAAAGGAAGATGCTTGCACAGAAGTTAAAAAAATATGTGCTGAAAAAAGTTTATTCGCGGGTTATGAATGGAAAATCGAAAATTGCGATGAAGTCGGAATTAATGACTTAAGCGAAACCTTGAAAAATAAAATTATCGAAACCATTGACAAAGATGTAGAAGCTTGCATTGAAGAATGCGCTTGATCAACGTATCCGATTCTAAATCCCACCAGTGGGTTTTATTCCCCGTGGCTTGCCACGTCTTTTAAAAAAACGCTTTATTAGGATAGCCTGTCCGCTTGCAGCGGGGTCGTTCATTAAAATTAGCTCCACTCTTGATCATAAGCTGGCCCCTTAGTACCCCTTCGGGGGACGCATGATATCTCCTCCTTAACCTTCATGCCCTGAAAGAGTATAAGGACTTATGTTGATATCCCCATGGAGCATTGGCAACAGGCTATGGCGGATAAAGGTCATCCAGCCTTTTTAATCGAGCATCTTTCGCGCACGGCTGAGGACTACCAAAAGGGGTTCTTCGAGGGAGTAACGGACGTGGTTCTCAAAGTTGGCGGACGACCTCCTCAATCATTTGAAGATTATATCCGCGAAAATATCTCAGTATTTGGTGATCGTAATCTTGAGGTTGTGTCATGAATTTCTCAATTTTACCCATATTATATCTAGTCCAAATTTTGGTGATTTATAGAGCGGCTGGAAAGACTCACCATTCAGGACAAATAAGTGTAGACCAAACCAACCAGATTAATCTTCTTCTGATGATGCTGACTTTTTGGGGAGGATTGAGCGCGTATTTAGGGGTGAGTGGATATTATCAAAGCGATACATTTCTAAGTTCGCTTCCTGGCTTTTGGATTACACAGATTGCAGTCTTGATTGTGATGATTCCCTGGATAGCTTCAAAATCTTTACGTCAGGGAATTGATAAGATTATTGATCATACTGCCCTTCATCTCATCATGAGTTTCGAGGGATTAAGAATCCTGGCCTTGGGAGGTATTTATAAGGGATATATTGGTGAATTTTCTGCCTTTTTTGCAAAATTCGTTGGAGTCCCGCATTTCCTATATGGAGTTGCCACTTTGCTCGCGGCAGTTTTAATTTACAAAGGAATCTGGAAAGAGAAGTCGGCAATTATTATTAATCTAATTGGATTTATAATTATTGTCCCATTTGGGATGTTGTTAATTAATGTGGGGCTGCCGGGACCGATGTTCATGATTGAAGAGTCTCCTGGTTTGGAAACCATTTTTGAGTTTCCCATGGTATTGGCACCGACTCTTGTTGTTCCTCTATTCGTAATGGTGAATCTTCTTGTGGCTCTCCGATTAATGAAGGGATTTCACACGCGACCACAGGAGGCCTAGAGCCTTTTCCCACTGCCGTCTGACCGGCGGCTAGTGGGCAGAAGCTTTCTTGTAAACCTGCTCGGCCCATTTTTTATCACCGAGGTTTTCGACCAGGCTCTCGGCCAGCCAACAGAATTCATAACTTTCCTGCGCCTTACTTTCAGCTATCTTGTATAACCTCATCGCCCATTCCTCATCGCGCAAATTTTGGAAAAGGCTCGCGGCAAGTTCACAAAAATCCCCACTGTCCCCGGCCAGGCTTTCCGCTTTGCCATAAACTTTTCTGGCCCATTCCTTATCATCCAGTTTTGCACTAATGCGCTCGGCCAGACTAAGAAGGTCACTGCAGTCTTCCGCTTTGTCCTCGGCTTTCTTGAATAATTTCTTCGCCCAATCTTTATCGCCAAGTTTTATATAAATGTTGTCGGCAAGTTCATAAAACTCGGAATACTCTTCCGCCATGCCTTCGGTTTTCTGGTAAACCTTTATTCCCCATCCCCTGTCACCGAGTGTTTCGATAATGCTGCCGGCAAGGTCACACAATTCACGGATGTTTTCCGGCGCACTCTCGGCCTTCTGGAATAACTTTTTTGTCCACTCTTTATCGCCGAGTGTTTCTGAGATGCTGTACGCCAGCCAATTAAATTCCAGACTGCCTTCCGCTTGGTCTTCTGCCTTCTTGTATAGCTTCCCGGCCCATTCTTTATCACCGAGCGCTACACAAATGCTGTACGCCAGCCAGTTTAGATCCAGACTGTCTTCTGCTTTGTCCTCAGTTTTTCTATAAACTTTTTCAGCCCACTGTTTGTCTCCTGCATCGGCTAAATTATCAGCGACTTGTTTGAGGTCGCAGGCATCCTGCGCTTTGGCTTCTGCTTCAGTAAATTTTTTAGTAAGTAGTTCATCGTTGCTCATCGACTTCTCTTCAGGTTGGTTCAGTTCACCACTTTCTTCCCTGTTGAGGAGCCCCTCATTCTCACCCACTCGAAAATATTCCAGGTAATGGATTTTATCCCCCGCGTAAATAAAACTTTTTTCGTATTTTGTTTTGGGTAGGTGGTCACGCTCTGCGAAACAACCTGACTCTCGATTCATGTTTTGCAACAAGGGCTCCGCATTAAGATATTCGAGCATTTCCAGGGCATAGGGTTCGCTGTCCGTAGCCAGATAAATATTCCCTGCGGGAGCCAGCTTTATGGCGACCAACTTCACCACAGCAGGTTTGATCAATCTTCGTTTAAAATGCCTTTTTCTCGGCCACGGGTCGGGGAAGTTGATATAAACCGTGTCCAACTCTCCATCCTGGAATAGAAGCGGAATTTTTTCCCGCACATCTCCATAGACAACACGAATATTTTTTAATTTCCGAGCCTGAATCTGCGCCAATAATTTTTGGATCCCGTTTTGGGAAAAATCTATCCCGACAAAATTGCTCTGCGATTCTCTGAGAGCCATGGCAATCAAAAAATCCCCCATGCCAAAACCAATTTCCAGTTTTAGTGGATGGTTGTTTCCGAACTGGCTTTGCCAATCGAGGCATTGATCGGCATCAAGAAAGCAGGGATCTTCCACAACGAATTTTGCGGAAGAGGGTCTGGCGGTCATTAAGCCCATTTTCTAAAACATTTTTTATCGGGTTAGCTAAAAAGAAGGTTATTGCAACCTTCCAAAAAAGGTTAGTCTGGCATTCTCGGACAATTCAATATCTTTTTCAAGATTGTAGTTCAAGGTAGCTAGAATCCGGGGCGTTTGAGAAGCGACCGGGCTAACACGATGGAGAGTGTTGCGTCCACAAAAAAGAATGAGTGTTCCCTCCTTTATCTGTAATTCTTCCACAGGTGATTGGTCCAGGAGCACAGATTTAATGAGAGGAATATCTACCGTGTTTTTTTCTGCATTGCGGGCATTCACGACAAATTGAAATCCCCCTCCAGATTCCGAGGATTGAATCATTAAAGTAATAGCGAATGAGGCATTATCGAAATGCCACCCCAATTGTTGCTTTTCCTGATAATAGTTATAGTTGATGGAGGATAAGCGATCGGCATATGGGTGGACTTTATCAACCGTCAGAACGGACTGGATAAATCTTTGAAATTGTTCAGCGGTATAAATCTTCCTTAAATAAGATTCAGGTGGGATTAAATCGTGCGGCACACAGCCTTTATCACTGATCACTTCAATATTACAAGGATGATCATCTTCCCACTGAGTATTTTTTTCAGTGAGCAGTACATTATGGTTCTGCGAACAATAAAATGCTTTATGGTGTAATGAACGGGCTTCGCGTTGCAGTTCAACCAAAGCCTTTTTTGTTAGAAAATTTTCCAGGATCAGAATGGAATTATTTTGTAACTCACTCCTGCAACGTACGGCATAAGAATCCAGATCCTCAATGGGGTGACGTTGCGTGTCCACAATATCCTGCCAATGATCCATACATGCTACCTGATCAATATTTTTCGAAGTGAGCCATCCTCCTATCCTGTGCAAGCAAGACCCATGAAAAACTACTTACTGATTAAAGAAGCCGCTATTTCATCGAAGATATCATCCAGTGCCGCTCTGGTTTTTATTGCAGCTTGACAGACGACAGCAACGTTTTTTTATTTAAACCGTGAAAAAAATAAGTTTGCCTTCGCGCATTTTTTCCTACCTTGTCAATAAAGCGCTCCTTGATTTTCACCCCTTTTAAATCTTTTGTAGAGAATACTGACTCGCTGACTATCCTGTAATCTGTGTAAGCTCTTTTTATCGCAGCTTTAGTATTCCCTTTGAATTCTTCAAAGGGCCTTCTGAATTTATATTCATGCAAGGAACAATGTGGCTCATAACCGTCTCTCTTTTTCGTAAAAATCAGTTTATTTTGCAGGCTGCCTCTTTTTGCGACTTTCCAATCCCCGGGAATTTCAAAGGAATAACCCCTGCCAATATCTACTCTTATTTTTGCTTTTTTTCCTGCTCGCGGTTGTTTTTCGGAGGTTCGGTATTGAGGAGGAATATTCCCTGGGTTATCCGTGAAATGCGCCTTTCCCTTTTCATCTACCCATTTATATGTTTTAGCCAGGGCCGGGTTTGCTGACATCATAAAGATGACGAACAAGAAAAGACCGGTGTGCTTGATCAGTTTCAATTATCCTGCTCCTGCAAAAAGTAAAGAAGGATCAATCATGCAGAGCTTACATTATGCTCGGTTCAAATAATTTTGTTTTAAATCTGTTGCCTTTGTCCAAATAAAATGACAGCCGCGCCTGTTATACAAATAATTGCACCCAGAATGTCCCATTTGTCTGGGCGTTGGTGCTCAATTACCCAAAGCCATAACAGAGAAGCTGCAATATAAACTCCACCGTAGGCCGCAAAAGTCCTGCCGGCAAACAACGCCTCAATGCGAGTTAACAAAAGAGCAAAAACTGCGAGAGATACAATCCCCGGTAGAATCCAATACATGCTTTTGCCTAAACGTAACCAAGCCCAGAAGGCAAAACAACCGGCGATTTCCGCAACCGCTGCAGCGATATAATAAATGAACGATGTCATGTTATCTAATCCGATAAAAACTACTTGCTGATTAAAGATCCTATCATTTCATCCATGATATTACCCAATTCAGCACCGGGTTTTTTGCAGCAGTACCGATGAAAGCAGTTTTCATTAAAATCCGTCCTGTCTCATAAATGATCCACTGTACATATTTTTTCCCACCCGTCAAAAATTGAACAGTTTTCCCGTCGGGCCAACCCGATACAACACAAGGGTTTGCGCGGTTCCCTGTAGAATCACCAGCTTTGGCACGCATTATGCTCTTTAGCAGGGTGAAGGAAATGTCGAAAAGGTATTTAAGTAACGATGCAAATTTTTGAAAGGAACTCTAAATGACGTAACGGGCCGCACCATCCCGGAAGGGGTACAAAATGAAAACTTCAGTTACATGTTTAGGATTTTTAAGCATCTTTTTTTTCCGCTCATCTCGCATGGGGAGACCTCATTCCCGAGCCTGCGCTGGAAACACAGTTAGATTGGGACATCGCGCCCAACGGACTCCTTTACGTTAGTTAAGATCTGGACGGCAACAACCGAGCCGATTTCATCGCCCTGCGGTCCATCATCACCTCCTATTACTCCCCGCGCACTCTCGGCGAAATCGTCGTCAATCATACACAGAACCTGGTTTTTCATGTCGATTACCCAATGGAACGGTATTACTACATCGTATCCGCGGGACCACTGTTTTACGCGATTAATGTGAATGAAGACGGGGCATGGAACATCTTATACAAAGACGTTCTGCGGGACGGGGTGAACGGCAACGAAGAATTCTACGACAGCCCCTCCGGCATGTTCGTAAATGGAGTTTCAGCCACGGACCAGCACCACAGACCGAGAGTGGGAAACGAAAAAGGGTTCCGATTTATGAATCCCTCCGGTAAAGGATGAATCTTACAAATAGGTGCTTATTTAGGTCCATCCCCGACCCGCTAAACGCCACAACCTGGAAATTCGGTTCTGGCACGCTCTCCCCGAAACACCAATCCATAGGAGGTATTAAAGATGATTAGATGCTTGGCAACGGCAATATTTAGTTCTATCGCCCTCCTTCTGCCGAGACAACTTTTGCTCGCAAAATAAAGATATTGTACCCCTGCGGGGCATGAAGGCTGATGAAAAATATAACGCACGTTGGCCCCACGCCTAGTGGGCATTAAATCAATGGTTTTCGTTTTCCCTGTATCTTTCTGAATTTTTAAGGGTCAAGATACTACGATACCTGCCGTCAATAAAGGTATGGACCTTGTTAACCCAATATGCACTTGCCTGAACGATCTCACCCCCGAGCAAAGGAAAAAAGCCGATGCGGTTGCTGGTGGGGACTTCTCAAAAATTCTGATCGAACTACAAATCATTCGAGCCTCCTTCAGCGCTGAAAAATCGGACTCAAAAAAAGGCGGCCTGCCGGAGTTCAAAAGACCGCAGGATATTCTAAATGTTTTCTTTTCTGAAGAACTTCAAACAAGACAGGCGGGTGCCGATCCTTATTTCCTTGAGAAAAAATTTTCCTTCCTCGGTCCTTCCGTCATCAAAACCATGGTTTGAGTAAAGGGCAGGATGCTATTATTTTAGAGAGTATCGCTTGTTGTCTTTCACCAGTTCACGGGCTTTGGCCAGTTCTTCGGTAGGATATTTGCAAATATTGTTCTCACAGACATATACGATGGTGCGGCCCTCTGCAGTAGTTTTGTTTGCAAAAATCGGGAAAGACGATTCGGCATCGGGGGGAATATAACCCACGGTTTTGTTGGGAAGGAATTCGCCGCGCAACATTTTCAGTATGGAATCTTTCTCACGGGATTGTTTCGGTCCCACCACCACCACCTCTTTCGATCGATCCAGATAAAAATCAAGAGCGATGAACATTTGCGCAAAAGCGTTATGGGAAGTGTTCATCATGTCCCCCGCCAGGGTAAAAATGGTTTTTGCTTTCTCTCTGAATGGTTTGTGCAAGGTGAAATTATACAGTTTTAACAGGTTCAACGCCGAGACCGCGTTGCTGTTGGGCCTGGCATTGTCTTCAAACCTTTTGTTACGACCGGGCAAAAGACTTCCCGTCTTTTCGGAAAAGAAGTAACCCCCTTCGTCCCAGAACAATTCGTCCTGCTTTTTCTGAAGTCGATGCGCCCAGCCCAGCCATTGCTCATCGAAATCGGCTTCGTAAAGGTCTATCAACCCCTGGATGAGGTAAGCGTAGTCATCAAGACTGGCGGTGAACTTTGCCTCGCCGTCCCTGAACCTGCGGGCCAGTTTTTCCTTTTCATACAGATAGGTTTTTATGAAGTGCGCCGACTTCTGTGCGGCGGCTAAATAATTGAGGTCTTGCAAAATCTGCGAAGCTTTCGCCATGGCACTTATCATTAATCCGTTCCAGGCGGTGAGGACTTTATCGTCTTTGAATGGCCGTTCCCGTTTTCCCCGAATCTCTAATAGTTTTTTCTTGAGATTTTTGACTTCTAGACTTGCATTCGTTTTCCAATCGATTTCCTTTGGGAGGTGGAGAATATTTTTTCCACTTTCTTCAAAGTTTCCGCCTGAGGTCACGCCAAATATTTTGTAGGCAAGCTGATATTCTTCCAGGGTCAGGATTTTTTTCAGTTCCGCATCCGACCATATATAAAAAGTTCCTTCTTCGCCTTCGCTGTCCGCATCTTCCGCAGAGTAAAATCCTCCTTTGGGGCCGGTCATATCGTTGAGCACATAATCCAAAATACCTCGTGCTACGGATTCAAGCATTGGTTTTTGTGTGACTTGATATGCTTCCAGGTAGACTGTCGCCAAGGCCGCCTGGTCGTAGAGCATCTTCTCAAAATGTGGCACCAGCCAAATGGGGTCGGTGGAATAGCGATGGAATCCACCCCCGAGGTGATCGTAAATTCCGCCTCGCGCCATATGTTCTAAAGTGGACTCCACCATTTTTATCGCGTGCTGATCTCCGGTACGTTGGGCGATGCGCAACAGTAGCCGCATTTTCATTGTCGGCGGGAATTTTGGGGCGAGGCCGAATCCACCATTTATTTCGTCATAGCTGACGAGGAATTTTTTATAAAAATCTTTCAGCATCGTTTCATCAAGGGGAACGGATTTAGTGGAAATGCGATCACCGGCTTCAATAAATTTTCGCACAGCGTCGCCCACTTCTTTTATTTTTTCCGGTTGCTCAATCCATGCGGAACGGATCGACCCTAAAATTTTAATGAGCTCTTCACGTGGGAAGTAAGTACCGCCAAAGACGGGTATTTTGTCCGGCGTCATCACCACTGTCAAAGGCCAGCCCCCGCGGCCTGTCATCGCCTGTACCACGTTCATATAAAACTGATCGACATCCGGGTGCTCTTCACGGTCCACTTTGATGCAGATGAATGCTTCGTTCAGCAATGCCGCCACTTCTTCATTTTCAAAGGATTCCTTTTCCAGAACATGGCACCAGTGGCAGGTGGAATAACCGATGCTAAGAAATATGGGCTTGTTCTCCTGCTGTGCTGCGGCAAGCGCTTCTTCTCCCCACGGGTACCAGTGAATAGGATTATCTTTATGTTGCAGAAGGTAAGGACTCTTCTCATGCACCAGGCGGTTGTAGGGTTTCGAAGAGAAGGCTTCGTCATAAAAGGCGAAAACCATCAGCACCATCAAGAGTGGAATGGATATAAATATAAAACGCTTCATAAACAAAACTCAAAGAAGTGGATAGATTCAGAATATCATACTTCTCACAGTTCACCCGCATCGCTGAATTGGTAATGGGAGGCTCTCCACCACATTGCGTATTGATAGTGAATCCAGACAAAAAGTGACGCGGCAACAAGTTCCGCCATTTCTTCTATAAAAATAAATTGCCGGTACCGGACCATGGGGTCCTGGGCAAAAGAACTCAATGTTTTGGCTTCCATAAATTCCAGTCCGGCGGACAAGGCCAAAAGACAAAGAGGGAGCAGGGAAAGTCGAAACAGGGACCGATTGCTACGTAGCCGGGAATAATAGAACAAAATCAATGCGGTCGCCGCCAGAATCAGTATCGGAGCGAAGACCACCGTCCATAAAAGCGAATCGGTGTCTCGGGTGGCCCCGAAAAAGTGGCGCAGATTGTTTCCCGCGTTGCCGGACATGACCTGATCGATGAGGACTTCATGAATTTGGAGGGTCTCATCAATAGCTAAACCCAGCATGCACAGGGCCACCACCAGCCATCCCCAGCCAGCCGTCTTTTGCGAGCTGACTGTTTTTTCTAAGACATAACAAAATACTGCCGCGCCGGCAACAAGTAGGAATTGAAAACTGGAATACCAGGTGGGCAAATTTTCTTCATGAGCCAGATTAAAAAACGCGCCTATTTCGAGGTCCGATGAAAACAGGATGTGCAGGGCACCCACCCCGACATCCATCAGAAGCAATAGGACCAGAACTTTTCTTGGGGATGGATACGATTCCATGTTATTCATTTGCGCAGATACCCCCCTTCTTTTAATGCCTGCCTCATAGCTTCCGTCATTTCTCGCGTCTGAGTGATAAACAGGTTTTCTTTTTTCCACTCCTCTAAAAATGCTCCCATTTCTTTTGCCTTCGACAAGGAATCGGCAGAATGATTTTCTTCTGGATCGTTTACCAGATCAATGAGTAGAGAGCTTTCACTGCCTTTTTCATTTTTATGCACGAACTTCCATTGCTCGGTGCGGATTCCAGCGTATTCCACCCCACAAGGTTTTTCATGAAAAAATATTTTCTCCGTGCCTGGGATGGAACCCGGATGGCGCATTGCCGGGACCCAGGATTCGCCGGGAAGGTCTGCGGGAATCTGCAAAGCGAGCAATTCCA
>Ga0066383_10000850_pt1 | contig 10942 bp, 12 predicted proteins | sample Knorr_S23_td_Bot_FD_70950 | JGI IMG/M metagenome (GOLD analysis project Ga0066383, IMG submission 70950) | Marine microbial communities from Southern Atlantic Ocean transect - Knorr_S23_td_Bottom_ad_3770_LV_A | ecosystem: Environmental > Aquatic > Marine > Oceanic | place: Southern Atlantic...
TACAAACTTTCATTACCACATTTGGGGCATTGTTTTCCATGAATAATTCTTTCTATAATTTTAAGCATAACCAAGTGAATTTAACACTTGGTCCGAAAAATGCATAATCACCAAATTTTAACTTGAATATTTCACTCAAATTTCGACTTTTGAATCGGTTGTGGTAAGAATTGGGGGATTATTTTTTAAACAGGTGGAAAAGTCTATCCAAAAGGGATGTTTTCCGATAGGGAAGAAATCGAATTAAAATAAATTCATTCTTTTTTTAAAAACGTTTTGGACAGTACTGAACTAAAACCTATCGCGGAAGTGGCTCATCCAGATCAGCAACAACATAGGCCATAATTGCCATGGCAGCAACACACCGATTGAATTCATTGAAATCAATTTTATCAAACGTGTCTGCATTAGTATGATGGTACCAAAAATACTTTGATCCGTCAACTTTTAAGGACATAACAGGAATACCTTCATCATTTAAGGGTGTCACATCCGCTGCTCTTCCACCTTCTGAGATCGTATTTGCACCAATGGGTTTCATGAGTTCATGAATTTCTTCGACGATTTGTCGAGCCGAATCAGTTCCTGAAAACCCAAATCCCTTGGGAGAAAAAACGCCGCCATCTGATTCGATGGCTAACACATGTTTATCCAATTCATCCATATGCATATCACGATAGGCTTTGTTCCCTTTCCCTCCATTTTCTTCGTTGGTCCACAGGACGCATCGGATGGTCCTTTTTGGCTGCAATCCTAATTCTTTGATCAATCGGATTGCTCCCCAAGCAGCAATGCATCCACCTCCATCATCGTGAGCGCCTTGCCCCACATCCCAGGAATCAATATGTCCACCAACTACAACAATTTCGCCTGGTAATTCGAAGCCTTTTATTTCTCCAACAACATTTCGCGACCACCGATCGGCAACCATTCGTGCATCCATATCCAATTTTACAATAATCTTATCTCCACGATCGTGAATCCGGCTTAACATCATGGCATCTTCCATGGTGAGTGCCGCGTGGGGAATTTTTGTTACATCATTCTTGTATGCCATCACACCCGTATGGGGCGTATTCATGGACCAAGGTCCTATTGAACGTATTAAACTTGCTACAGCACCATGTTTCGCAGCAGCACTTGCCCCGGAATAACGATATGCAACCGTCTTTCCATAGGATGTAAAAGGCGCATTAAATAATACGATCTTCCCTTTAGCTTCATCAGATCGGTTTTCTAACTCATCAAAATCGTCAACAACCATCACTTCTGCGGTGATGCCGGCTTTTGATGTTGAGATACTCCCTCCGAGCCCTAACATGGCTAAATCTTTTTTAAATGGTTTTAATAAGGTGACGGATTCCTTACCGCGAATCCAGGTGGGAACAGCAACTTTTTCTCCTCTTACATTATCCAATCCATCTTTTTTCATTTCTTTCAGGATCCAGGTAATTGCTTTTTCAAGATTATTGGATCCGCTCAATCTTGGGCCAAATGTATCGCACATGTACCCTAAGCGATTGTAGGCGGTACTGTCGGTTAAAGCTTGGGAAATAATATTCAATGATGCGTCTGCGTATTCATCTTTGATTGATTTTCCAAAAGTTTGTGATAGTATGAGTGTTGCAATAAGTAAAACTTTCAATTTCATGTTATTCCTTTTTTTCTTATCCAATAATTCCAATGATTTCATACAGCATAAGATAAATGTCCATTAATCCAATAGATTCATCACCATTCAGGTCGCCAACTTCAATTTCTAATTCTGATGGAATTCCATTTCCACCCATAAAATCTGCCATGATCATAAGATCATGGATATCGATTTTACGATCAAAATTAATATCACCCATCATTGTTTGAGAACTTTTCCAATCCCAGTATAAAGTGAAAAGTGAATCAATCGGACTTAAGTTCGTTGGACAGGATTGAACATTGATATCCATAAAAAAGGAATCATTTTCATCTTCTGATTTTGCCATTCGGATAAACGCAGAAAGTGCTGGCGTGCCATAAGGTAAGCACCGTGTATCAGCGCCTGGTACATTTGCTGCCAAAAGTGCTGCTATTAATTTTTCATCGAGGGTTCCGTATGTGGAGGTGAATGCAATTTCCATACTATCCAATATTTCCTGTCCAAGCAGGATATTTCCCTGGATAGCATAAGTCTGTCCAAGGATATGATTTTTATAATCAAAACAATTTTCCCCTGTAAATCCTGCACTTCTTCCGTCATCTATAAGGTCGATAATTCCATATTGACGTATGGAAGGATTATTTTGTGCATCATTTTCAATGAGCCAATCAATGATTTCTTCGGGAGAATATTCCAGATTCATGAGAGATGATGCTGAATCTTGATTCGATTGATTCCAATAGAATTGCGTATGGATTGCCCCGACCCCTGGGTGAATATCACTAATGATGATTGAACCGGCAATACAGGACGCGCCTGCACTACCCACCTCACCTGTAGCCGGATTCACCGCAACAATGGAAAAGGTGTCTTGCGAGACCAATATGCAGGTGGTGGAAATGATTAAATAAAAAAGGAGACGCTTCACTTGATATCGATTTTAAATAAATGAGAGGAGGAATTTAATACTTCAAGAATCAACGGGTGATGAAAGAAAAGGAAAAGGGAAGCGCGTCATGGGATATGAGGGCTTCCCTTTTTAGGAGGTAACACAGTAAACTTTTGTCTTGGAGAATATTACGGGATTTTTTAATAAAAAAATGTGAGATATGTCACAAGATTCAATCTTCTTTTTCAATAAATGAAATAATCTCACTAGCTACATCAATTCCTGAGCAAGCTTCGATTCCTTGTAAACCGGGAGGTTACGAGTAAAATGGGGGAATTCTCTTGGGAAAAGTAAGGCTTATCCGCCTTCTCGATGTGTGGAGTCTACGAGGTGATCCAGGGGCGGTAAATTGATGATTTCCCTGCTGAAATAATCCGCAATAGTCGAAATAATATTACTGATGCTGATCAGTCCAACTGGTCTTCGATCATCATCAACAATTGGGACATGACGAAAACCGCCAATATGCATTTTATTCAATGCGTATGCCAAGGGGTCTTCTGGTGATAAATATTCGGGATTATCTGTCATGAATTCTTCTACGGTAACCAAGTCCAGGTCGAATCCCTTCCCGGTGACTTTAAGTAAAATATCCCGCTCCGTGAGAATGCCGGACAAAGTACCATTATCAACGATCAAAAGGCAATTCTGTTTTTTCTGCTGAAGATGATTAAGGGCATTTTTCATGTTGGTGCCTACTTCGGCAGTAAGAGGTGCTTCCAGACCCAAGGATGATATAGGATCTTGGATGCGAACCGCTTCTTTCATTTCGGGTTCATCCCCAGATGATTCGAGACCTTCTACCCATTGTTCTTCGTCTTCCGAATTGATATGAAAATCAAAATACATGAATCAGAATATAGAAGGTCAATTCATTAAAATCAATACTCTTAATCATGAGTCGATTTTGGCTCGATGATCACTGCTGTACCATAGGCAAGAAATTCAGCCATACCTGACATGATTGTAGATGTGGTAAAGCGCATACAAACTATGGCATTTGCTCCCAATTCCTCGGCTTCAGCTTTCATGCGATCCAAAGCTTGCTCTCTTGATTCTGCAAGCATTTTTGTGTATTCATGTACTTCGCCACCAACAATATTTCGGAGGCCTGCTAAAATATCAGTCCCGATATGCCGGGCTCTTATGGTACTCCCCTGCACTAATCCAAATGTTTTTTTAATTCGATGATCTTCAAATTGGTCTTGCGTTGTAATAAACATCTGTTATTTCTCTACATTTTTTGAATAATATTTATCTTCCTCATTGGTAAAGCGGTCAACCAATACCAGGATAAACAGTGAAACAACACCGGTGACAAGTGCGATCTGAATCCATAAAAAAGAGGGTTGAAATAAATCGACCCAAAGATTCAGGATCTGGATGAAAAAGAGCCCGAAACCGGAATAGCCTACAATTCTTAATATGAGTCTGATCGTATCCATAACTGAAAGTTACATCGCATTCGTTTTAAATATGAAAAAAAGTCGGGGTGGGGAGATTCGAACTCCCGGCCTCGTCGTCCCGAACGACGCGCGCTAACCGGACTGCGCCACACCCCGAATTTTCATAGCAGAAATTTGAGAATAAAGAATCCACCTATTAATAATGCGGTGAACGCCATGGCTAGCAAATTAAAATATTTTTCAATGAATTTCCGAATCGATTCACCAAACTTTTTGATCAATCCCGCCACCAGGAAAAAGCGGGCACTTCTGCTCACGACACTTGCTAAAATAAAGAGTGGGAAATTAATATGAAAGGCACCAGCACTAATAGTGAACAGTTTGAAAGGAATCGGGGTAAACCCCGCCGTAAATACGATCATGAAATTATAGTCATCATACAGGGATTTTATTCTTTCGAAACCCTGATGGGAAAACCCCGGAATGTGGTCAAAAAAGAATTGAGCGAACGCTGAAAAGGAGTCACCTGCTCCCCACCATGCCCACTGGCCAATACCATATCCAATCATGGCACCCAATATGGATCCTGCACTACAGATCAAAGCAAATCGGAATGCTTTCTTACGTTTTCCCAATGCGAGAGGAATGAGTAATACATCAGGCGGAACCGGAAAGAAAGAAGCTTCTGCCGTGGACATTATGCCCAGTGCTGCGGGACCCGAGGGTTTATCCGCCCAGGATAAGACCCAATTGTATAATTTCCTTATGTTTTTCATCAACGTTAATCGTGGTAGAAAACTCCAATTGCAGACATGATCTCCCGTTGAAACGTTCTGCCAGCGGGACGATTCAATAATCGGCTGTCAGCCACCATGGCACTGGATCCGCCGCCATCCAAGTTCAAAGCTTCGACACAATTGAACTGTTTCATCAAGATTGCCAATTCTTCCAGGTAAACACCACGACTGTCAGGTTGCCGCCCATCAACCACCATGAGGATCAGTTCATAATCTTTTGTGTATCCAATGGCTGACCGTGGCTGCACACCAGCAATGGGTGTGTTGAAAAATACTTCTTCTTCCACGGTAACATCGATATTTCCATTTGAGATTAAAACCGGTCCGGCATGGATAGCATCTCTCACGTTCCAGAATTTCGCCTGGGTGAATGTGAGTGAATCCTCGGGTAATCCAGGTCGATTTTGGAGAGGTTCCCGCCATTCAAAGATGGAATCATTTTTCGTGGAACACCAGGCAATATCAACGGTACCATCGTTTTTAATTCCAAAAGCACCGCGATTGATGTAATACCGGGATTGATCCCGAATCACCGATGGACTGGCGGGTTCTTCCAATTTACCATTTGTCTTCAGTAAGCCAACATGTTGGGTGGGATTTTTATCAATCAAAAAATACCCGCCATTCAGGACGATTCGGGCACCGGAATTTTCAAGAAAATGAAGAGGTGTTTCTTTTCTGTCTGTATCGGTGGATGACAGTACGCTGGCTGAAATACGATCTTGGGATAAATCAACCCTTGCTGCCCAGGCTTTGAGAGGCATGCTTTTATTGAATCCTTTATAGAGGATAATGCCTGCAGGAAGATCCAGGTCAAATTTAGTCCAATTCATTTGGATCTCTTTTTTTCGGGCAATGGGATTGCAGGCAATCATCAATGCCAGTATTAACAAAGAAATATTTCTCAAAAGATTAGTTCAGTATGGATAGATTTATGATCTGGAATTGTTTCGATCCAATAACATTCCCAGCAGAATCCTGAACATCCACGCGCCAATTGCCGATTTGATTGGGCAAGATCTTCTTATGGGTCCAGGAACGGTATATATTGGATCTTTTGATGTTATATCTTACTTGCGTCATCAGCTGACCCTCATAATACCAGACATGCTTCACTTCCTGTTTTCTACCCGTATTTTGAATTCGTGTATAGCAAAATAATGAATCAACATTTTTAGTAAAAATAACATCCGTGCTTACTGGATTTCTATTCACAACATTTTTACAAATCTGGATATCCCGAAGACGGAGTGAAGCGGTTTGTTCTTCCTGGTTTGAATTTTGTTCGACCTTGGGTTTTGTTGGTGTTTGAATTGCTTGAATCTCTGTTTTCTTTAACAGTAAATCTTTTTTTGTCCGTCCTGAATCAAAAGTCAGGGGTTTAGGCTGGATGGTAGTTCCTAAGGGTTGAATCGGTTGTGAAACAGTATTGATTTGCGAAGATAATTTCTGTTTTGTAACCCCTTTTGGTTTATGGAGCATATCGATTTTTTGAAATGTCTGAGGTGCATCCTCGTTTAACATAATTAATATTAAATATACAATACCCAATGGGATGGCTGCGCGCGGGATTCTCATCCAATAAGCTGCACCAACCAATACCACAAGACTAATTGTTATAAAAATAAATTCGGGATTGGACATAAATTGCGTTAAATAGGTTCGAGAATTTACTTTTATAAAAAAACAAAAAAAGATTCTTTCGAATCTTTCTAAATGTCGGGGCGACAGGATTTGAACCTGCGACCACTTGACCCCCAGCCAAGTGCGCTACCGGACTGCGCCACGCCCCGAAAATTTATTCAGTGATGATGTTTAAAATCGCTGTTAAATCGTTCTTGATTTTACGAAAAATAACCTGTTGCTTCTCATTGAAAGATTTAGTCTTTTGGGCTTCTTCCAGTACAGATTCTTTTCCTGAGATCACAGATCGTGCACCATCAATTGTGTATTTTTTATTATAAAGCAGATCCTTGATATTAAGGATCATGTCAATGTCTTTTTGGCGGTAGGTACGATTCCCGGCACGATTCTTTGGGGGTTTTAACTGGGAGAATTCTGTTTGCCAATATCGTAATACGTAGGCTTTTAGCTGAGTGAGTTCACTGACCTCACCAATGGAATAATAGAGTTTTTTTACCTTAGGTTGTACCTTCGCCATAATCAATTTCACTTCAAGTTATACTTTAAATTAACGACGACGGATTCATCGGGCAAGGGAAATGAATTTTCTTATTCAATAAGATAAGTGGTATATAAACGAGATAAGATCAAGGGTGTTTTCTCTATCAATTCTTTTGGCGCAACCATGGCAACACGCATTTGGGTTTTGCCCCTTTTTGGATCAGAATAAAACCCATTCATGGGTGCTAATAATAATGTGAATTCTTGATCGTCGATACGGACCTTCCCCTTTGATGCGCAATATTTTACAAAATCTCGGGAATCAAAAGTATCAGCGCAAATATTTCTGAAATCAATTACAAAATAAATCGCTGCCTCAGGATTGGAAACAATCAATCCCGGGATCTCTTTCATCAGGTTTTCCCTTAAAGGCATGATCAATCCACTATAGTAATTCCTTTGGTGTTGATACCAAGCATTTAGATCATGATGAGATTCGTGGGCCAAACTCCCAAATATCTCCTGACCAATGGCATTTGCACACAAATTTGCTGTGTATTCTGATACAGCTTTTGTATGAAAATCTAAATTGTCAGTTACCAATCCACCTATTCGCAAACCACAGGCATTCCATACTTTTGATGAAGATTCGATGCTTATCCTGGATCCCGTAATTCCCGGAACGTCTTCTTCGGTAATTTTCCAAATACTGGATGATCCATCTTCACCGTAATACAATTGACGATACGCTTCATCGCTCACTATCCAAATATTATGGTTGACGCAGATCTTTGCAAGATCGATCAATTGGCGTTGATTCAAGAATTGGCCTGTGGGGTTATCCGTTGGAATGACCAATAATCCACCGGGAGCATTTTCTGTTATTATTTTTTCGATCTCATCCAGGGCAAGTGGTTCAAATGTTCCGTCATCTGAAATTTCCCGATTGGCTGTAACAATCGGAATAGACAACCGTTTCCCGAATTCGATATAATTTGTGTATGCCGGATCCAGTAGCATGAGCGGCTTTTCTGATGAGGGACCACAAACACCCAGCATCATTAATTCCATCGCTTGTGATCCACCATCTGTGATCATACAATAAAGATGTGATGTATCCACACCTTCCGACCCAATAATATTTAAGAATGCCTCTCTCGCCTCGTCTGTCCCAACGCTGGGTGTGTATTTTACCACACCATCCTTAAACCTTATTTCTCCCATTTCGTTCAAGCGGTTTTGCATGGCTGGATGCATGGGTAATGAAACATTTCCAATAGCCAAATTCACAACCTGGATTTCATTTTTATCTTCTCGTTGTGCAAAAATGATCTGTGCCTCCCTTATGGCTGACGGGAGTCTATTTTCGAAATGGGATGATAGGTTTGGAGCCATGATTCTGATCGTAAAATTAGTTCAGGTTAGGTATAAAAACAAAAACGGTGAAAACTAACATTTTCACCGTTTATTTTAATTGATTGGAAAAAATTAGAAACGACGTTTCTTAAACGGTCTCCGTCCACCACGATCGTTATCACGAGGGGGTCGTTTGGGTCGTTCCACATATCCTTCAGGTTTTTCCAGCAATGCTTTTCGACTGAAATCCAATCTGCCCTGATCATCAATTTTGATCAGTTTAACCCGAATGGGATCACCCCGTTTGACAACATCTTCTACTTTATCAACCCTATGCCACTCTAATTCCGAAATGTGAACCAGACCTTCACGGCCAGGCACAAATTCTACGAATGCACCAAAGGTCATCATGCGAGTCACAGTTCCATCAAACTCCATTCCAACTTCCGGTTCAAATGTAAGAGCTTTTACCATTTCGATAGCTTCATTGCATTTTACCGTATTTTCACCGGCAATAGTAACCAAACCATCATCATCAACATTGACTTCACACTCAGTATCTTCAATGATCTTTTTGATGTTTTTACCACCTGGTCCAATCAATGCACCAATTTTTTCAGGATTAATATTAATGGACATAATCCTCGGAGCATATTGTGAGATCTCATTCGGTTCAGGCATAGCTTCATTCATCAATCCAAGTATGTGCATCCTACCTTCATGGGCTTGCTGTAACGCTTGTTCCATCAATTCAAAAGAAAGACCTTCAATTTTCAAGTCTAACTGAATGGCAGTAATGCCATCTGATGTACCTGCAACTTTAAAATCCATATCACCCAAATGATCTTCCATTCCGAGAATATCACTTAATATTGCGTGACGCTTACCATCAGTGATCAATCCCATAGCAATCCCGGCAACATGGCCTTTTAATGGCGCACCTGCGCTCATTAAGGATAACGATCCACCACAGACTGATGCCATTGATGATGATCCGTTAGATTCCATTATTTCGGAAACAATCCGAATGGTATAAGGGAAGTCATCATAATCAGGAAGGACAGGTTTGATGGCCCGTTGTGCCAAATTACCATGCCCAATTTCTCGGCGACTTGTAAAACCGATCCGACCAGTTTCACCCACACAATAAGGCGGAAAATTGTAATGTAGATAATAAGATTTTTTATAATCTTCATCTGCACTATCAATAATCATTTCATCTCTTTTTGATCCTAAGGTTGTTATGACCAATGCTTGCGTTTCTCCACGAGTGAAAAGCGCTGAACCATGGGTTCGAGTTAAAATATCAGGATCAATCGAGATAGGACGAATATCTGTTGTTGATCGTCCATCACTTCTTTTCCCAGTTGCAAGGATCTGCTCACGAAATCCCGCTTTAAAGCGATCATCGATAAGAGATTTAATTGTTTTACCTTCTTCCGGGTAGGCTTCTTCAAACGATTCAAGAATAGATGAAACCAGATCGTCTTTTGCACTTGATCTTTCTTTCTTATCGCCAATTTTGACAATATCGTCAACTTGGGTTCCAATCTTTTCATCTACTGCAGAAACCAATGCTTCATCAGGTTCCGGAATTACAACTTCATCTTTCACTACATTCATTTCTGAAAGGAGTTCATTTTGAAGTTCGATAATTTCTTTAATGACACTATGTGCACGTTTCAATCCATCTAAAATATCAGATTCAGTCGCACCATCAGCTTCACCTTCAACCATCACGACTGTTTCTTGATTTCCTGAAACAAGCATTTCCATGTCACAATCCATGATCTCGGAACGTGTTGGGTTGATGATAAATTCGCCATCAATTCTTCCAACACGAACTGACGCAAGTGGTCCATTCCATGGAATTGTAGATGTCATTAAGGCAGCGGATGCACCTACACCAGCCAGCACATCAGCCATATTTTCACCATCACTTTGTAAAACAGTGATCATAATTTGGGTTTCATTTTTAAACCCTTTTGGAAACAAGGGACGGATGGGGCGATCAGTCACGCGACTTGTCAGCACCTCATGTTCCGCGGGTCTTGCTTCACGTTTGAAAAAACCGCCGGGGATTTTCCCGCCGGCATAATGTTTTTCACGGTATTCAACTTGTAATGGGAAAAAATCAATATCTTCCCGAGGTTCTTTAGCGGCATTCACAGCAGCCAAGATTGTTGTCTCTCCATAGGTTACCATTACGGAACCATTACTTTGACGAGCGACTCTGCCCGTCTCTAATCGCATTTTTTTTCCTGCGATTTCTCTTTCTTTTGTTATCATTTTCTTTCTTCTTTTTTATTTATTCGATTATTGAGTTCTCTTATCTACTAACCTCTGATGGACAACTCTTTTATTAAGTTAACATATGATTCTGCATTCGTACGCGTAATGTACTTCAGCATTTTTTTTCTTTGTGATACCAACTGAACCAAACCACGACGTGTGTGGTGGTCTTTTTTGTGAATTTTCACATGGTCAGTCAATTCACGAATACGGTGAGTTAGAATAGCAACCTGTACTTCTGGCGAACCTGTATCGTTCGCGTCTTTACCGAATTGCTCAACGTATTTTTGTTTATCTTCTTTTGAGATAGGCATTTTCTTTTTTTACTCCTATTCGTACTTACCCTGTAACTCAAGGCATTTTTGTTTGTCTTTAATTAATT
>Ga0066383_10000856_pt1 | contig 10923 bp, 6 predicted proteins | sample Knorr_S23_td_Bot_FD_70950 | JGI IMG/M metagenome (GOLD analysis project Ga0066383, IMG submission 70950) | Marine microbial communities from Southern Atlantic Ocean transect - Knorr_S23_td_Bottom_ad_3770_LV_A | ecosystem: Environmental > Aquatic > Marine > Oceanic | place: Southern Atlantic...
CGACGCTCGTGGCGGTGACCATCATGCACAAGCACGACCTGCGCATCTCGTTCATGGGGTTCGTCAAAAAAGCCCTACCGTTCGCAATCCTCCATATCGTACTGGCCACGCTGTACGTGCTCCTCGTGCTGAAGCACCTGCCAGGCTGAGCCGTTTATTTCCCGGTGTGGCGGGCGACCTGGAAGATGCCGAACAGTAGCAGGACTGCACCGGCCGGCAGGAGGATGATGCCCAGCCCTGGATCGGCGCCGTGGGTGACCAGGCCGCCGAGAAGGAAGCCGCCCGGGACGAGCAGGGTGGCGGCAGCGAGGCAGTGGGAGGCCAGGACGCGGGCGCCGGCCGGCAGGCTCAGCCGGGCCAGCGAGGCGGCGAAAACGATGTTGAGCACCGACAATAGTGTCCCGTGCGCGTGGCCAAGCCGGAGCATCAGCCGGTGCGTCTCGTTGTCGCCGACATTCACGTACCAGGGAGCCTTGAACGCCAGCATTCCCTCGAGCACGATGCCAAGGCACACGAAGACGAGCAGCGACCACCAACCCAGCCTAAAGTGCCGCCGCTCCTCCGGCGTGGCGTTGCTGTCGGCGGCGGATGGTACCGGGTTGGCCGGGGCGTTTCGGGCCTGTTGGGAGGCTTGTTCGCCGCGTTCGCGCCGGGTGGGTTTGTAATTGCTCATTCCTGGAGGGTTATCGGGCGGTTGTCACGCTGCCTAGTCAATCGGTCGGCAACATCTTCGAGCGGTTTGCCCTGTGCGTCGAGCAGTAGTTGGGCATGCGGAGCCTGGCCAAGCAGCCCGGCGGCGGCCCGGCGCTCGCTGACGGCGTCGATCTGGGTGGCGCGCTTAGCCAAGGGGGCGGTGTAGTCAAACGGCGTGCCGGCGAAGGCGGGATCTGCCATCAGCGCCTTGTGGGCGATGTATCGAACGGCGGCGTAGGGATCGTCCATCGCGCGGAGCAGCCACGGTGCCTGCCAGTCGCCGCCGCCTGCGTTGCGCGCCGGTTCCCAGCCCATGTGCCATGCGGCGATGGCACGCTGGCCGGCGTCTCCCTTGAGCAGCATCTTGAGCATCGCCGAGATCGTCTTGTCGTCGTTGTCGAGCTTGGGTTGGCGGTGACCGTACCATTTGGTCAAGTGGCGGCTGCTCCACTCGAGAGTCTGGTTGAGGTGGCAAAGGTTGCAGGCGTTGGGGCGGCCGGTTTTCAACTGTGTCCCGACGCCGGGGGAATCGATCTGGTGACTGCGGATGCCGCTGAGCAGGCCGTAGGTGGTGTGCGGCATGTGGCAGTTATAGCAAAGGCTGCCGGTGGAGTCTGCGGCGTGATGGGTGTGTGCAGTCAGGTTGTCACGGAAATCGTCGTGGCACTGCAGGCACGCCTCGTTGGTCTCCATACGGGGTGCGAGTTGGTCGTTGCTGTCGAGGTAGCCGTGCATCGAGTGGCAGGAGAGGCAGGACATTTTGCCGCGCTGAAAACAGGCGGTGTCGAGCAGGCCATTGTACTCGCGGCCGGTGACGCGAACCATTCCATCGGGCCAAAAGCGATCGCCCAGCCACTCGCCGCCGGGGTGCGGATGGCCGTCCGGTTGTTTGCCGTTGGCGATGAAGGTGCTGGCGTGCACGACGGTGGTGTTGGCGTTCAGTTCATTGCCGGGCAAAAAGCGGGGGCCATTCCTGAGCCAGTCGAGTTGATTGGGGGTGTACTGGTACGAGTGGCACTGGCCGCAGGCTTGTGCCGATAAGCGGTGGTCGAGTGTCTCGCTGCCGGGGTTGAGGATGGCGTGAACCGCTTTGTCGCTCAAGTGCGAGATGTAACGGTTGACCGGGTTTTGGTAGTGGGCGATATGCGCCCCGGCCGGGCGGTGGCAGGCTTCGCAGGAGATGCCCAGTTCCGCCGTCTCGGTGTTGACGGTGCGCGTGCGGGCATCGATGCCGGGCCGTCCGGCGACGGCGTGGCACTTGATGCAGACGTTGTTCCACTTGGCATCGGGCGCGGCCAAGTGCGGGTCGCGCAGGAAGGTGTCCTGTACCGGCACCCATTTTTGATCGGCGATCAGCCAGCCGAAGGGGAAGGGGTGCTGCAGGTTGCCGTTGGCGTCGGCGGTCCAGTACACCTGCAGGTGGTGGGAACCGGTGGTCATGGTCACGCGCTGCGAGTCGGTCTTGATGCCGTCGGCGCCGACGGTGTTCACCCAGAACTCGTCGCGCTTCTGCTCGAGTTGCAGCGCCGCTTGGCCAAGCGGCAGCCGGGTGCCGTGCCACTTGGCCAGGATCGCCCCCGACTTGGCCAGTTGCGTCATCGTGCGGTGATAGCTGTTGTGCCAGCTTTTGTACTCGGACGGGTGGCAGGCGCGGCAGGTTTGCGACGAGGTGTAGGTGTTGTCCGGCGCGGTGACCGGCTTTAGCCGGGCCTGCGCCGGCGTGGAGGCGAGCAGCGCGTCGCGCGAGGCATCATTGCGTGAGTCCATCGTGTACTTGACGAAACCCAGGCCGGCGGTGAGCGCGAAGGGCAACACAACCAGGCCGACAATCTGCTGGCGCTTGGCCTGCCGGAGAAATGGCAGAACGGCGGCCAGCAACAGCCCCGCCGGGATGAGCAGTTCCAGCCCGGGCGAGTCGATGGTTAACAACGCGCCGCTCATCGGAGGTTAGTCGTTTGCGGCGGGGATGGTGAGGCGATAGTAGCCGTTGGGCAGCGGCAGATGCTCCGCCGGGAGATCGTGGATGATGGTGCGCTTGCCGTCCTGCGGCGGGAACTCCTGCACCTTGATCCACTCGCCGCCGGCGACATCGTCAGTACTCCACAGCACGTAGGTTCGTCCGGTTTGCGCCTCGAACACGGCGGTCAGGGTGTCCCGGTTCGCGCTCAGGCCCAGCGACAGAACGCTGCCGGCGTCGTTTGGCCTTGTGCCGGCGAGGAGTTCCTCGAGGTTGGTGTGGCCGTCGTTGTCGGTGTCTTGCGCGGCGTCGGCGGGGTCGTTGGGGTTGAGCCCGTACTGGTCCTCCCAAAGGTTGGGCAGGCCGTCCTCGTCCGAGTCGCCGAGGATGAGGTTTGCGCGGCCGGGCGTGGCGCTGTTGGGAAAGAAGACGATCGACTTTGAGCCGTCCGGGAAACGTCCCTGAGAAGTGCCGCGTGTCTGCTCGCCGAACAACACCGAGTCGATCACTTTCGCCTTGGAGTCGGTCAGCACAATTTCCTCGCCCTTGCTGCTGAGCCGGAAGCCGAGGTGGACGGCGCCGTCTCCGGGGTCGTTGTCGGCGATCATCCGGAGATGGCTTTTTGGGCCGATGAACGACAGCGGCGGCATCACGGTTTTGTCCGGCTGAGAGGAATCATCGCTTAGCTTCAAGCCGGCGAGCGAGACGGGGAGATCGGATTTATTGAACAACTCAAGCCAGTCGTTGCCGTTGTTGGGCTGAGCCATCCATTCGTTGATCGTGAGCATCCGGATGCTGCCCAAGTCCGACTTGGCGTTGGCCAAGCCGGGGGTGGGGGCGCTGAGCGTCCACGGGCCAAGGCCGTCGGGTTCGCGGCCGATCGAGAGATCGTTGGCCTGTGGGCCAAAGCCGATGGCGTCCTGGATTTTCAGTCCCTCGTCGCCCGGCCACCAAAGGGCGATGTTTTGGCCGTCGGCATCGAGTGCGAAGCCGGTGTGCAACCCGGGCGACTCCTTTTGATCATCGCACCAGACAACAAGGTGGCCCTTGGACGGTAGGATGGTATGTGCGGGGAAAAAGAAGGTTGGCTCCAGGGCAACGCCGTCCCCGAGGCCCGCGCCGGCGAGGTCGATGTCGCGGTTGGTCGGGTTGTACAGCTCGATCCAGTCGGGGTTGGTGTCGGCGTGTGTCACCGAGCCACGATTGGCGGCCATCAACTCGTTGAGGATGACGCCGTCGGGCAGGCTCTCGACCGTGGCGCCCAGGCTGACGCCGAACGCGAGGTCGCGGTCGTTGGTCGAGTACTGGTGCACCTCGACCGCGAGGACGTTTTTGCCCTGCTTGAGCGATTTTCCGGGGAGAGTAATCTGACCGCTCAGCTCGGCATCGATCACGGTGCTCAAGGCCCGCGTGGTGTAGCGGATGCTGCCGCGCTCCTTCATGTTCACGCGGTGGATTTGTTTGCCGTTGAGATAAAACACCGCGCCGTCGTCGACGAGGAAGTTGATCTGCAGCTCGCCGCCACCGGCCGGCGGGTCGAAGTCAAACACCTTACGGAAGTAAAACGTGGTGGCCCCCATCTTGAGCGTGGTGGCCATTTTGTATTTTTGCCGGGACGTGGCGCGGCCAAGGTACGACTTGCCGCTTGGCCAAGCGGAGTCGTCGTACTCGGCCTTGCGCCAGGTGGTGCCGAGGTTTTTGCCGTCGGCGTTGTACCTCCACTCCGTGTCCTTGAGGGAAATGAGATCCGCCGACTTGGCGTGGCCGCCGTAGCGGAAGCCGGCCTCGGTGTTGGGGAGCGACTTGCGGCCCTTCGAGTCGATGAACGTGGCGCGCCAATAGTAGGTGCGACCGAACTCGAGCAGGTCGAACGGCACCGGCATCTCAGTCAGGTTCTCCGTCGTCTTGGCCTTGAAAACGGGGTAGGTGAACGAGCCATCAGCGGTGCGGATTTCCCAAAGGGTGCTGGCATGGGTCGTGTTCCCGTCACTGCTCTCGAACGCGGACACCAACATCGATGCCGGGGAGTAGACGGAGCTGCCGCCGGTTAATTGTTGGGCCAAGGGCTGGCTGGGGATTTTCACCTTGCCGCACTGCTTGTTGACGTTGGACTGGCGTCCGCGGGCGAACGAGGTGTAGCCGGTCAGGCCCATGCGGCCGAGGCTTTCTGGCGTGAGCAGCGTGTTGTTCAGGTAATAAAGGTGTTCCTTGTACTCGGTGCGGAACGCCTTGAAAAACGCGTCCTTGATGGTGTGCGTGCCGTGGGTGGTGTTGGCGTTGCCGGCTTCGCCGATGAAGATGGATTTGGTTGTAAAACCACTCTGCATGTCGTTGTCAAAGTCCCACGGTAGCATGGTCCAGCGGCCGTCGGCACGGCGCCAAAGGTAAAAGTTGTGCACGGTGTCATCCCAGGTACCCATCCAGTTGCGCACGCCGATGTAGCTCATGAGCGACTCCACGTCCCAGTTTGCCTCAAACCATTTTCGGAGCCGGGTGCGGTTGCTCCTGTTCTTGGCCAGGCCGTCGATCATTTCCTTGAGTTCGGTGTGACCTTTCCAGTCCTGATTCTTCGAGGAGTAAATCCACTCGTAACGCTGCAGCGACGTCCAGCCGTCGTTGGTGCCCAGCTTGCCGCCGTCGCCGCGGCCGTACGGGCCGAGGTTTTGCAGGATGCCGCTGGACTTGAAGATGTGCCCGTTCGGTTCGATTTCGGTTCCGGGGTTTCGGCGGGCCTGATCCTCGTGGTATTTTTCCAGCATTCGGTCGTTGCGATCCTCGATCATGAGCCGTCTCATTTTGCGTTTGTTAATGGCGACATCGACCCATTCAGTGTGCGAGGTGGGCAGGCCAAGCTCGCGGTACAGAGTGTGTCCGGCCACGGTCACGTTGTCCTTGTCCATGAACAAAAGGTCGCTCTGGCCGTCAAACTGGTTGTAGCGCGGCAGTCGTACCTTCCACGAGTTGCGGCCGCCGTTGCGGCGGTAGAAGCTGCCATTCCAGCGGGCGTACACGTCGCGCACTTCGCCATTGTAAACGAGGATGCCGTGCACGGTATCGTTCCAGGGACCACGGGGCTTGATGTTTTTGGCTGGTCGGTAGCCGCTGCGCGGGTTGGCCGCGGCGTTCTTGGAAAGTTGGCTGATGCCATTGCGCGGCACCAGCAGCTCGAAGTGTTTTCGCGTGTTGCTGAATTTCGGCATCACGAAGTAGGCGTGCCATGGGTACGGGTCGCTCTTTCGCGGGGAGAGCTGCTCCAGTCCCTGGCCAAGATCGGCCAGGATGCGGTAGCGCACCAGCGTCCGATCCGGCTTCTTGGGCAGTGTGTGTGTCCACGTGCTTTCCTTCAGTTTCATGTCGCGCTTGGCCAAGGTCTCGCCTTCTTTCTCGAGGTTGTCATAAAAGTACTCGAGCGTGACGCCGGTGAGCGTCTCGTTGGTGGAGAACCTGGCCTCGATCGTGACGGCGTCCAGTTTGCCGATCATGGTGTCTCCCTTGCTGTTGACTGCGCGGATGGAGGTGACGATGGGCGCCGGCATCGAGCGTTTGCGCGCGATGTGGTTCGGCCGGCCCGGCGTGGCGTTTTTCTCGAGCGGCGAAGCGACCCAGTTGGCCGGATCGCCGCCCGGCAGGGAAAAGTTGATCCTCTCAAGCGACATCCCGCGATATTGGTACTGCATCGGGTCGATGCCGGTCCACTTCGGCCCTGCGCCGATCGAGTCCGCCCCGATGGGCCAGGGGAATTGGGCCGAGTAACGGACGGTGTCCTCGGCGTTGCCGCCGTCGTTTTCCACGCTCACGCGTTCGCCGTTGTTGCTGAGCACGCCCTCGTACGGACCCAGCACCGTGATGCCGGCCAGGCGATACTCCTTGATGGCGGCCAAGCGCTTGGGATCCTTCGCCACGATCAGGAAACCGCCGCTCTCGACCGTCGTCCCCGCCGGGAAGGCGTAGTCGATGCCGCCGCTGATCCGCCAGTTGTCCAGCGTGACCGTCTCGCGGCTGAAATTGTGCAGTTCGATGAACTCGTGCACATCCTCCAAGAGGTCGAGCACCGGCTTGCCTCTCCGGTCGAACTCCGGCTCCTCGATCGGGTGGTACATGATCTCGGAGATCACGATGCGCGGCGGTGGCGGTGCGTTGGCGTCCACTCGGTAAAACCAGCCAAGCGGCGGGAACGCTTTTTTGAACGGATTCGTGCCGGTGATGTAGGCCAACGGGTTCCACGAAATTTTCACCTCGTCGCCCGGCGCTTGGCCAAGCGCAAACCGGTAGTGGCTGTCGCTGAGCTTCGTCACGCTTTGCGCCGGCTTTCCGTTGATCAGCAGGTCAGAGGCATCCACTCCGCTGACAGGCATGCTGAACTCGACCTCGACCGCGTCGAGTGACTTCACGGTCAGCCCGGCCGGAGGGTTGGCGCGTCTCACGTACGGAGGGTTGGCGTCGGCGTAAGTGTAGTTCCAGCGACTGCCGTTGGCGGTTTCCCGGAATGCGTTGGGGGTTTGCGCCTGGTCGGTGATGCCGTGCCCGTTGGCCCACGTGATTTTCACTTCGCCGTGGCGAATGTCGGCGAGTTGAAACACCCACGTCCGCCCGCTGCCCTCGACGGAGTGCGCCGGTGTGCCGTCGGCCAACAGGTCGGCGGCGTCCACGCCCTTCACCGGCTCGGAAAACGTGACGCTGATTTGGCCAAGCTCCGGGGCCAAGCCGGGCGGCGGGACAACCGTTTCCACTTTCGGCGGGACGCTCTCAACCGACACCGCAGAGAGTCGCGCGTCGAACAACGCGTCCGGGCTGGTGCGCCGCTGGTTGAGCACGATGACCGCGATTGTGTTTTCGCCATCGACAAGGAACTCATCAAAATTTTTCAGCGCGTAGCTGCGAAACCGCAGCGGCTCCGTCGCCGCCTTGGAGGCGGCCGTGTTGTACTTCGGCTTGTCTGTCTCGACATTGTGCCGTGCCACCTCCGTCCCGTTGATGTAGGCCACAAAGCCGTCGTCCACCTTGGCGCGCAGCGTCATCGAGGTGATCGTGTCCGTGTCCGGGCAGTCGAACTTGCGCCGGAGAAAAAACGAGTTGTAGCGGCTCTTCATGTCCTCCAGCTCGGTGCCGCCGTTGACATTCTCGCCGAAGAATACCGGGGTCGAGGCGGTCTCCCAGTCCGAGTCGTCATGGTCTGCCTTGGTCCAGGCCCAGTAGTCCGGGCGGGAAGGGGTCTTTTTGCCGCGCCACAGTTTCCAGTCCGCCCCGTAGTCGAACAACGTCACCGCTTGGCCAAGCGGGGCGGCAGCCAGCAGGGCCAACGCCAGGGCAGGGCCAAGGGAGCGGCGAAAGATTGCGGGCAGATCGGTCATGTGCGGTGGAAAGTACCCGGTTCACGGCGATTTTCAATGCCGCAAATGCGACCTTTAAATGATATGAAAATAAAATAAAAATATGTTATCAAAAAATCAAGAGCAGGTAACGCTCGCCCCATGAATGCGGGTGCTGTCATCGGGGTGCTGATTTTACTGGGCGTCTTCTTATTCTGCATGCCGGGGTTGCTGGTGTTACTCGTGATTCTGTTCGCGATCATCATCCCGGTGCAGGCGGCCAGCCTGTTGCTCGCGGTGCGGGCGGTGTTCAAGGAGGACGTAAGCTTTAAGTCGGCGTATTTCCTCTTGGCGATTGTGCTGATTGTGACGTCGGTGGTGATGTTCGTGGTCAACAATATGGGGTTTCCTGTCTGGATTGCCTACGCCACTCAGTTCGTGATCGGCGCGTTGCTCTTGGGCTACATGATCCAGGCCGACGATGAGCCGATCGGGGTTCTCAAGGATAGCTTGGTCTCGCTGATCACGACGGCGATAACGTGGGGCATTTGGATCACCACAGGCCAGATGCTTGGTTCGGTTTTCGGATGAACACCGGGGACAAGTGTTTGGTTACAATCGCTCTTGACACTGCTGGGTTGAGTGCACAGCCTTTCGCCGTTCGCAGTTTTAACCTTAAACAAACAGAATCATGGCATACGTTGTAACAGGAGCTTGCGTGGATTGTGTGTACACGAGTTGTGTGGATGTGTGCCCGGTGGAGGCGTTCCACGAGGCGCCGGATCGGTTGTTGATCAATCCCGACACCTGCATTGACTGTGATGCCTGCGTGCCGGAATGCCCGGTGGAGGCCATATATTCCGAGGATAACGTGCCGGACGATCAGCAGGAGTGGATCGACCTGAACAAGGAAGCCGAGAACCACCCCACACTTGCCGGTTCCAAGGAGCCTCTCAAGGGCCCGAAGTGCGGCAACCCCAACGCCGCCTGAACCCGCCAACGGTAACCGGAAACACCGGTCAGTCGGTCTTGAGCTGACCCGGTTGCAGGATGCCGTGGCGTATCCGGCCCCCGCGCGGGCCTTTGCAGGTGTACGTGATGTGCACCGCGCCGTCCGCCGACTGGATGACCGAGGGGTAGGCGAAGGAGGTGGCCCCGTCGCTTTGCGGCTCGAGCCGCCGCTTCAGCGGCCAGGTTTTGCCCTCATCTTCGGAAATGGCGACAGTCAAATTGTCGCGTGACTGGGTGGAGTCGTTGTACACGATCAGCCAACGGCCGTCGCGCAGGACGATCACCTCGAGGCTTGAGCCGGGGTTGGGGATGTCGGTGTCCCGCGCCGCGCTCCACGTCTCGCCGTTGTCGCGGGAGTGGCTGGCCATCACCCGACCCGGAGGCGGACCGGAGTCCCGGCAAAACGCAATGATCGTCCCGTCGCGCCGCTTGGCCAAGCTGGGCTGTATGGGGCCAAGGCCGATGATCGGCCGGCTGGCGCGCCACGTGTCGCCGTCGTCATCGGAGATCGCCACGAGCGAGGCGTTGAATCCATCCGAGTAAAGCGGGAGCAGTATCCGCCCGCAGGGCAGCGTCAGCGGGTGGGTGCGGGGCATCCAGCCGGTCTGCCGCTTGAACGGGTCGTTGGCCGCCTTCAGCAGCAAGGCCTCGTAAGGCTGGGCGTACTCGGCCCACATTGCTGTGTTCAGTTTCAGTTCGTCGAAGCGCTGCTTCATCACCTTGGCAAACACCGGCCCCGGCTTGAGTTGCACGACACCCTGCCACGACCACTTGGGCGCACCCGCGCCTTGGTAATCTTCCGCGCGCCTGAATTTTAGCAGGCCGCATTCCCAGCGATGCGCCAGCACCGAGATCCAAAACAACCGAAGCCGTCCCTTGGGGTCGATGTGCAGAATCGGGTTGCAGTCGGGGAAGCCGGGCGTGTCGGCCATCTCGAAAACCGGTCCCCAGCGCTTGGCCCCTTTTTTCAGGCGGGCACCTTGCACGAGCACGTCGTCGGCCGTGCGCTCGCCGGAGCCGTGAAACCAGCAGGCCAGCAGGTCGCCGTTGGGGCACTGCACGATGCTGCTGGAGTGGGTGTGTTTTACACCGGGCGGAAAAATATCGGTGGTGATGAAAAGGGGCGTGGCGTTGGCCAATGGGAGAACACCCCATGACGATACCGCGAACAGAGCGAATTTAAAAACGAACTGGGAGGAAATCATTTTTGCTGGTTCAGGGGATGGGGGCAGGTTGGTTGGTTAGGTGGCGCTGGATGCGGCGTAGATCGGGGATGGCTTCGTCGCGGGGTTTGCCGCGCAGGAAGGGGTGGGTGGATTGCCAGCCCCAACGCTCGGCATGGCCGTCGGCGAAACTCATGACTGCTCCGTTGCCGTACTCGCCGAATGGCTGGCGATCCGGCTCGGGCGGCAGCCAGCCGTGGCGCTTGGCAGGGCCGTCGCCCCACTTGGTTTCCGGGTAGTAACGCAGGCCAATATTGCCGTCGTTTATGCTGAAGGCGTCCTCATCCATGAACACGATCGAGCCGGACGGGCCGGGATTGCGGATGGCGGAGAATTTCTGGCCTCTCTTACCTATTTTATCGACGATGGAGCAGGTGCGCGTTCGGGGATACTCGCGCTCCTGGTAAACGACTTTGCCTCGATCTGCCGGGCAACGGTAGATGGCTGTTGAGTCGTTGTACTTGAACAGGATGCCATTGCGGATGTTGAAGTCGGTGATGTCGCGCTTGGCATTGCCGAGAATCCAGGAACCCCTGAGGCTGATCCACGCGCCGCCGCCGCCCGAATTGTGGTTGGGAGGGACGACGTTGTCGTTGTCGTCGGTGTACATCTGCCAGCACAGTTGCAACTGCTTGAAGTTGCTCAGGCAGGTGATCTCGTACGCCTTGGCCTTGGCCTTGGAGAGGGCAGGGAGGAGCATGGCGGCGAGAATCGCGATGATGGCGATCAC
>Ga0066383_10000876_pt1 | contig 10785 bp, 10 predicted proteins | sample Knorr_S23_td_Bot_FD_70950 | JGI IMG/M metagenome (GOLD analysis project Ga0066383, IMG submission 70950) | Marine microbial communities from Southern Atlantic Ocean transect - Knorr_S23_td_Bottom_ad_3770_LV_A | ecosystem: Environmental > Aquatic > Marine > Oceanic | place: Southern Atlantic...
TGCGGAAAGTGGGTTGTAAACGGATACACACCGATCCCCGCACCCGAACGGGTCAACCGATCATGGAGACTCGACTTACCGACATTGGGTGCACCGATCAAGCTAACCTGTGCAGCACCTTCGGCACGAATGACCTGAACCGGTCCAACGCGGTGCGCCCCTTTTTTCGGCCCCGACAACTCCTCTCTGAGTTGTTTGATTCGAGTCTTGATGTCGGCCTGTAGATTTTCTGTCCCCTTATGTTTTGGGATGGTGCGGAGCATGTCCTGCAAGCACTCGAGCCGCTCACGCGGCTCTCGTGCCTGGCGGTATTCCACCTCGGCCTGTTTATATTCTGGACTAACGTTTGTCGGCATTGTCTACTGATCGTTCGCTGTGATCGGCCTTCTCAACCCGCTGCCAGGGTCGCCTCAACAAAATCGAGTCGATCCTGTCCGAAAAACATCTCATCACCAACGAAGAACGTCGGTGCACCGAAAGCGCCACGCTTAACTGCCTCCTCAGTATTACTTTTCAATGTCTCCTTCACATCCTGTGCTGCAATGGCGACGAGGAAGTCTTCGGCACCGATACCGATCGCACCCAACACCTCAGCGATGATGGTTGGTTCATTCATGTCCTTTCCTGTCACCCACATGGCTGAAAAAATCGCCTCGCTATACTGATCCAATCGCCCTCGCTGCTGGTAGGCCACAGCCCCACGCATCAACGCCAATGTATTTACCGGAAAGAATGGATTAAAAAGGAACGGCACTTCGTAGCGTTGCGCAAAACGCTCCAGATCGTCACCCATGTACCGTGACTTTGCCGGTACCGTTGCCGGACTCACATTACCGGTTGCCTTAAACACACCGCCCAACAAGAACGGGCGCCAAAGCACGGTTGCTCCATGCCGCTCCGCGATTTTGGGGAGTTGGGTCGCCGCCAGATAAACGGTCGGACTACCAAAATCAAAAAAGAACTCTACTGACTTCGACATAATCTCACTCCCCATTCAGAATTTTTCCAGCCACGGCCGCAGATCCATTTCGTGAGTCCACGCCGACCGTGGCTGGCGGTGAATTTGCCAATAGACCTCTGCAATGTCGTCGGGATTGAGAATCCCATCATGTGCTTTCGTCGCATAACGTTGTGGAAACATTTTCTCGATCCACTCAGTGTCAATCGCGCCATCGATCACGACATGAGACACATGAATGCCCTGGGGAGAAAATTCTCGTGCCATCGATTGCGCCAGTGCACGCAGGGCAAATTTGGCCCCCGCAAAAGCTGAAAAACCAGACGCTCCCCGCAGACTTGCCGTAGCACCTGTAAACAAAATCGTGCCGTACCCTCGCGACAGCATATAACGCGCCGCCTCCCGCCCGGTTAGAAAACCGGCAAAGCATCCCATCTCCCATACCTTGTAATAAACCCGGGATGTGGTTTCAATCAGCGGGAATCGCACATTGCCACCCACGTTGAAAACACACACCTCAACGGGCCCAATCTCTTTTTCTATGGTGGCAAACAATGTCGCGATCTGATCCTCTTTACGGCCATCAGCACCAAATGCTCTAACCTCACCACCTTCCTGCTCAATGCGCGCAACCAGCGGTTGGAGTTTGTCCACGTTTCTGCGACAAACACACGCAAAGTACCCTTCCCGAGCAAACCGACGCGCAACCGCACCACCGGTCGCATCACCGGCACCCATCACAACCACCACTTTTTTTTTGCTCATACCGGCTTATGAAGAGAGTTTCCGCATCACCAGACGCTCATTTGGCTGAAACGTTCGACCCACTTTAGCCATCGGCCTACCGTTGAGTTTGACAATGTCCGCCGTAAAATCGAATTGACCGCTGAGAAACGCTGACCCCACACCATAAGCATCCGTTGGCACACCCGCGGCTTCAAAACGAGTGATTTTTTCCGCATCAAATCCTCCCGTGACTACAATACGAACATAGTCGAATCCCTCGTCATCGAGCGCTTTGCGGACATTCTCTACCAACTGACGATTTACTCCTGTCGGTGCGTCTGCTCCCAATGCCGCGGCCACGGAAACATCCACCAACCGTTCCGAGGTATCCAGCCGAACAGCCCATAGCCGCTCCTTGAGCGCACGAGCCACTTCAAGTGAAGTTTTAACGCAATCATTTTCAAAATCGACCAACGCAACCAAGGGCGTATCTGGAAATGTATCGGCGAAATGCTGTGTCGCCGCAACGGTGTCACCGTCAAAAGCGGCAATCAGCCCATGCGGAATCGTACCAGCACCTTTCATGCCCCACCATTCTCCTTGTGCGTCAGTCGACACCGATTCGGCACCACCAATGGAGGCCGCATAACCGTCTCCACCCTGAACCGCCCAGTGATCAAATCGGGCTGGGAAAAAAAACACCGGCTTTCCATTCGCCGCCCTGGTGACTCCTGAGACATTGGTCGCGATTCGGGTACGCCTTGCTAGAACGCCAAGATAAAGTGTCTCGAGATGGATGAACTCACCGATAGGTCCCTCGATCAGAAGTGAGGTTTCCATGGGTGCCACAGGATCGCCATCGCGCAGTGTGTAGACTTTGATATCCTGCGCATGACTGACCCATTCCTGGTCAAGAGCTCCCTCCACCCAACGCCTCTGCTCAAGTGCCTCGCGCAACTTGACCGGATCGCCTCGATACAGTGAGCGAATTCGCTTTTTAAGTTCAATCAATTCATCGAACCAATCAAACGCCCGCGCCGAATCTTGGTAATGACCCACGCCCAGTAATAAGATAGCGAGGGATTCTTCCACGCCACAAAGTACTGCCTGTTGCTTTTGAAAAACCTGAACGGTTGCTATATCTCGGTGTCCGACCCGCTCCAAGGTGCGCTTGGCACGCCAGAAATACACATCGCTGCGGTACCCGCGCCGCATCTCATGCACCGGCAAATCAAACACCTCGGTCGGAATAGCGATCGGCACTGCATCTCCAGGAACACTCCTCATCTAACCTCTACCTCCCATGATCGCCTTCAAACAATACTGCGAAGTTCCGTCAGTAACGACCTGAGCTTCGTCTTATCTGAATTTGTGTCGACCGGTATACTGAACTCCAGGTGGGTCACTAACTTACCAAAACGGGCCTTTAAAAGATCACCAATTTCATCATAGGTCCCGACCACGGCGTAAGTGTGGAGGACATCATTGTCGATCAATTTTTCCATCTCCTGCCAGCGCTGCGCGCGTGAGTACTGACTTAACCGATCAGCCAACTCACCCAAGCCGTGGACTTCAAACGCTGCACGATAACCTGGTGTAGAGGCATAAAAAGCAATTCGCGCACGCACCGTTTCGATGCGTTGTGCCAAAGTCGCTTCGTCTGCAGCTGTTGCCACCAACGGTTTCATACACATCGCAACTTGACGCGGATCTCGGCCCCGACGCGCCGCACCATCAGCAACAGCCGGCAACATCACTTCAGCAATGTATTTCGGCGTAGACACCGGATGCGCCCGGACTCCATCAGCAACTTCGCCCGCAACCCGACACATATACGGATTCACAGCTGCAATATGTATGGGAATGATCGGATGCTCAATCGGACCCGGATCAAACAAGGGCACCATCAAGTTGAGTTGGTAGCGATCGCCGCGGTGATCCAGCGCCGTGCCGTGCTGCCAACAATCCCATACGCAACGCAGTGCATCGATATATTCCCGCATCCACGGTCCCGGAGGATGGTATTCCAATCCGAAGCGACGTCGAATATGGCCTCTGACCTGAGAACCAAGTCCCAGCACAAAACGCCCCTGAGACAATTTTTGCAGGGTCCATGCGGTCATTGCTGTGACAGTGGGGCTACGCGGAAAAGCCAAGGCGACCGAGGTCGCAAGGCCCAATGTGCGGGTCGCCTGGGCGGCGAGCGCTATCACAACATAGGGATCCTCTTTTGTCTCCTCTACCACCAGACCATCGTATCCAAGCGCCTCCACTTCTGTCGCACCAGCACCAATCGTACCAATATCCATGGGATTGTCCGCCGCCCGGACTCCAGGGTCGAGCTTCCCCAACGGCAGCAGTGTCTCGATTTTCATGGTTGGTCAGTCCTCTTGGCCATCTTTAGTTAATCGTATTGTCATTGGGACGACGTCATTTTTCTCAACCGATTGCCAATGTTAGTTCAAAGCCCGTATTCAGGGAGAATCCTGCGAGAAAACTGCACCTTAGTCCCGCTCCATCAGGTTAATATCACGTCTGTTGGCAGCGACGCACGAGGTCTAGTTGACTGCCTGTCCCGTGCTATGCACAACCCGCACTAACCGGGGAAACAATCGTTGGAACGATCGTTTACAAAGGAAGTACAAAACCTGCAGCTCGGTGATGGTGAGACCTTCCATGGCGAAGGTATTCTAGCGATCACCAAGGCACTACTGCAGGCGGGGGTATCGTATGTCGGCGGTTACCAGGGCGCACCCGTTTCTCACCTGATGGATGTCTTGGGTGACGCACATGAGATTCTCGATGATCTTGGCGTGCACTTTGAGACCTGTGCCAACGAGGCGGCGGCAGCGGCCATGCTGGGTGCGTCAATCAACTATCCTTTGCGTGGCGCGGCGGTGTGGAAATCGGTTGTTGGCACCAACGTGGCATCCGATGCCTTGTCTAACCTTGGGTCGGCTGGCGTTAAGGGCGGTGCGGTGATTGTGCTTGGCGAAGACTACGGAGAAGGCGCGAGCATCATCCAGGAGCGCTCCCATGCCTTTGCCATGAAATCACAATTGTGGCTCTTTGATCCCCGGCCACATTTACCAACTGTAGTCGATCTGGTGGAAAAAGCATTCGACCTTTCCGAAGCATCTAACACGCCGGTCATGATTGAATTCCGTATCCGCGCTTGTCACATGCACGGTCGGTTCGTTGCCAGAGATAATCGTAGGCCCGAATTCTCTCGTCACCAAGTACTGGAGGAACCAGACTTTGACTACAGCCGCATCTGCTTGCCACCGGCCACATACGCGCAGGAAAAGCAGAAGATTGAGCAACGCTACCCGGCAGCCATTCAATTTATTACCGAACACAAACTGAATGAATACCATGAAGGCTCGCGCTCCGATGTTGGCATCATCATGCAAGGTGGGCTATTCAACTCAGTAGTGCGAGCACTACAGCAACTCGAACTCGCCGATACCTATGGCGAATCGTGCGTGCCACTTGCTATCCTTAACGTCACCTATCCGTTGGTGCCAGAGGAAATTACTCGGTTCTGCGCGTCGAAACGATCGGTACTGATCGTCGAAGAGGGCCAACCAGCATTTCTTGAGCAGGCCATCGAGAGCATTCTGCGCAAAGGCGACATCCAAACTGTCGTCTTTGGAAAGGATGTTCTACCCATGGCAGGCGAATATGTCGCCGAGGTACTGCTAAAGGGCATTGCTACCTTTCTTGAGAACAATGCGCCGAGCATAACAGCAGATCACAGAGGCGAAATCGTGACGCGCATCGATGACCTGAAATCCAGCGCAAGCACTCAACTCGGTGCCCCCGTGCCGCCGAGACCACCGACGTTCTGCACAGGTTGCCCCGAAAGACCCGTATTTACCGCTATCAAGCTTGTGCAACGCGAACTTGGCAATGTCCATATTGCCGCCGACATCGGATGCCACACGTTCTCGACCCTGGCGCCGTTCAACCTCGGCAATTCGGTACTCGGCTACGGGCTCGGGCTGGCCAGTTCGGCAGCAGTCAACCCCGCCATGAAACGACGCACTATCTCAATTATGGGTGATGGTGGTTTCTGGCATAACGGCCTGTCTAGCGGTATCACAGGCGCAGTATTCAACCAGGCGGATTCGGTTCTTGTCATCATGAACAACGGCTACTCGTCTGCTACCGGTCAGCAATATCTTCCTTCTACAATGCATCCCTCCACACGACTTCGCACTGGCCACCACATCAAGGCCGCTCTGCAAGGTGTCGGGGTGCAATGGATAAGGACCCGTGTGACATACAAAGTTGCCCACATGGTGAAAACCCTTCGCGACGCACTCACCACAACAACCGGTGGGCTGAAAGTTATCATCGCCGAAAGCGAGTGCCAGCTGGCCCTGCAGCGGCGCCTTCGTCCTCAAATACAGGAACAACTGGCAGCGGGAAAGAAGGTAATCACACCGCGCTTCGGTATCGATCCTGAGACCTGCACGGGAGATCATTCGTGCATTCGCCTTTCCGGATGCCCGTCACTGACCATTAGACCCAATCCAGATGTTCTGCGGGAAGACCCGATCGCGACTGTGATTGATAGTTGCGTCGGCTGCGGTCTTTGTGGCGAGGTCTCGCACGCCGCCATCCTGTGTCCGTCATTCTACCGTGCGGAACGGATTCGCAATCCGGGGTGGTTCGAGTCCGCACTACACCGGCTCCGACGTACAGTTACGCATCATTTGAGCGGTAAAGATGCTCTCCCGGTATGAGTTCCTCGAAGCCTGGTATTGACCGTCCTCTAACCATCGTCATCGCTGCTATGGGTGGGGAGGGTGGTGGTCTGCTCGCGGACTGGATCGTTGAAGGCGCCAAACATTCCGGCATCCTGATTCAATCAACGTCCATTCCTGGCGTCGCACAACGAACTGGCGCAACTGCGTATTATCTTGAAATGATGCGCGCTCTCGAGGGTCACGCCATCGATCCCGTCTTTGGTCTCTATCCGGCCCCGGGATATATAGACATTGCGGTTGCCTCGGAGTTAATCGAAGCCGGCCGGTTGCTTGAGAAAGGACTGGTGAGCCCGGATCGAACCACGCTGATTGCCTCAACCCACCGCATTTACACAATGGCCGAGCGAACCGCCTTGGGGGACGGTCGTTTCAATACGCAGGGCATTATGAACGCGGCCCGTGAACTTTCGCACCGTCTCGTAATGAGTGATCTCGTCGACCTGGCACGCGAACGAAACACGGCACTTAACGCCATCATTCTTGGGGCCATTGCCGGCACAGGACTATTACCATTTTCGAACAATGCGCTGGAAACAGCAATCACCACTCGGGGCATTTCCGTTGCAAGCAATCTTGAGGGTTTTCATGCGGGCCTAGAACTCGCCAACACACAGTCAGTAACCGAAAATTCAGTCGATCTCAGTAACACTCCGCCCCTTACCGGGCACGTTGCTCATCCGTTAATTACCCGTGCCAGACAGAGCCTTCCCTCTACTGCGCTGGATGTCATAGAGTCTGGCATTGCACGTCTGATTGACTACCAGGACACAGAGTATGCGGCTCTCTATCTTGATCGAGTCGAGCGTATAGCGGCCGTAGACCGGGAAACCAAACAATCGGACAAAACAACCCTGACCCGTGAAGCGGCACGACATCTCGCCTTATGGATGTCCTACGAAGACGTCATGCGAGTCGCCGATCTTAAGTCACGCTGCAAACGCATCACACGAGTTCGTCAGGAATCGGGTGCCACACTCGATGAACCCGTCCGCATCACCGAGTTCCTTAATCCTGGCATCGAGGAATTCGCCACCCTCTTGCCGATTGGCGTCGGTCGCAGTCTTATGCGGTGGGCCGACAACCGAGGCATTACGCATCGCCTCCACCTACCCATGCACGTCCGTTCAGACACCATTTGGGGAATGATTCGACTGCGTTTCCTGGCTTGGCTCAGCATACGCCGACGCAACAGTTACCGATTTGTCCTAGAGCAAGCGATGATAGAACGCTGGCTTGACGCTGCCATACAGGCTGCCAAGATTGATCTGAACTTCGCGTTTGAAGTCATCTGCTGCGCGCGCCTTATCAAGGGCTACAGCGATACTCGCGAGCGGGCAAATCGTCATTTTGACCACCTGCTCGAACGCATTGTCACTCCCGCACTCGCCGGCCTCCTGGCGCCGGTCACGGCGACCGCGTGGCTTAAGGATGGCTGTGCCGCAGCCCTTGCTGATGACGAGGGTAAGGGCCTGGAAGCCATCCTCGATCAGGGCCCGCCGACCAGCGCCTTCACAGCTAGTCAATCACCCGCTGCTGCGACCCCTCCCGTCACCGCCTGAATTCTCTCAAGCGACACCGACTGACCATCGAATGAGATCGGCAGGTCATAACTCCAGATGTTGACATCATAGCCTGCTTCCCTTAACTGCTCGCCGCGAGTCGATAAGTAACGTTGTAAGCTTGGCTGTGTGCGATAAGCACCAGTCAAAACATAGTCAAACAACGACTGCATGTGAAAGGTTCGAAACGCGGCTGCCGCCCGCACAATTTCTGTTCCGTCTGGATCAAATAGTACGACTGTCGGAAAATAATTGATGTCCAGTTCTTTAGCCCAACGAGCGGCCGTCGTCGTTGCACCCAACGGCGTAATCACAGGCGTCTGAGCTGCAGCATCAAGCAACACGTTATCGAATCGCTTGACCAATTGATGAGTCAACGGCTCACGCATCACCTGATGATGAAGAATGTCACACTGACTGCATGCGGCACGTTCAAAAAACACCGCCAGCGGCCGGGAGACGTTGCCGATATGACGGTTAAGGCGATACGGTGGTTGCATAAACCACTCTTCCACTTCGCTCTTCACCAATGTTTCATCACGTCGATCGTTCATGAGGTAATTGTGAAAACTTCCTTCGTTTTCACGCTGAAGATAAACGTACTCCATCGCCTTCAGGAAGTCAGCCGGTGGATGATAGCCATCGAGCCGCAATACAATTCGGCCACTTTCATCAAAAAACAGCAAGGTCGGCGTAAACTGAACCCGTAACGCTGCAGCCAATGTTTTTTCAGAAAACGTCTGCCCATCGACACGAACCACCTCGCGATCACCCCACATGTTGATTGCAATAAGGTCAAAATGAGCACGTACCGTCTGCGCGATATCAGGATGCGCTAAGTTGTCCGTCACCAACTGGTTGCAGTAGGGGCAGCCGCGTTGCCAGAAGTAAAGCAGCAGACGCCTGCCTTCGGCACTCGCTTCAGCAATATCTTCCCTGAAATCAAGGAAGCTTTCCTTGAAACGGCTCGTATTCTTGGCCTACCCCACCGAGTCTACTGTGTCTACGGCATGTGCCTCGGCTGGCCCTCAGAAAGCCCCCCACAAAAACCGCGTATGGCATTCAACACGATGGTGCACGGGGAACGATATGGAATCACATTGAATGGCGACCCAATCGAGCACTCAGTGGAGTCATATGACACCGAGCTGGCACAACACTATCGGGGGATAGGGAAATCCACGACCGACGACTCGTGGAGCCACGACATGGACCAGAAATTCGTGCCGCAATTGCGTGATCAGTTGCGTGAGGAACTGAAAAACCTCGGTTTCGATTTTCGCTAGGAGGTCTGCACCATTACGCAGTCACACTATTTCCTGGGCCGCATTAACTGAGTACTGCGCCCGCTCACCTGGTTGCCGTCTCGTCAGCGACTTCACCATCGAAATCCACTTCCGTGGCATCACTTGTGTCGGGCCAGCCGGGATAGTATTCATCGAACGTGCGGCGCATTGCTTCGATCGGAGGCTCAAGAAACTGGCCACGGTCATGGAGATACTCCATGTGTCGATTCCCAGCCTGGTCGAACGCATGATAGATCGAATCATCCCGCCCGTTGAACTCTAATGGCTTGAGACCGAATTTCTCACACAATTCGATATTGAACGCCGGCGTCGCCTTTACCCATCGCTCATCAAGATATAAGGCGGTATAACCATGCCAGTAGAAGACATTCGTCTTCATGCGCTGGCGCATCTTTTCGGTAGAAAGGTGATTGAGCACATCGGCATAACCCAGGCGTGCTGGAATACCAAGCGCCCTGCAACACGCTGCAAGAAGAATTGCTTTGGAAACACACCAACCACGCCTTTCTTTGAGAACCGTGGTCGCCTTCAGCCCCGCCACCGAGATATCGGCAGAATAAGGATCATAAAGAATACCGTCTCTAATCGCGTAGTAGACAGCAACCGCCCGTTTGGTGTCCTGCTCGATACCTGCTACTGCATCTTCGACATAACTCATCACACGCGGGTCAGTCGACTCAACGGTGGGACCTGGCGCCAGGTCGGCAGTGTAGTCGTGATGAGTAATCACCTGTTATCCGAGTTGGTTAAAAGCCTAAGTATAGTGTGCCTGATCCCCGATTAGCGGCTAGTTTCGCGATCGACCAACGGAAGCAATGTGTTAGTCTTGCGCTGACTTAAATCCTCAATCGACATGGACAGCGCGATGACAATACGAGTAGCCAAGTTCCCAATCGGTGCCATCGTTCGCCACCGCCTTTATCCATTCCGTGGAATCATCTTTGACGTCGACCCGACTTTTTCCAACACCGATGAATGGTGGACATCGATTCCCGAGGATGCGCGTCCAACCAAAGACCAGCCGTTCTATCATCTGCTCGCGGAAAACGACCAGACCAGCTATATCGCCTACGTTTCTGAACAGAATTTACTTGATGACGAGGACGGTGGTGCGGTCAATCATCCACAGGTCAGCGAGTTATTCATTAGCCTGGAGTCAGGACGTTACGTGCCGCGTAACCAGATAACCAACTGAGCAAGCCGCGAAGGCTGTACCTCTCAGGCACGACATTATGCGGGCTTCGAATCCAACGAGCCGTTGGGTTTGCACCCTATGTTTCCACACGTGATGCCTCGATCAACAACACGATATCCGAATGCCGACTCCCTGATTGATGCGGCAAGAAGTTTCCGGCGACATCACCTAGGGAATGAACGGGCAGCGCAGTGGGAAAACGACCGACAAGTGCCGTTGGAAGTCCTGCGACTTGCCGCTGGACACGGGTTCACTGGAATTGAAG
>Ga0066383_10000882_pt1 | contig 10771 bp, 11 predicted proteins | sample Knorr_S23_td_Bot_FD_70950 | JGI IMG/M metagenome (GOLD analysis project Ga0066383, IMG submission 70950) | Marine microbial communities from Southern Atlantic Ocean transect - Knorr_S23_td_Bottom_ad_3770_LV_A | ecosystem: Environmental > Aquatic > Marine > Oceanic | place: Southern Atlantic...
TCTCGGTCTTTAATTACTAAATATGATTGATCTATTCCATCTCCACTAAGATCATCTGCACTTAACAGAAACTGTTTTGGATTATTTAGATATTCTTCGGAGAGTCTTAGAATCTCAGTTGGCATTGTTGCTGAATATAATGACATGACTCTGTCTTCAGGAGCCAGATCTAGGATAAATTGGATATCGTCAATGAAGCCCATATCTAACATCGTATCTGCTTCATCTAGAACAATATGGGTGACATCTCTTAGTTCTATTGTACCTCTTTTGAGATGATCTATTAGTCTACCTGGCGTTGCTACGACAATTTCTACCCCTCTATCAAGAGCGTCTAACTGGATTCCCATTCCTTGTCCACCATAAACTGTTACTACTTTAATTTTGGTATATTTTCCAAATTTCTTTATTTCTTCTGTAATCTGAATTGCAAGCTCTCTTGTAGGAGCCATGATCAATCCTTGAATTCCATTTTTTGGTTGGATTTGTTGTAGCATTGCTAATGCAAAAGCTGCAGTCTTACCAGAACCTGTATGAGCTTGTCCTACAACATCTCTTCCTGTAAGTAATACTGGAATTACTGCTTCTTGTATTGGAAATGGCTCTTTATACCCAAGATCACGAATTCCTTTCAGTAAGTCTTCTTCTAATCCTAATTCTTCAAAGTTTGTCATTTTATTTTCTTCTCTTAAGCAACGACGAAAAAGCTCATTGCTTACCCGTCATTATTCCGATATCTGCGGTCTCGATTTAGGTCTAATAAACGCTTGTTATTTTTTTACAAACCTAATTGAGAATCAATAACTTTTTTGAAACTTTCAAATGGTTGGGCTCCTTTTAATCCAACATATCCTATTTCATCATTTCCTATAAAGAATCCAGGAGTTCCTTCTACTCCATAAATTTGCCCATCTCTAAGATCTTTTCTAATTTCTTCAATATACTTTCCATTTGTAAGGCATGAATCAAAAACTTCTTGTTCTAATTGCATCTCTCCAGCGTATTGACTGAATAATATCAATGTATCAGCAGTTTCTTGTCTGTTCCATTCATTTTGATTTTCAAATAACATGTCATGCATCTCTTTGAATTTACCTTGTTCATTTGCACATTCTGATGCAACAGCAGCAGGTAATGCATTTGGATGAATACTTTGAATTGGGAAATCTCTGAAAACTAGTTTCACTTTTCCTTGTTGTATGTATTCCTCATGAATTAATGGAAGTGTTTGAGTATGGAATCTTGCACAAAATGGACATTGAAAATCTGAAAATTCAATTATCGTGATTGGTGCATTTGGATCCCCAATAATTGGGTCATTATCTGCTGAAATTTTCATTGGAAGTTTTGGTTGTTCAGTAGGTAATTGATTTTGTAGTATTTTGAGTTCTAATTTGGCAATTGTCTCTTCCAGATCTTCCTCTGAAATCTGGTTTGAGGTTAGATTTGATACATATGATCCTGCAAAAAATGCCGCAACTCCTACTATTACAATTAACCCTATAACTAACCCCTTAAATGTTGATTTTTTTACAGAGATCTCCAAATCATCATTTTGGTTTAACTCAAAATCATCCGAACTCATTTGAATTTGTTCCAAATTCTAGGATACTTATTCTTATTGGCAAAATATTACAATAGCATTCCTTATTGAGAAATTTAAAAGCCAATGACGGGATCTGAACCCATGACCTGCTGATTACAAATCAGCTGCTCTACCAGGCTGAGCTACATTGGCACGAAATAAAATAAAATTTTTCAGGTTTAAAGTGTTACCTGCGGTTTATCTAAAACACTCTTTTGTTTCAAACTAATCGAATTATCCGTCAATTTATAATAATGCCATATTTTGATACATTTTATGAGAATAAAATACATCTCGCCATTGAGAGTAAAGGTTTTGATGATTATGTTTTTTGGAACAGGTATAATGGGTATGATTATGGGAATATTTGTTGCTCCAACTCAATTACCTGCAATGACTCTGATTATTACTTTAATGGGAGTAGTTAATTTTGGATTGGGTGCATTTTTTACATTTATCTTTTTAACCCAACTACCAAACACACCTGATAAAAGAAAGAGAAAGAAAAAAGATATATAATTATGCAAGAAGGTCAACCTGCTTCAAATTTTAAACTCTTGGCAAATGATGGAAATTCTATTCATCTTGATTCTTTTAAAGACAAAAAGAACGTAGTTCTTTGTTTTTATCCAAAAAATCATCTGTTTGCGTGTCCTTCAAAAAAAGTTTTCAAAATGGCTGAAAGTGTCATCGCTTCATATTCAAACATAGTATCAACTAACACTGAGATTTTCGCAATTTCTGTAGACACTGTTGAAGATCAAGCTAAATTTGTTAAGGAATATGATATGCCCTATCTTCATCTAAGCGATACTGCAAAAGATACTTGCAAAAAATATGCTGGGTTAAATTTTGTTGGGTTGGCAAAACGCTCTACGTTTATTATTGACAAAAAAGGAATAATCAGAAAGATTTTTCGAGACATTAATGTTGAACAGCATGGCCAAGATATTGCTAATTTTTTAAATCAATTATGAAAAATGTCTCTCTCAATTAAAGTATAAATAATCACATTCTTTCATCAATTCAGAAATGTTTGACTTTGTAGCCAAGACACTATTCCTTACAAAAGGTAAAGGCATTCATGAAGATAGGTTGACAAGTTTTGAATATGCTCTAAGAGATGCTGGAATAGCAGGAACAAATCTTGTGTTGATTTCAAGCATCTTTCCACCAAATGCTAAATTAATCTCTAGAAAAGAAGGTCTCAAAAAAATCAAACCAGGCCAGATTTTATTCACAATTTATTCAAAGAACCAAACTAATGAACCACACAGAATGTGTGCCGCATCAGTTGGTCTTGCACAACCGAAAGATAAGAGCAGATATGGCTACCTCTCAGAATACGAATCTTTTGGTCAAAACGAATCTCAAGCTGGTGATTATGCTGAAGACATTGCAGCACAAATGTTGGCATCTTCCTTAGGAATTCCATTTGATGTTGACAAAGCCTGGAATGAAAAAAGGCAACAGTGGTTAATTTCAGGCCAAATCTATAAGACTCATAACGTCACTCAATCAATAAAAGGTAACAGAGATGGTAAATGGACAACTGTATTTGCAGCAGCAGTACTCTTATTGTAATTACTTTTTGTATCCTTTAAGATAATACATTGCAGCTGCAATTGCTACTATTGTAATTATAATTACCACAACAATTGATTCGTCAAACTCAACATTTTCAGATTGTATAGTTTGAAGTTGTACTCCCCCTAGCGAAAATTTTAATTCTTCCTTACTTACTGATACTTTATCACCAAAAATGTATTTCCCTTGAATTCTTTGTCCTTCTTCAGGATCAAAAATCCATCCTTCTTTTGAAATGTCTGTAGGCATCTTTTCATTATCTATAATTTGTGTAGGGACGATATTTCCCTTGACATCTGAAACATTTGTATTTTCAAATGATAGAACTACTACCTGAATTATTGAATTCAGAGGATAAACTCCTGATGAAAAATAATCTGATCTCTTGAGATTTTCAACTTTGAGAAATTCTAATGGGCTAATTTTAGAAATTGTTGTGGCTTTGTTTGGGTAATCAACTGATAATCTTAACTGTAAGAGTGATTTTGAATCTAATGGAATTAACGAAAAGGTCATTTTTGAGTTTTCTTCAAACGATAAATCCTTCGCAATATCATAAAATCCTCCTCCATCTCTAATTATTTTTGGAATAAGTATTGACGAAATCTTTTCATACATTGAAGAAGTGTCTTCCATAGGCATTGTGTAGACTGCTGAAATTGTACCCTTACCCGCAACCACTCCTGACGTTTCAAGTGCTTTGTTTGCTTCATAAGTAGTATGGATTAAAACTGAATGGAATTTTGCATCTGTATCAAATGCTTGGTTAATTTCATCAATGTACAATTCAGCAATCTCTTTAGTAGAATCTTGAATAGCATTAATGCCCTTATCTGCAGGATCTCTTTCTACATTTATCATGATACATGATTGGTCAGCAACACCTTGAACACAGTGGTTTTGGTTAGTCAAAACTATGGCTATTATTCTATCATTATCTCTGATTTTTTGCTCTAGCTCTACAGGAACTCTGATTTCTTGAATACTAGTACTTTGTAATGTAATTGACACTATGACATTTTGAGAAATGCTCTTGTCCACAATAATTTGTGCAGTTTCCTGAAAAGTTGCAAGACTTACTTCTTGTGAATAGGCATAATTTGTAGAAATCCCAATTAATATAATTAATGTTAAGAAAAATATCTTTTTTCGCATAAGTTGTCACTTTAGAAATCAAATTATTAAATTTACTCTTATTTCGTACATTTTGAAATACTATAATTAGATGAATTTTTTTTATTTTTTTACGAAAATACATTATCTACTAGCTAATATTCTCATTTTTGCAAAAATCTAGTTAGTAATGGCTCTAATTCAGATTCTTGTTGATATTTTCCAAGATCCTGTAATTCAATTAATTGCGGTTTTGAGCGCTTTTGGTATTGGTATATTTCAAGGAATCATTCTAGGACGAGCTATTCTTGTGAGATTTCCACGTCTCCAAAATCATGTAAAGACAGTATCAATTACTTTGTTTATCATCTTTTTGGCAAATGCTATTTTGAGCGTTCCACGTTTTTCTTCTCCTGAAAAAATTGATCTCTCAAATTTATCTGCAGGCAGTGCAGGTGAAGTCGCCTCTTCAATCTTTTTGATTTTTGGAATGAATACTGGATTTCTAACCGTATTAGCTATTTCTTTCACTGTGATGACTTTTGTTCTTTTAAAATATACAAATATTCGTGGAATATCAAAGGCATTTGTTTTCATTTTAAGCGCCCTTATACTATTGCTAACTGGCCTGAGCAGATTCACGGATCTTACTCCTAGCTCATTTGAGGTACTCTTGTATTTCCTTTATCAGTTAGGAATTACAATTGGTATTCTAGCTGGTACAATCAGAAAGATTAAACCAAAAAAATTGGACTTGAAATAATTTCAAACGTTTAAATCAGATTATCATTGTTTGGGTTTTGACATCGAATTCAAACCGTTCGGGGAACAAGCTGGCAGTCCATGCGTTGGACTGTCAGCCCCATTATTAAAAAATCTAGTTTAGTGATGACAGTGTTTTAATTTGCTCATTAACATAATCAAAGCCTTCTTGCCAAAACTTTGGAGATCTGATATCAAATCCATGTTCTGAAAGGAGACTTTCTGGTTTCTTTGAACCTCCTGCTGCAAGAATGTTGATGTATGATGGAACAAAGTCTTTTCCCTCTTTTTTGTATCTCTGAAATAGAGACAATGCAAGCAAGTTTCCAAAAGAGTATGCATAGCAGTAAAATGGTGTGTGATAAAAGTGAGGAATACAACTCCACTCAATCGCAAAGTCTTCAGAAAGACTCACTGAATTTCCAAATTGCTCTTTAAGATTTTGTAGGTACATCTTTGAAATCTCATCCACTGTAGTTCCTTTCCCAATTTGCTTATGAGCATCAACTTCAAAAATTGTGAAAAATGATTGCCTTAGAATTGTTGCATACAAATCATCAATTTTTTCTGACAACATAATTTTCTTTTCATCATCAGAAATCTTGTCAGCCAGATTATCATACAATAGCAACTCTGAAAAAGTAGATGCTGTCTCTGCTAAAGGCAATGGAGCGTCTTGAACGAGAATTGATCTATCTTGTGCTGCTTGGCTATGCACTGCATGACCCAATTCATGAGCTAAAGTAAAAACATCTCTAGACTTTCCTGTAAAGTTTACAAGTACATATGGTGTTATTTTTGGTGAAAGAGTACTACAGAATGCGCCATCTCTTTTCCCTTGTCTTACAGACGAATCGATATGATTCTCATTGAAGACTTTTCTTGCAAATCCTTCTAATGTTTCACTAAACTTTCCAAGTGACTCAAAAACTAGCTTTACAGATTTATTGTATGTGTAATTTTTTTCCTTGATGTTATCTGCTGGTGGAGCATACAAATCGTATCTTCTCAACTTTTTCATTTTTAACATCTTTGCTTTTTGAACAAAAAACTTTTGAAAAACCGAAGAATTTTTTTTACAAACCGAAAGAAGTGATTCTATAGTTTTATCGTCAACATCATTTCCAATATTTCTCATTGATATGGGAGTTTTGTATCCTCTTATTTCGATGCCTTCATCTCTCCAATTAAGAACAATATTTTGATATATCTCACCTATCACTCCTTTGTTTTCAGTATATTTTGTAAGAATAGTTTTGTAGGCAGTCTCACGAATCTTTGGATTTGTACTTCGTACATAGTTTGTGAGCTCCTCTCTTGTCAAAATTTTAGTTTTATTTCCTATTTTCATTTTGTATTCATAGGCATTAGTTATCTTGTCATACAGTTTTACAAGTGCAGATATGCCTGTAACATCTAATGTATTGATAATTCTCTCTTCAGGCTCACTAAGAGCATATTTTGCAAATAGTCTTTTGTGTAACAAGTATTCTGTGATCTCCCCTGCATTCTTCATGAGTCTTTTTGCATTTTTTTTGTCTACTTGTGTTTTCCACCATAAATCAAAAAATAAAATCTTGTTAGAAATCTCAGAACCTAATTTTGACATCTGAGTCATTAGGGATGTTGCTTCATCTGATTGGGTATCTGAAGAATATGATAATGATGCATATCCGCCAATCTTGCTCATCTTCTCAGACATTTCTTCAACTTGTTGTATGATACTCATGAATTTTTTGGAAGACATTTTCGGATCTAATTTTAATTTTATCTTTTCAAACTTTCTTGCCTGCTTTTCTAATTTCTGAATCTGTTTTTGAAATGCTGCATCCTTTGGGTTTTTTGTTAATTCTGAAAGATCCCATCTTCCAAGTTTAATTTCTGTCATTTGATATTCCTACTTTTTTTTGCATCTTTATGTATGATTATCTAATATCACAGCTACGTTAACCCTATAACATGTTTTTATATTATAAAATAATGTGATCATGTGCATGCCATTTAAAAGAAAATTTTCTTTTCTTAGCATATCTTTCGGTGTAATTTTAGCACTTTTGTTATTTGTTTCACCTTCAGCATTTGCGGCAGAAGAAAGCTCATCAGGTGGTTCAGATTTGACGAAACCTATGTTAGCTATAGCTGCTGCCATTGCAATAGCTGGTGGTTTGATAGGAACTGGAAATGCACAACAAGGAATAGGCGCTGCTGGTATGGGAATTATTGCTGAAAAACCAGAGAAGTTTGGTCAGGTACTATTTTTCTTTGTAATTCCAGAAACACTTTGGATCATTGGCTTCGTTTTAGGAATTATCTTATTACTCGATATACTCTAGGACGGTATTATGAGCATAGATATCTTCATAGATGAAATACAAAGCAGGAAAAAAAAAGAAATCAATGATCTTGACAAAGAGTTAGATAATAAACAATCAGAAGCTGAAATAAAAAAAAATACAACCATAAAAGAACTTCAAGAAAATTATTCAAATGAAGCAAAAACAAAATCTGAAAAAGAAGCATCTAGAATAGTTGAAGCTGGAAAGTTAGAAGCAAAGAAGATCTTGTTTGATGCAATTAACCAAAATCTAGACTCTACATTTGATAAGATAAAACAAGAACTTGTAAACTATACAAAAACTTCAGAATATAAAACAAAATTACAGAAAATGGCTGAAACTGCAAAAAATGCATTAGGTGATAATATAGTAATCCATTGTAGGGAAGAAGATAAGGCTGTTTTTAGCGGCAATGATATCACCCTAGGGTCCTCAATTCAAATCTTAGGTGGATTAGTAGCTGAAAACAACGATGGTACCAAGGAACTGGATCTTACATTTGAAGAATTGCTGCGAACCCATGAAGATGAAATTAAAACTACAATTTTGGAGAAGATACTGTAATGGGAACTTCACCATATTCGTCTTCTTTTGGTAGATTACAGTCAATATCAATAAGTTTTCTTAAACCAGAATTTTTAGAGAGCCTTCTAAAAGCAAACGATGTAAATGAAATGATTAAGCTTTTAGAGTCAACCTGGTATGGCCAAGAGATTAAAAAATCTGCTTCAGTCTATCAAGGTTCAGAACTTTTAGAAGTGGCACTTAACCGTCATCTAGTTGAAATTAATAAAATTATGTTAGAATCCGCACCTTTTAGTGGCAAAAATGCTGTTCGGGCTTATTTAGCCAAGTGGGATCTCTATAATATTGAACTAATCCTTTCTTCTAAAATGATGGGGAGAACAATCACAGAAACTGAGTCATTGTTAGTTTCTAGTCGTAATGTGCCTGCAGGAATTGCAGCTGGTAATATTCCACTTGATGAAATTAAGATTATACTTTCCGAACCAGATGTTGGGGGTGTCGTAAACAAACTTACAAAATATGACTATGGTGTGGTATTGCTGAAACACATAGATGAATTCCAAAAGACAGGTGATCTAGGACCAATGATGTCTGCTTTACATGAATCATATTATCAAAAGTTGCTGGAGTCGTTAAAATTCTTTCAAGGTGATGAAGGCCCTATTAAAGAATTGTTTCGTGCTGAGATAGATAAGAAAAATATTCTAAACCTTCTGAAGGCAAAAGAATCTAACGTTGAAAAAGATGTGCTGGCAAGACATCTTGTTGAGGGAGGACGAATCACTTCCAAGGAATTAATTGACATTTATGAAGTTAAAGATGTTGCAGAAATTATAGGAAGAATAGAACCATTCTTCAAACTAAGCGAGTCACTAGAACAGTACAAGACCTCAAAAAGCTTAATTGATTTTGAAGTAGATATTGCAAAATTTATCAATACCACATATGTAAAGAAATTGAAAAATATTGCACTTTCTATTGGCACTATTTTCTATTTTATGATTAATGCTGAATATGAACATGAAAATCTTAAAAGAATTACATATGGAAAACGATACAATCTTTCGATTGACAAGATTAAGGAGCTGTTACTAATTTGAGTGAACAAATATCAAAACAAAAAACCAACGCAACAGGTAGATTAGCCGTTGTAGGTGATCGTGAGCTTGCAATTGGCTATCGTCTAATTGGAATAGATGATACATTTATTGTAAATGATGAAGAAGCAAGTAAAAAAATTCAAGAACTATATTCCTCTGGAGAATTTGGGTTAATTATTGCAAGTGATTCTGTACGATCTAAAATTCCCTCTAAATTTCTGTCAGAAATTGAAGGATCAATTGAGCCATTGATATTATTTTTACCATCTCTAAAAGAAACTGCTGAAGAAGATAAAGAATCAATAGCTGCATTGGCAAAACGCGTACTTGGAGTAAATATAGAGACAGGTTGATGATGATATGGTTGATGCTATAGTTTCAAGAATTTCTGGACCTGTTGTGGTAGGTAAAGGTCTTGGAGGTGCACATATGTTTGATGTTGTTCGTATTGGAGACATAGGCCTTGTAGGAGAAATCATTCGTCTAGAAGGAGATACCGCTCAAATTCAAGTTTATGAGGATACTACTGGTATAAGACCTGGAGAAAAAATAGTAAATACAAACAAACCACTTTCTGTACAGCTTGGGCCTGGATTACTAAAGTCAATTTATGATGGTATTCAAAGACCTTTGGATGTATTAAGAGAACAAAGTGGAGACTTTATCGGCAGAGGAAAAATTATTCCAGCTCTAGATCAAAAGAAAAAATGGGATTTTGTTCCAGTTAAGAAGAAAGGAGATCAAGTTGCACCTGGTGAAATCATTGGCGAAGTTCAGGAAACTCAACTCATCAAACATAAAATTATGATTCCACCTAATGTTTCTGGTGAACTTGTAGACATTTCTGAAGGACAATTTACTGTTAACGATAATGTTGCAACTTTAAAAAACGGTAAGACAATCGATATTGGATTATCTAGTTGGTGGACAGTTCGAATACCAAGACCAGTTCTGAAAAAACTTCCTCCTGAAGAACCATTGATTACAGGCCAGCGAGTTATTGATACATTTTTCCCAATTGCTAAAGGTGGAACTGCTGCAATTCCTGGTCCTTTTGGAAGTGGAAAAACAGTAACTCAACAACAGCTTGCAAAATGGGCTGACAGTGAAATAATTGTGTATATTGGTTGTGGAGAAAGAGGAAATGAAATGTGTGAAGTTCTAACTGAATTTCCCAAATTGATTGATCCAAAATCAAAACGACCTCTTATGGAACGAACTATTTTAGTTGCTAATACTAGTAACATGCCAGTAGCTGCCCGTGAAGCAAGTATCTATACTGGAATTACAATAGGCGAATATTATCGTGATATGGGCTATGGGGTTGCACTTATGGCAGATAGTACTTCTCGATGGGCCGAAGCACTAAGAGAAATTTCAGGAAGATTGGAAGAAATGCCTGGTGAAGAAGGATATCCTGCATATCTTGGCAGAAGACTTGCAGAATTTTACGAAAGAAGTGGAAAAAGTATTCTCATTTCTCCTGAACAACGTCAAGGCTCTTTATCTTTAATTGGTGCAGTTTCTCCACCTGGTGGGGATTTTTCAGAACCCGTATCACAAAATACACTGAGAGTTACACGTGTTTTCTGGGCTCTTGATGCGAGCTTAGCAAACCGAAGACACTTCCCATCTATCAACTGGTTGACCAGCTATTCTTTGTATGTTAATGATTTGTCCGATTGGTACGCATCTAATATTTCTAAAGACTGGGTTGATCTTAGAAAAGAGGCATTAGAAATTTTACAGAGAGAATCAGA
>Ga0066383_10000886_pt1 | contig 10753 bp, 9 predicted proteins | sample Knorr_S23_td_Bot_FD_70950 | JGI IMG/M metagenome (GOLD analysis project Ga0066383, IMG submission 70950) | Marine microbial communities from Southern Atlantic Ocean transect - Knorr_S23_td_Bottom_ad_3770_LV_A | ecosystem: Environmental > Aquatic > Marine > Oceanic | place: Southern Atlantic...
GATCCTCGGGCTCCTGGATTCTCCAACAGGAGGGGAATACCGACTCGATGGGGAGGCGGTGGCCGATCTGACCGCGTCCCAGCGAGCCAAGATCCGGAACCAGGCGATCGGTTTCATCTTTCAGGCGTTCAACCTGATCGGTGACTGACCGTCTACGAAAACGTAGAGCTTACTCTTACCTACAGGGGCATGGCTGGCAGTGAGCGTAAGGAGCGGGTGCAAGCCTCGCTCGAACGGGTCGGGATGGCGCGCCGGATGAGGCACTACCCGAGCCAGCTGTCCGAGGGTCAACAGCAGCGTGTGGCGGTAGCCCGCGCGATCGTAGGCAAACCGCTCATTCTCCTGGCAGACGAGCCGACGGGAAATCTCGACTCGAAGAATGGCAACGCCGTCATGGAGCTGATGAAGGAGCTACACGACGATGGAGCCACGATCTGCATGGTGACGCACGATCCGCGCTACGCACACATGGCCGACCGCTCTGTCCATCTGTTCGATGACCAGGTGGTCAGCGAGGACCAGGCTCAGAAGCATGCCCTGGAAGAGGCAGGCTTCGACGTCGCCTAGTCGATTGCGGTGCGCCCGCTAGAACGGGCGGCTGTGGTAGGGATGGAAGAGGCCCGGGGGAGACCCCGGGCCTCTTCGTGTACTCGTGGCCAGCTAACGAGGACGAGGGTAGGTTGCGCTTCCGCATACCCATTCCACGTTGCCGGAAGAGTACAGATGTCCGCCGTCCGGAACGCTTTCACGAAGCTCGTTCTCGTTTCCCTCATCGCTGCGGCTCCTCTGTCGGGGCAGGCCTTGAACGACCTGCTCACGCGCGCGGAACGCACCGAGTTCCGGGAGACCAGCTCCTACGACGAGGTCATGGAGTTGTCCGAGCGACTCGCCGATCTGTCCCCGGACATCCATCTCACCTCCTTCGGATATACGAACGAGGGCCGGTCCCTGCCGTTGCTGGTCATCGGCGCTCCGGACGCCAGCGCGGAAGCAGTGCTCGCTACGGGCAAGACCCGGGTCTACGTGCAGGGCAACATCCATGCGGGCGAAGTTTGTGGCAAAGAAGCCTTGCTCATCCTGCTGCGACGGTTCGCGACGGGCGACTACCCGACTTGGACCGACGAACTGATATTGCTCATCGCGCCGATCTACAACGCGGACGGGAACGAGCGCGTTTCGCTGAACAATCGTCCGCGCCAACACGGCCCCATCGGTGGCATGGGACAGCGGCCCAACGCGCAGGGCCTCGACCTCAATCGCGATCACACGAAGCTCGATTCGCCCGAGGCCCGAAGTCTGGTGGCGATGATGAACGCATACGACCCTCATGTCACGGTGGATTTGCACACCACCAACGGGACTCGGCACGCGTACTATCTGACCTACTCGCCGCCCTTGCACCCGAACACGCCCGCCTCGATCGACTCTCTTCTGCGCGATCGCTGGCTGCCCGAGGTGACCCGCCGCATCAAGGAGAAGCACGGCTGGGATTACTACTACTACGGCAACACGGGGGGGCGTGGTGGTGGGGACGCCGCGTGGCGCACCTTCGACCACCGTCCTCGCTTCAATAACAACTATGTCGGGCTCAGGAACCGCATTGCGATCCTCAGTGAGGCCTACGCGTATGCGAGTTTCGAGGACCGGGTGCGCGCCACACTGTGGTTCGTTGAGGAGATCCTCGACTACGCGCAGCAGAACGCTGCCGAGATTCGCCAGATCGTGGAGGCCGCGGATCGCGTGCCTGTCGTCGGTACCGAGCTCGCGACTCGTGCGCAGCCGCAGCGCTCTGCCCAGGAGGTGACAATCCTCATGGGTGAGGTCGAGCAGCAGCGCCATCCCAGCACCGGACAAATCATCCTGCTACGCCGAGACGTCGCGAATCCGACTCGCATGTACGAGTACGGTACCTTCGCACCTACCGAGACATCCGTCGCGCCCGAGGCCTACTACGTGCTGCCTGATGCGGAGGCTGCGATCGAGCGTCTAGAGGCGCATGGCATCACGGTGGTGCGGTACGCTACCGAGCGCGTGTTGTCCGTCGAGCGGTTCGTGATCGACTCGACGACAGTCGCCGGCCGCGAGTTCCAGGGCCGCACCGAGCGTACCATCTACGGGGAGTGGGTCCCGACGATGCACACGTTTCCGGCGGGTACCGCTTATGTCTCCGTCGATCAGCCTCTGGGGCGCTTGGCGTTCACGTTGCTCGAGCCGCGCTCGGACGATGGATTCGTCGCGTGGGCAATCCTCGATGAGCAGATCGAGCAGGGACTGTTCCCTGTCCTCAGGGTGGCGGCTCCAGGTAGGTGACCTACAGCTCGTCCACGGTCCGGAAGATCTGGACGTTGCGCTCCTCGAGGTGCTTGATCACGGAGTCGAAGCACTCCGCGTTGCGCCCTACCACCTCCGGCGGAGCCACGCCGGGTTCGGTCCATAGCCCGCGAGCGACCAGGCGCGCCATGCCGGTGCATGTGTATCCCGTAGTGCGCGCCATCGACGACGTCTCGGTGTCCGTGTTGTAATAGTCGAGCATGTTGTACGTGTGGCGAAGCGCGACGTCGTCCTTCGCGCCTTCGATCACGATGCGCATCACCGTCAGGTCGGGCTCGCCCTCATCGAACTGCCAAGCTCCGATGAGCAGCGCGGCCGTTACATCGCGTGGCTTCGCTTCGCCGGACGCTACCAGGATACTGTCGGTGGAGAAGAATCCAGCCTCCTTGAGCATCCGCATTTTCTCGGCGTGTCCCGGGTAGCGCATGGTCTTCTCGACCATCTCGGGTGTCTTGGAAGTCTTGAGCAACGAGCGCAGGCCGTCTGTGTTGAAGGCCTCCAGGGTGCCGAGCCCCGCGAATTCGACGAGTTCGACCTCCGAGAGCGCGGGTAGCGTGACCTGGACGCCTTCCCGGCGCAGGCGGGCCGGCTTCATGTAGATCTGAATCACGTCCCCTGGGCTGAACACCGCTTTGTACTCCCATGGCCACGCACGTTCAACGGGAAGTCCACCGACGAGACACCGGTAGGTGTAGGTCTCGTCGAGGTGCTCTTCGAGTCTGCCCAGGATCATGTTGCTCAGCCCCGGTGAGACGCCGCAGTCCACGAGGCAGGGGACGCCGGCTTCCTTCGCGAGCTCGTCTAGCCCGAATGCGTCTTCGCGGAAGAAGGAGATATCCACGACGGGGTGTCCTTCCTGGAGGACACGCTCGACCGTCGCATAGCCCATGAATCCCGGCACCGCACTCACGACCAGGTCAGCGCCCGCGACCGCCTTCGACACCGTTTCCGGGTCCGATAGGTCCGCGACCACACCGTCGGCTCCGTGCTCGGTCAGGCGTTCGACCGCGACCGGGTCGACATCGACGACGAGTACCGAAAAGTCTTCTTCCGCGGCCAAATCACGCACGATGGCGTTTCCGACTCGTCCGCCACCAAGTACCACGATCTTCACGGTCCTACCTCCACGATTGGCCGATATGCGGACACGGAATGAGGCAACACCACTTTGTGTGTGCAAGGGGGCATGCTTCGTGCGTCAAACAGGGCGAAGGAACCAAACGGACGGGAGGTGCGCGATGCGAGCAAAGTGCTGGGAACGAACGGTGATGGGTGTGCTCGCTGTACTCATGTTCGGTGCGTCGTCTCTCGCGGCGCAGGGCTGGATCGAACCTCGCATCCTGCGCGGTGGCTTCTCGGTCGAAAAGACGCGCAGCACCGTCAGCATTCGCGTCGAGGGGCGGGTGGCATCAGTCGAGGTCTCGGAGTGGTTCCTGAACGATGGCGACGGGATCGCAGAGGGTGACTATCTCTACCCTCTACCGGGAGAGGCCGTCTTCCAAAGCTTCTCGCTCTTCCAAGGCGACACCGAGCTACTCGGCGAGATCATGGATGCCGATGAAGCTCGGGCGATTTATCAGGGCATCGTTCGTCGCCGCGGGGACCCCGCGCTCATCGAGCTCGCCGGACACGGTCTGTTGCGCGCTCGCGTGTTCCCAATCGAGCCCGGACAAGAGCGAAAGGTCACGCTGCGCTACACACAGGTCCTGCCGCGCGCGGGCAACGCTCTGCAGCTCGAGTACGCCGGTGCAGTTCAAAGGACGCCCGGCATCGTGGGCGACGACTCACCCGGGGGGCGGACCATGCCGGTTGCGGTCGACATGTCCTTCGAGATCGACGTCGCCGACGCCTCGCGGTTCCTGGAGCCGTTTTCGCCCACCCACGAGATCGACGTCAGACGGCATGGCAATGCCATGGTCGTGACGATGGAAGAGGAAGTGCTGGGGCGGTTCTCCGTCTTCTTTCCGTTTGCCGACAATGAGCTCGCGCTCTCCGTTGCGACGCATCGGCCCGTCGGGGAAGACGGCTATTTCATGCTCACCCTGACTCCGGGACGAGTCAGCGGTGAAGCCGCGCCCCGGGACGTGACCGTGGTGCTCGACGTCTCCGGTTCGATGTCGGGCGACAAGATCCACCAGGCCAAGCAGGCGGTCCATCAACTCCTGGCCTCGCTCGACCGGGATGATCGATTCCGGCTCATCTCGTTCTCGAACGCCGTGCGCATCTACAGCCGGGGCTGGCGCGACGCGACCGGGCACGAGGTCGCGCGCGGCCGTGAGTGGGTCGACGAGCTCGTTGCGAACGGCGGCACCGACATCGGAGCCGCCTTGACCGAGGCGTTTCGCTTGCGCAGCCCGGGGGAGCGCCTGCCCATCGTGGTCTTCATGACGGACGGGCTGCCGTCTGCCGGTGAACGGTCTCCGGAGCGACTCGCGGACCAGGCTGAGCGTCAAGCGGACCACGCGCGTGTTTTCGCCTTCGGCGTTGGCCACGACGTAAACACACATTTGCTCGATCGCTTGGGTGAGGCAGGCCGTGGCAGCACGGATTACATCCAACCGGGCGAGAGTGTCGAGCGCGTAGTCGGATTGCTCGCTGCCAAGATCCGGTACCCCGTTCTGACCGACCTGGAGCTCGACGGGGGGCCGCACCGCTTGGTGGAGGTGTATCCCACGCGTCTGCCCGACGTGTTCGCCGGGCAGGAGCTCGTGCTCTTCGGGCGCTTCAAGGGTGATGGCCTAGGGCAGATCTCGGTCGACGGCGTGCGGGGCAGCAACGCGCTCGAGTTCAGCACCGAGCTGCGTTTCCCCGAGGCGAGAGCGGCCAACTCCTACATCCCTCGGCTTTGGGCGTCGCGCAAGCTCGGGCACCTGGAGCGGCAACTCTGGACCGAGGGTGAGACGGCTTCTCTGATCGAACAGATCCGCGACCTCGCGCTGCGCTACGGACTTCCCACTCGCTACACGTCGTACCTCGTGCAAGAGCCGGCTGCCGCTGTGGACTTGGTCCTCTCGGCGCGCAAGATGCCGTCGGCGATGCCGGCGGGAGTTGCTGCACGGACCGTCGGAGTACGAGATCAGGTTGTTCGAGTGACCGCTACGCGCGCCAGCGGCCAGGCCGCGGTGCGACAGGCTGCAGCCGCGCGCGCCCGTCGCGTGCTCACCTCCGTGAACGAAATGCGGGCGTTCGACGCGGAGCTGGATTCCTCGCTCCGGGAGCGGCGGGAGAACACACGCGTCCTGGCGGGCAGAGTTTTCACGCTGGACGGCGCAGTGTGGACCGACGAGGCGCACAGTGAAGACCAGGCCGTGATCGAGGTAAAGGCGTTCAGTGCAGTATATTTCCAACTGGTCGCGGCGTTGCCGGAGATTGCTCCGGTATTGAAGGAGTTGGATCAGGTATTGATTGCGGGGGCCAATGTGAGCTTTCGCATATCCGATGAAGGAATAGAGGAGCTGACTGACACGACGATGGATGAGCTCGTGCAACGGTTCCGGGTCGCAGGGAGCACACCGTGAGCGCAGACTGGACGGAAGTGTATCGCAGCACGTTCCCGGACCTTGTGCGGTTCTTACACCGCAAGGTTTGGGACTTGGAGCGAGCGCAGGATCTAGCTCAAGAAGCGTTCGTAAGGGCTCTTCGCCACGAGCCTAAGCAGCCGCGAGCATGGCTTTTCCAGGTCGCGTCGAACCTCGCGCGTGACGAAGCTCGCACGGCGATCCGGCGGAAACGCCACCTCACCCTCCTCAAGAGTGAGACCGAGGATCGACAAAAATCCATGCCGGATCCTGCGCGTGAATTGGAGGAGCGTGAGCGTATGGGTCAGGTCCGGGACGCATTGGACGCGCTCAGCGAACGAGATAGAGAGGTCCTGCTCCTGTGGGACGCGGGACAGAGTTATACGGAGATCGCTCGGCAGGCGAAGCTGGCCGTAGGCGCGGTGGGCACGACCCTCGCGCGCGCACGTCGTCGCTTGGCAGAAGCGTACAGCAACAAGGAGCTCGTCGATGTCGCACGTTGACCAGGGCATTCTGCACGCCTATCTGGACGGCGCTCTCGATGAGCTGCCGTCGGGTGACGCGAGGGCGATCCGCGAGCACCTCGCTGCGTGTCCCGAGTGTCGCGCGCTTCTGGAGGAAGAGGAGGGCATCCGTGAGCAGACTTTGGCCATCCTTGCCGGCCCGCTGCCCGAGGTCGAGCTACCGCCGCTCGAGGAGTTACGGTTGCGTGCTGAGGCGACGAGCCCTCCGCGGGCGTCCCGTGGTAGGCGCATCCACCGCATGGGATGGGCCGCTTCTGTCATTCTGGCGATCGGCGCGGGCTACGCCCTGCGCGGCGATCAAGTGATCCCGCTGGGCACGATGGATGTCATCGATGGACCGAACGTGCCCTGGCTCGAGCCGCCGCCGGCCGAAGCGGGCCCAGCAACTGTCCTGGACGCGTCCGCCAATGACTTGTTGAGGCAGGCCGTGCAGCAGAGCGACGCTCGTGCCGATCGGGCGGCCTCTGCGCCGCGGGAGCGGCGGTTGCCGAATTCCGTCATCGCGATTTCGACCGAAAGGTCGGTACTTAAAGCGCCTGCCGATGGGGACGTGGAGGTGTCGAGTGCCGGGTCGGTGGTCGCGGAAGTCGACAGCGGCGATCCGTTGGCCGCGGAGCTGCTCCGAGCACTGCCGCTCGAGAAGCTCGTGGCCCTGGACGTCGTCACGCTCCAGGATAGGCTCCTGGGCGTGCCCGCGCAGCAGCCGCTCGCGAGCTCGTTACTGGACCTCACCTCGGTTGCGGCCACGACGAAGCGGCTCTCGGGCGGGCTCTCCGTGCCCGCCGTGCGGGCGATTCGCTTCGCGAACGAAGACTTGGATGAAGGGCGTGTGGCTCGGCGCGGACGGGTCGCCATGGCGAGTGCGAGCCGTGCGGCGGCCGCACCCGCGTTCTCGACCAGTGACGCATCGCTGCGACCGCGAGAGCGGCGCCCGTCCGCGCGTCGAGGCGGGGCCGAGGGTCAGTTGGTGGTCCCAGGATTCGAGCTCATTAGTCTCGAGAACATCGAGGAGGGTCCGGCCGCGGGAGGCCTACGTACGCTCCAGCGTCTGACTCAGGTGGACACCTTGGAGCTCCTGCATCTGCCGGAAGGCGTGGTGCCTGGCGATCTGGCTGCGGCCGAGCAGGACGGCATTGTACAGCACGCCGCCTTCAGAAACGGTGAGTGGCTGGTCATGCGGGCGCCGCGTTCGAAGCAGGAGCTCGAGGTCTTGCTGGAGCGTCTGGACGCGAACCGGTAGTTTCTGCGGTCTCGTTCGACAACATCCTTCTGGCGGCCCAATGACACAGAATCTCTGCCGTGCCCTTCTTGTGCTCGCAGTCCCCATGGCGCTAGCCGCCCAACAACCGGGGCTGGAGCAGGCGGCCGCCACCATCACCCCAGACGACTATGCCTGGCGTGTGGGAGTCATCGCGCATGACTCTATGCAAGGCCGAGACACTCCGAGTCTCGGTCTGGACAAGACCGCAGAATGGATCGCGTCCGAATTCCGGCGCATGGGCCTTCGTGGCGGAGCCGAGGACGGCGGCTTCATTCAGCAGTATCCGCTCACGCGGGTCGTAGTCGATGCCGGCGCGTCGACGCTGACGGGAGGCGGTGTCCGGCTCGTGTTTGGGGAGGATCTGCTGCCTGGGCGCCGCGCCTCGTCCGCCCAAGCCAGCGGCGGTCTCGCGATCGTTTCCGGCACGCTCGACCTCGAAGCCGCGACTGCAGACGGGGCGCTACGCGGGAAACACGTGGTGTTCGTGCCGACCGAGACGTCCCCGAGCCTGAGTAGGCGAGAGTTCGCCGGTATCAGCTCTGCAGGTGCGCTCTCGATCATGATCGCGACCGATGCCGGTGACCAGGAATGGGATGCAGGGGTGGCTCGCGCGATGCGCCCGTCGGTGCGCAAGGGATGGGGCGAGCAGGCCCGCCGTGCGTCACCGGTGCCCAGCCTGACGATCCGACTGTCGTCCTTGGCACGTCTGGTCGAGGCTCATGGTGCAGAACTAGCTACGCTGCGCGCGCGCGCGGCTGCAGGCGCTGTGGTCCAATCTTTAGCTGGGCTCGATATCACACTCAGCATCAATCTTCGCGAGCAGATGATCAGCGCTCCGAACGTCGTGGCGATCCTCGACGGAAGTGACCCCGAATTGAAGGACGAGTACGTCGTCTTCTCCGGGCACATGGATCATGTGGGTATGGGCAGCCCCGACGCGAATGGCGACTCCATCTTCAACGGTGCGGATGACGACGCGTCCGGCACCATCGCCGTAGTCGAGATCGCCGAGGCGATGGTCGCGTTACCGTCGCCGCCGAAGCGCTCCATGGTGTTCCTCCTGGTCAGCGGTGAAGAGAAGGGCCTCTGGGGCAGCGAGTGGTTCGCGGACAATCCGACGGTACCGATCGAGCAGCTCGTGGCGAACCTCAACACCGACATGGTCGGCCGAAACTGGCCGGACACGATCGTGGCGATCGGAAAGGAACACTCGGATTTGGGTCAGACCCTCAATCGAGTGAATGGCGACCATCCGGAGCTACGCATGACGGCCATCGACGACATCTGGCCTGACGAGCGGTTCTATTTTCGGTCCGATCACTACAATTTCGCGCGCAAGGGCGTGCCGATCCTGTTCTTCTTCAACGGTACGCATGAAGACTACCACGGTCGGGACGACGAGCCCGATCGCATCGATGCCGAGAAGGCGGCGAGGATCGCGCGGCTGGTCTTCTACCTCGGTGTCGACATCGGGAACGCGCCGGAGCGACCGAAGTGGAATCCGGAGAGCTACGCCAGAATCGTCTCAGACGGCTGAGCAGAAAGCACCGGCATAAGCTGTGGCACACGAGCAGAGCTTCCTCGAACTGATCGAGGCTTGGGACGGGTCAGGCGTGGTAGTCAAGCACGACGAGCTAACTGGGTCCTGGATCTTCATCGCGCTGCACGATGACACCCTCGGTCCGATGGTTGGTGGCTGCCGGATGAAAACGTACGCGCGCCCTGAGGATGGGCTTCGCGATGCTATGCGTCTCGCACGAGGCATGACGCACAAGTGGGCGGCGTTGGATCTGCCCTGCGGAGGTGGTAAGTCGGTGCTCGCGATCCCGGGGCCGCTCAGCGGTGCAGACCGACGAGGCCTGCTCCATCGCTTCGGCGAGCTCCTCAATACGCTCGATGGCGCCTATGGTACGGGCGAGGATCTGGGCACTACGCCCGAGGACATGCGTGTGGTGGCGGATGTCTCCAAGCACGTAGTGGGTATTCACGGCATCGAGGGCGCTCCATCCGATCCCGGGCCGTTCACGGCCCGAGGCGTGTTTGCCGGGATCCGCTCGGCGTTGCGCCACCGGCATGGCACTGACTCACTGAGCGACCGCACGGTGCTCGTGCAAGGAGTCGGGGACGTTGGTGGGCCGTTAGCGCGCATGATCTCCAAGGCAGGCGGCACGGTGCTCCTGTGCGATCTCGACCAAAACCTCGCGTTCGCGGTTTCCGTGGAGATCGGTGGCAGCGTGGTGACCCAGGACAACGTGTACCAGACCGAGTGCGACGTGTATGCGCCCTGCGCCGTCGGCGCGACCCTCAATCCGGGCACCATACCGAGTTTGCGCTGCGACATGGTGGTGGGCTCAGCCAATAACCAACTCGAATCGAACGCGGACGCTGATGCGCTCGCCGAGCGTGGCATCTTGTATGCGCCGGACTACGTGGTGAACGGGGGCGGCGCGTTGGCGTTTACGCTCATCCATCAGGGGCAGCGCAATGTAGCCGAGCTCGATCGCCGGGTGCGGGGCATCGGCGACATGCTGGACGAAATCTTCGCCGAGGCTGTCGCAGCAGGGGAGTCGCCCCTGAACTCCGCCGCGCGGCGGGTCGAGCGAGTCTTGCAGAACGCCAAGAACAAGGACTAATCCCTGCCCTCCCGGTCGTGATTCGTCCTCTCTCGAGGACGCTTCTCGCTGTACGAGAATGCCCCGGAGCGCTTGTGCGCCCCGGGGCATGTTCAATTCAGCGTGCAGCTGAGACTAGTTCATCACGCTCGAGCCCGGGTACGCCCGGAAGAGGTGGTCCAGGCCGAGTGCGCGCAGCACGCGTGCGGTGCCAGGGTCGATCGCGCGCACCCAGACGCTTTGATGGACTGGGCTCTTGAGGCGTGCCGTGAAAATTAGGGCGAGATTCGCTACACCCGGCTTTCGGAGCCCTGTAAAGTCGAAGACGACGTGTTCATACGAACTGGATACTTCCTGCCGTGTTTGCAGGCGCTCTTCCGCCGCTCTCGGCTGGTCACTCCCGTTTCTTTTATCCTTCTCGTCCTGTCTCATAGCTGCCTCCCGTATAGTTCGTACCCCTCGTCCACCGAGGCTGCGGGGGCTTATAGATCAAGAGTCGTGCCACCC
>Ga0066383_10000888_pt1 | contig 10749 bp, 7 predicted proteins | sample Knorr_S23_td_Bot_FD_70950 | JGI IMG/M metagenome (GOLD analysis project Ga0066383, IMG submission 70950) | Marine microbial communities from Southern Atlantic Ocean transect - Knorr_S23_td_Bottom_ad_3770_LV_A | ecosystem: Environmental > Aquatic > Marine > Oceanic | place: Southern Atlantic...
CGAATTCCGGGAGGCCGATTTGCGCGACGCCGACCTCACCGGATCGTTGTTGATGGATGCCGATTTTACTGACGCCGATCTGTGCGGCACCAAATTGGACAAAACCGATCAGCGCGGCACCAAGGGAATACCGAAGAAATATGAAGACGACGAGGATTAGCCTCGTCCTCCCAATCGGCCTATCATCAACCCATGACCCAATTTGAAGACCTCCAAAGCTTGGCCGGGCGCGTTCCTCATGGGGCGCTGGTGGCGCTGGCGCCGGATTACAGTTGGGTGCCCATGGCCCTGGTGCGTGCCATGATCCGGGGCGGCATCAAGGAGTTGAAGATGCTGGCGGTGCCAATCGGCGGCATGGCCACGGACTTGTTGATCGGCGCCGGTGCGGTGGCGAGCCTGGAAGCCGCCGCTGTCAGCCTCGGCGAGGCCGGCCCGGCGCCGCGCTTTACCGTCGCGGTGGAGACCGGCGCGTTACCGGTGCGCGATACCACCTGCCCGGCCATCCACACCGCCTTGCAGGCATCGGAAAAGGGCGTGCCGTTCATGCCCTTAGGCGGATTGATCGGCTCGGACCTGGTCGAAAACCGTAGCGACTGGAAAGTCATGGATGATCCCTTAGGGGAGGGCGGCGGGCCGGTGGTGCTGCTGCCCGCCATCAAGCCCGACGTGGCGCTGTTCCACAGCCCCAAGGCCGATATACACGGCAACGTCTGGATCGGGCGGCGCCGCGAACTGATGACCATGGCGCATGCCTCGTCGGCTTCCCTGGTCACGGTCGAGACCATCGAGGACCGCGACTTTCTCGCCGACGAGGAAACCGCGGCGGGCACCCTGGCATCGCTTTACGTGACGGCAATCGCCGAAGCCAAGAACGGCGCCTGGCCGCAGGGGCTGACTGGCCATTACGACCGCGATGCAGATCATATCCGCGCCTACGCCGAGGCGGCCAAAACCGAAGAAGGATTTCGCCAATACCTGGAAGGCGACGTCCTGGAGCCGTCATGACCGGCGCTTCCTACAAACCGGAGGAATTGCTGATCACCACCTTCGCCCGGTTGCTTCTGCGGCTGGAACGCATCGGCCATGTCGCCGTCGGGGCGCTGTCGCCGATCCCGGGCGCGGCGGCGTTGCTGGCGCAAGCGCTGGCTGCCGATGAAGGGGGGGAAGAGGCGGGCCAAGAGACAGAGAAGGGAGCGGCACTTGCCGGTCCCGGACAGGGACATAAAATGAGGGTTTCCATCATTCACGGCGACGCCAACAACCCGTTTACCGACGGCGGCCGTGAATTGTTCGATTGCGCCGGCCAAGGCCGCATCGATGCGTTCTTTTTGGGCGGTGCCCAGATCGACGGCGGCGCCAACATCAACCTGCTCGGCACCGGCGATTACCCGGACCTGGACAAACGCTTCCCCGGATCCTTCGGCTCGGCCTTCGTCTATTTCGTCATCCCCAATGTCATCCTGTTCGCGCCGGAGCATACGAAACGGGTGCTGGTAAACAAGGTCGATTTCATCAGCGCGCCCGGCACCAGCCCGCCCGAGGTCCACCGCCCCGGCGGCCCTAAGGCCCTGGTCACCGGCAAGTGCGCGATGGAGTTTGATGCCGCCACCAAACGCTTCACCTTGGAATCGGTGCATCCGGGGGTGACGGTGGAAGACATCCGCGACAACACCGGCTTCGATTTCGACTTGCCCGATGGCGGCCCGGACGCGGTTCCCGAAACCCCAGCCCCCGACGCGGCATTGTTGGACCGCCTGCGCACCACCATCGGCCCCGAAATCGCCAAAACCTACCCGGCCTTCGCCGAACGGGTGTTCGGGTAGAAGGAAGCGCGTCTTACTCGGGCAAACGCTTAACAGTCACCAGGCCCGTTCCGTGATTGTTGCCATAGAAATATGAGCATCCCCCAATACAAAACGGCGGGATGGCGTCGTTGACATAAAGGTACAATCGGCCGGTTTCGGTCGCCGTGACTTTCTTTTCCTCTCCGACGCGGAAGGTCGTTCCATTCCGCCCGATCTTTCCCATGACGTCTATTATATCGTCAAGATGATCAAGCGCTTCAGATCGAAACACATCGGGGGGATCTCCGCTCTGTCAAATAATGGCATGTTTCACCTCTAGATGATGAAGGGGGTTTCTATGACTTCTTTGAACGTCATGCTCTCCAACGAAGCTGTATATATCCCAATAGATACGTTGATATCTGACCCCGAGGATATGCTTCCAGTCCTGCATACAACAAAGCTGTATCCGGTGCCTCATTGGAGCGGAGTAATTTGCGGCACGGGAATAATGAAATTCATCGTCGGGTGGTACGCCTATGCGCTAACCAGTGTTCTTGCCCGCGATATCGAACATTTAGATGAATTTGCACCTGAGTACTTATGAACAATGTTCAAAGAAGCCAAAGATAGTTTTGATAATGAATTATTGGACGAGGCAACCAGCACGATTTATCACTTCGGGTACAGTGAAGAACAATCTCGGTTTTTTGGGTACGCTTATCGTTCTGGAGAAGACTTCGTATCTGAACAATTAGAGGAGGAGTTCAGGCAAAAACCTGGGCTTTTGAAGGGGGCTATGAGATCAAAGAGTTTCCAATCGACCCCATTAAATTATCTGATTTACAGAAAGCAGAAGACGCGGAAAAGAATATTGAGGACCGTGTGGGAATTGGTGGCGAAATTCACAGCTTTTCAATGCAAAACATTTCTAAGGATGAGGGGCAGGCCGATATTTTGATGCAAATAAGGCGGTGTCACCGATTCGATGATTTTGAAAAAGCGTATATTGAGATGAGCAAAAAGCTACCTTCTAGCTAATATCGACACACTCTTTATAGCATTTTAGCTCTTTTACGCATTTTCGGCTTGGCTTTCGAAGCCTTCTTCTTCGCAGGTTTCGGTTTCACCACTTTCTTGTCTTTCTTCGCCCCTGTCGCGGCTGACCCTACGCCGCGCCTCTTGCTCAAATAGGGCTTCAAATACTGCCCCGTAAAACTGCCCTTCACCGCGGCGACGTCTTCCGGGGTGCCTTGGGCGACCAGTTTGCCGCCTTTGTTGCCGCCTTCGGGGCCGAGGTCGATGATCCAGTCGGCGGTCTTGATGACCTCCAGGTTATGTTCGATGACGATGACGGTATTCCCGGTCTCGACCAGGGAGTGCAGGACTTCCAACAGTTTGCGGACGTCTTCGAAGTGCAGGCCGGTGGTCGGCTCATCCAGGATATAGAGCGTCTTGCCGGTGGCCCGGCGGCTGAGTTCCTTGGCCAGTTTGACCCGTTGCGCCTCGCCGCCCGATAGCGTCGTCGCCTGTTGGCCGAGGTGGATGTAGTCGAGGCCGACCCGTTGCAGGGTCACCATCTTGTCGCGGATCGCCGGCACGGCTTTAAAGAATTCGGCGGCTTCTTCGACGGTCATGTCGAGCACGTCGGCGATCGACTTGCCGCGGAAATGAATTTCCAGGGTTTCCCGGTTGTAGCGCTTGCCGCGGCAGGTGTCGCAGGTGACATAGACGTCGGGCAGGAAATGCATCTCGATCTTGATGACGCCGTCGCCTTGGCAGGCTTCACAGCGCCCGCCCTTGACGTTGAAGGAAAAACGTCCCGGCTTGTAGCCCCGCGTCTTGGCCTCCGGCATGCCCGAGAACCACTCGCGGATCGGGGTGAAGGCGCCGGTGTAGGTGGCCGGGTTGGAGCGCGGCGTGCGGCCGATGGGGGACTGGTCGATATCGACGACCTTGTCGAGCAGTTCAATCCCGTCGATGCCGTCGTGGTCGCCGGGGTGCAGCCGGGTTCCCTGCAGGCGGCGGGCCAGGGCTTTGTACAGCGTTTCGACCACCAGCGACGATTTGCCGCCGCCGGAAACGCCGGTGATGCAGGTAAAGGTGCCCAAGGGAAAATCCACGTCCAGGTTTTCCAGGTTGTTGGCCCTGGCGCCACGGACCGTCAGCTTGTGGTCTTTGCCATTCTTGCGGCGGGTCTCCGGCATCGGCACCTGTTCGATGCCGGTCAGGTACTTGCCGGTCAGGCTTTCCGGCGATGCCATGACTTTTTTGGCCGACCCGCTGGCGACCACCCGGCCGCCGTGGATGCCGGCGCCGGGGCCCATGTCGATCAGGTAATCGGCGCTGGTGATGGCTTCTTCGTCGTGTTCGACGACGATCACGGTGTTGCCGATATCGCGCAGCCGTTCCAGGGTTTTCAGCAACCGAGCGTTATCGCGCTGATGCAGGCCGATGGAGGGCTCATCCAGCACATACAGCACCCCGGTCAGGCCGGAACCGATTTGGCTGGCCAGCCGGATGCGCTGGCTTTCGCCGCCCGACAAGGTGCCGGACGACCGGGACAGGGTCAGGTATTCCAACCCGACGTTTTTGAGGAAGCCCAGCCGTTCGTTGATTTCGCGCAGGATGCGCCGGGCGATCTCGCGCTGCTGCTTGCTGAGGTGTTTCTCGACGCCGGAAAACCAATCGTGGGCCGCATCGATGGACATCTCGGCGACCTCCGACACATGCAGGCCGGCGATTTTTACCGCCAGCGCCTGCGGTTTCAGCCGGTGGCCCTTGCAGGTGTCGCACGAGGTGATGGTCTGATACCGGGCCAGTTCGTCGCGGACCCAGTTGGAATCGGTCTCGCGCCAGCGCCGTTCCATATTGGGGATGACGCCTTCGAAGGGCTTGGTGATGTCATAGGCCTTGTGGCCGTCGTGATAGCGCATGGTGACGTCTTCGGCGTCCGATCCGAACAGGATCATTTCGCGGGTCTTTCTCGGCAACACCTCGAACCGGGCGTTCAGATCGAAGCCGAAGTGCTCGGCCAAACTGGTCAGGGTCTGGTCGTAATAGCGGGACGACGAATTGGCCCACGGCGTAATGGCGCCTTCGTTCAGCGACAGCCGGTCGTCGCCGACCACCAGGTCGGGGTCGAAGTACATCTCCGTGCCCAATCCGTCACAGGACGGGCACGCCCCGAAGGGGTTGTTGAAGGAAAACAGCCGGGGTTCGATCTCGTCGATGGTGAAGCCGGACACCGGGCAGGCAAATTTGGCCGAGAACACGGTGCGGCCTTCGGGGATGTTATCTTTGATGCCGGATTTCTTCTTCAGTTTGGATTCTTTTTCAGTCCCTGTCGCGGCTTCGCCGCTCCGCGCCTCTTGAGCCAGATCCACAAAGGCGATGCCATCGGCGAGGTTGAGCGCGGTCTCGAAGCTGTCGGCGAGGCGCGATTCCAACCCCTCGCGGACCACCAGCCGGTCGACCACGACCTCGATATCGTGTTTGAATTTCTTGTCCAGGGCCGGCGCGTCCTCGATATCGTACAGCGTTCCATCGATGCGGACGCGTTGGAACCCGCGCTTGGCCAGGGCCTGCATTTCCTTTTTGTACTCGCCCTTGCGGCCGCGGACGATGGGCGCCAGCAAATACAGCCGGGTGTCTTCGGGCATATCCATGACCCGGTCGACCATCTCGCTGACGGTCTGGCTTTCGATGGGCAGGCCGGTGGCCGGCGAATGGGGAACGCCGACGCGGGCAAACATCAACCGCATGTAGTCGTAAATCTCGGTCACCGTGCCGACGGTGGAGCGCGGATTGCGCGATGTCGTCTTCTGCTCGATTGATATTGCCGGTGACAGCCCTTCGATGGTGTCGACGTCGGGTTTTTGCATCAGTTCCAGGAATTGCCGCGCATAAGCCGACAGGCTTTCGACATAGCGGCGCTGGCCTTCGGCGTAGATGGTGTCGAACGCCAGCGAAGACTTGCCCGACCCGCTGAGTCCGGTAATCACGGTCAGCTTATCGCGGGGGATTTCGACGTTGACGTTTTGCAGGTTGTGCTCGCGGGCGCCACGAACCTGGATGTTTTTGGGCATGAGTACCGTCTAGGGCCTCTAGGAATGGTTTTCAGGGCGCAAAAGGAGCCCCGACAAACCCCCACACATAAAGGGCTTGCGCCTTCAGGTAAAGGGACTGCATTACGAATGGACGCAGCTATTTTTGGGGACAAATGTTGGTTGGTGGCTGCAAGTCGCCAGGAAGACTACTAGGTGGTATTCCGGATTCAATGCACGCCGAATCGAGTTGGGTTTGGGTGAGGAATTTAGCGTCTAAAAAAAGCGATCCGAGCCGGGCATTACTGAGGTTTGTATTGGTGAGGGTTGCTTCTCCAAAATTAGCGTCAACAAGGGAGGATCCGCTGAGATCAGCTCCACTCAGGTTGGCCCTGATGAGCCTGACTCCTTGTAGTTTAGCTTTGGTGAGGGTAGCCCCACTCAGGTCGGTCCTAACAAGATTGGCATATAACAGATCGGCTCCGCTGAGGTTGGCTTTGCTGTTTCGTATGCGTCTGGGAACAGCCTAATCGGGTTTGGTCAACAAAACGTAAAGGCGAACCCCGGTGAGGCGAAAGCCTTTATGAGTCATCAATGTTCTTGAAATGTTCTTGACAGGTAGGACGATTTGGGCTTTCATTTCCCCTCATGATGACCGGTTGTCCGGTTATCCCCGGTTTCCACAGGGGGGCCACTGGCGGCACCCCGCCCGCCTGTTTAAGGTTCCGGACTTAGAAGGCGAGGACGGGCGAAGCCCGGACAGGGACATATAAATATAGGAGTACCCATGGCAGGGTCAGTCAATAAAGTCATTTTGGTCGGCAATTTGGGGCGCGACCCCGAGGTCCGACAATCCCAGGCCGGCGCCAAGATCGTTAATTTCTCGGTCGCCACTTCGGATTCCTGGAAAGATAAAAATACCGGTGAGCGGCGGGAAAAGACCGAGTGGCACCGGGTCGTTATTTTCAGCGAGGGCTTGGCCAATATCGCCGAGCAATATCTCCGTAAGGGCTCAAAAGTCTATATCGAAGGGTCGTTACAGACCCGCGAATACGAAAAAGACGGCATCAAGCGCTATTCCACCGAGGTCGTCCTGCAGGGCTTCAACAGCACCATGACCATGCTCGATACCAAGGGCGGCGGGGGTGGCGATTTCGCCTCAAGCGGCAATGGTGGCCAACCGGATTATGTCAGTTCTGATAACGGCGGCGGAGGCGCGCCCAGTGCTCCCCCCCCGGGCGGCGATCTGGACGACGAAATTCCTTTTTAATTATTCTAATTTCAGCACTTGGCCTTCCCGGCTGGAATTGATATCTTCTCTTGGGGGGCGAATTTTTCATATTCGCTTTTGGTGTGTTTAGAACACTGGATGAGATGTTTTCATTCGAGGGGCGGGTTTTTTTAGCGGCGATACCTGGGGTGATATTGGCTGCCGAAACCGCCGTTGGCGATGATACGACGTCGGGTATGACGGTCCTGGGCGTCGGTGCTCTCATGGGCATTGCCCTGACCCTGATTATCCTTTCTCTCCGCCGGATTCGGGACCATGAAAGGGCGCTCAGAGAAGGCGGGCATTTCCGCGATGTCGCCGAGTACGTCGGCGACTGGGTTTGGGAAATGGATACGGAATTAAAATTTACCTACCTGTCCGCCCGTTTTTTTGAACAATTTCCAATTATCCCTGAAATAATTTTGGGCAAGACCCGCGCCGAATACATCGGCGCCGGCACTGATGACCCGGGTTGGCGAAACCATTTTAAGGATATCAAGGCGCAACGGCCGTTTCGAGATTTCAAGTATTCATTCACGGATGAAAATGGCCGTCTCCGCCACATCCGCATTAGCGGCAGGCCGGTGTTCGACGCCCAGGGAGCCTACAAGGGGTATCAGGGAACCGGCGCCGATCTGACCGCCGAGGTCGAGGCGACGGCGCAGGCGGCCAGGGCGGAAGCCATCTTGGCTGACGCCCCGGAGCCGCACCAGGCGGCCCCACAAGGCAGCCCTTACCTCCCCTTAAATAGTCTACAAATTCAGCCAAAACCGGCCCCAATTTAAGCGGTCATTCGGTTGTTTGCAGGGTTGGGAAATGGTAGAGTTTGTCGTCCCGGCACGAGCCTGGGGCCGGCCCCGGCGTAGGCCATATAAGCGCTTGAAAATACTGGATAACCCGATTGACGACACCCTCTGATTCTCCCCCTCCCGCGACCCCTGATTCTGACATTTTAACGGTTTCCATCGAGGACGAAATGAAGTCGTCCTATCTCGATTACGCGATGAGCGTCATCGTGTCGCGCGCGCTGCCCGATGTGCGCGATGGATTGAAGCCGGTGCACCGACGAATCCTCTATGCCATGAAGGAAGGCGGCTACGAAGCCGGCAAGCCATACCGAAAATCGGCGCGCATTGTCGGTGACGTGATGGGCAAATATCACCCGCACGGCGATCAGGCTATTTACGACGCCATGGTGCGGATGGCGCAGACGTTTTCCCTGCGGCTGCCCTTGGTGGACGGTCAAGGCAATTTTGGTTCCATGGACGGCGACCGGGCGGCGGCCATGCGCTACACCGAGGCCCGCATGGACCGGAGCGCCCATGCCCTGTTGGAGGACATCAACAAGGATACGGTTGACTTCCAACCCAACTACGATGAAACCGTTTTCGAGCCGTCGGTGCTGCCGGCGGAGTTCCCCAACCTGTTGGTCAATGGCGCCGGTGGTATTGCCGTCGGCATGGCGACGAACATTCCGCCCCATAATCTGGGCGAAGTCATCGACGCCTGTTGCGCCTATATCGACGACCCTGACATTAGTATCGAGCAGATCATCGAAAATCATGTGTCGGGTCCGGATTTCCCAACCGGCGGCCTGATCATGGGGCGCTCAGGAATCATTCAGGCCTATCACACCGGCCGCGGCTCGGTGATCATGCGCGGCAAGACCTCCTTCGAAGAAGTCCGCAAGGGCCGCCAGGCGATCATCGTCCACGAAGTTCCCTATCAGGTGAACAAGGCCCGGATGGTTGAGATCATGGCCGAGACCGTTCGCGACAAGAAGATCGAGGGCATTTCCGATCTGCGGGACGAATCCGACCGCAACGGCGTACGTGTCGTCGTCGAACTGAAGCGCGACGCCGAACTCGAGGTGGTGTTGGCGCAGTTGTTCCGGTTCACCCCCTTGCAGTCCAGTTTCGGCGTTAACATGCTGGCCCTGGACAGGGGTCAGCCGAAGATGATGAATCTCAAGCAGATCATCGTCGCCTTTGTCGAATTTCGCGAAGAGGTCATTCGCCGGCGCACCATCTATGACCTCGGCAAGGCCCGTGAACGGGCGCATGTGCTGGCCGGCTTGGCCGTTGCCGTCGCCAACATCGACGCCATCATCGCCTTGATCCGGGCCGCCAAGGACCCCGGTGACGCGCGCGAAAAACTGATGATCAAGGCGTGGCCGGCGACCGAGGTGGAGGCGATGATCAAGCTGTTGGACGAACCAGGCCACGGCGTCGTCAAGGGGACCTACAAACTTTCCGAGGCCCAGGCTAAGGCCATTCTTGATTTGCGCCTGCATCGGTTAACCGGGTTGGAACGGGACAAGATCGGCGGCGACCTTAAGGTCTTGGGTGATGAGATCACCGGCCACCTTTCGCTTCTGGGGTCCAGGGAACAGCTGTATACGCTGCTTCGCCAGGAACTTCAGGACAGGAAGGAGAAGTTCGCCGATGCGCGCCGCACCGTCATCGAGGAAGGCGAGTTCGAGCACGATATCGAAGACCTGATCCAGCGCGAAGACATGGTGGTGACGGTGACCAACACCGGTTATGTCAAACGGGTGCCGCTGTCGACCTATCGGGCGCAGCGCCGCGGCGGCAAGGGCCGCGCCGGGATGAGCACCCACGAAGAGGATTTCGTCAATCAGGTGTTCGTGGCCAACACCCACACACCGATGCTGTTCTTCTCGTCCGAAGGCATCGTTTACAAGCTCAAGGTCTATAAGCTGCCGCTTGGCACGCCCCAGGCCCGGGGCAGGGCGTTGATCAACTTGCTGCCCCTGAACGAAGGCGAAACCATCACCACCATGATGCCGCTGCCTGAAGACGAGGACACCTGGGGCGACCTGTTCGTCATGTTCTCTACCGCGTCCGGTAGTGTCCGGCGCAACCGACTGAGCGATTTCACCAATGTTTTCGCCAACGGCAAGATCGCCATGAAACTGGAAGACGGCGACAAATTGGTCCGGGTGCGCACCTGTACGAAAGACGATGACATCCTGCTGTCGGCCCAAGGCGGTAAATGCATCCGTTTCCCGGTCACCGGCGTCAGGGTCTTCACCAGCCGAGCGTCGAAGGGCGTGCGCGGAATCAAACTGGCCAAGGGCGATAAGGTCATCGCCATGTCGGCCCTTCGCCATGTCAAGGTCGGGGTCGAGGACAGGGATGAGTATCTTCAGGCTGTCAACGCGTCGAGGCGCCTGAAAGGCGGCGATTATACCGATCGGGCCGAAGACAAGGCCCGCGATGAGGAACTGACGGCGAAGCTGACCGAGGACAAGTTCGTTCAAATGGCCGAGGAAGAAGAGTTTATTTTGACCATCGCGGCGGATGGTTTCGGTAAACGCTCTTCGGCGTATGAATACCGAATCGCCGGGCGCGGCGGCCAGGGCATCGCCAACATCGATATTTCGCGCGGGAAGAAAAAAACCTACGTCACCGCGGCGTTTACGGTGGTCGACACCGACCAAATTGTCATGGTGTCGGACAATGGCCAGATCATTCGCTGTCCTATCGACAAGGTCAGCATCGTCGGCCGGTCCAGCCGCGGCGTCACCATCTTCAAGACCGCCAAGGGTGAAGAGGTGGTGTCGGTATCACGGCTCCGCGATGTCGAGGACGAAAATGGCAACGGGGATGTGGAGGCCGATTCGGAG
>Ga0066383_10000899_pt1 | contig 10719 bp, 11 predicted proteins | sample Knorr_S23_td_Bot_FD_70950 | JGI IMG/M metagenome (GOLD analysis project Ga0066383, IMG submission 70950) | Marine microbial communities from Southern Atlantic Ocean transect - Knorr_S23_td_Bottom_ad_3770_LV_A | ecosystem: Environmental > Aquatic > Marine > Oceanic | place: Southern Atlantic...
GAAAGAAAAAGTTTACCAAGTTGTTTAAAAATAACTGCTGAGTTAAAAAAAAATGGAATGATAATGGGCTTAAAACATAAAACATTATCTATTTACGGCGTTCAATTTCATCCTGAATCAATTGCATCACAACACGGGCATGATTTAATAAAAAATTTTTTAGATTTATCCTAATAAATAAATGAAAACTTTTGATGATTTTATAAAGTCTATAAAAGATTTATCTAATTTAAATATTGATGATTCAGAGAATGCATTTGATCAAATTTTATCCCAAAATATTGAAAAAAATAAAATTATTGATTTTTTAATTTATCTATCAAAAAAAGGTGAAAGTGTAGATGAAATATTTGGAGCAGTTAAAAGTATTAAAAAAAAAGCAAAAATAATTAAAGGTTTTAAAAATTCTTTTGATACATGTGGCACTGGAGGAGATGGTTCTAAAACATTTAATATTTCAACAATTTCTGCAATTGTGACTTCTGCTAGCGGAATATGTGTAGCTAAACATGGTAACAAAGCAGTTTCATCTCTAACTGGTTCTTCTGATGTACTTTCAGAACTAGGAGTAAATATAAATCTTGAAGAAAAAAAAATAATCGAGTGTTTAAAAAAAATAAATTTGTGCTTTTTATTTGCACCAAATTTCCACCCAATTTTAAAAAATGTTGCTGATATAAGAAAAGAAATTGGAAAAAGAACAATTTTTAATATATTAGGCCCTTTATTAAGTCCAGTTGAGTGTAAAAAACAAATAATAGGAGTTTATGATGTAAGTATATTAGTTAAAGTAGCTGAAGTTTTAAAAAAATTGGGAACAGATTGTGCTTGGGTCGTTTCTGGAAATAAAGAATATGACGAATTAACTACAACTGGAAAAAATTATATTGCTGAAATTAAGAATAATACAATAAAAGAATTTGAAATAGATTCTATTGAGTTAGGTTTAGAAAAAAGTAAAAAAGAGGATTTGGTTGGAGGAGATAGTAAAAAAAATGCAGAAATAATAAATGGAATTTTAAAAGGTGATATATTAGGTGCAAAAAAAGATATAGTACTTCTCAACTCCGCATCAGCTTTATATATAAATAGTAAAATAAAAGATATAAAAAGCGGTTTAGAAATAGTAAATGAAACTATAGAATCTGGAAAAGCTTTAGAAAAACTTAATAATTTAATTGAATTATCCAATTCTTAATAAAAATGGAAAATATATTAAAAAAAATTTGTAATGATAAAAAAGAATTTTTAGTAACAGAGAAAAGAAAAAAAAATATTAATTTTCTAATAAAAAATACATCTAAAAAAAAGAAAGTAAAAGATTTTAAAAATGCTTTTGATAAAGTTTTAAAAAAAAAAAAAATCCCTGTTATCTCGGAAATAAAAAAAAAATCTCCAAGCCAAGGAAAAATTAATAAAAGCTTCAGTCCAGTGAAAATAGCAAAAAATTATCAAAGAAATGGTGCAACCTGTTTATCAGTTTTGACAGATGAAAAATATTTCGAAGGTTCTTTAAATCATTTAAAAGCTGTTAGAAAAATAACAAAACTACCAATACTTAGAAAAGACTTTATTATTGATAATTATCAAATAATTGAATCAAAGTACTCTGGTGTTGATTGTATTCTTTTAATAATGGCAGCGCTTGATAAAAATCATGCTAAAGAATTAGAATCAACAGCTATTGAATATGGTTTAAATGTTTTACTTGAGGTCCATAATGAAAAGGAATTAGAACAAGCATTAAACTTAAAAAGTAATCTTATTGGAATAAATAATAGAAATTTAAAAACATTAAAAGTAAATATTAATAATACAAAAAAACTTATAAAAGAAATTCCAAAAAAAAAATACGTTATATCAGAAAGTGGCATTAAAACTGTTGAAGATATGATTAATCTTTGGTCTTATGGAATTAAAGGTTTTTTAATTGGTGAAACATTACTTAAAAACCCATCAAAGTTAAAGGATTTTTTAAATGTCAAAACAAACTAAAAAAAATGTAAAAATGATTAATGTTGCTGATAAGAAAGTAACCAAAAGAATAGCTGTTGCTGAAGCTTTTGTTAATTTAAATACTGCTACTAAAGAAAAAATATATAAAGATAAAATAATTAAAGGTGATGTCATTTCAGTTGCAAAAACTGCAGGTATATTAGCAGCTAAAAAAACTTCAGATATAATACCGCTTTGTCACCAAATACCTTTAAACTCAGTTGAAATAGAAATAATAAATAAACCAAAAGGATTACAAATACTTTCAAAGTGTAATAGCGCTTCTAAAACAGGTGTTGAAATGGAAGCATTGTTATCAGTTTCTATTACCGCATTAACTATTTATGATATGTGTAAATCTATAGACAAATCCATAGAGATTGAAAAGATTCGCTTATTATCTAAAAAAGGCGGTAAATCAGGTAATTATAAAAGATAATTCTTACTTGAAGTGTACTACTTTTGTTCCTATAATATATTATATGCTTACAAAACAGCAAAATAAATTATATAACTTCTTAAAAGATAAAATACAAAAAACTAATGTTAGTCCTTCTTTCGAAGAAATGAAAAATGCAATGGGTTTAAAATCTAAATCGGGTATACAGAGACTTATAGACGGGTTAGTTGAAAGAGGATTTATTGAAAAAAAAGATAATAAAAAAAGAGCTATTAATATAGTAAAAAAATTTATTTTTAAAAAAAATAATGATTTAATTAGTATTCCATTATTAGGTAATATTGCTGCTGGAAATCCAATAGAAGCAATAGAAAATACTAATGAAAAAATTCAAATACCAAAAAATTTAGTTTCTGTTAATAAAAAAAATTATGTTTTAAAAGTTGATGGGGATTCAATGATAAATAAAGGAATAGTTGATGGAGATAAAGCTATTATTGAATATTGCGATGATGCAGAAAATGGTGATATTGTAGTTGCACTTATTAACGATAACGAAGTAACTCTAAAAAAATTAAAAAAAGATAAAGATAAGATATATTTAATACCAGCAAATGATAATTATAAAATTCAATCTTTTAAATCCAATGAAATAAGAATTCAAGGAAAATTAAAAGGAATTATCAGAAGCTATTAAAATTTTTCTTAAATAATTCAAATATTCATGTATAAATAGGATTTCTTAAAAAAAATCTAGACTATGAAAATTGTAACAAGATTTGCTCCCTCACCTACTGGAAATCTTCATATTGGAAGTGCTAGAACTGCTTTATTTAATTGGTTATTCGCAAAAAACACAAAAGGGAAATTTTTATTAAGAATTGAAGATACTGATAAAGCTAGATCTACTAAGGAGTCAATAAATAAAATACTTGATGGATTAAAATGGCTTAATCTTAAATGGGACAGTGAAATTGTATATCAATCTAAAAATCAAAAAAGACATAAAGAGATAACAGAAAAACTTCTAGCAAAAGGATTGGCGTACAAATGTTTCTGCTCTGAAGAAGACTTAGATAAAATGCGAGAGGAAGCAAAAATATTAAAAAAACCTTTCCGCTACAATAGAATGTGGAGAGAAAAAAATCCAAAAGATGCTCCGCAAAATATTAAACCAGTAATTAGAATAAAATCTCCGATACAAGGTGAAACAGTAATAGATGATATAATTCAAGGTACAATAAAAGTTTCAAACGAAGAAATAGATGATTTTATTATTCTACGTTCAGATGGAAGCCCAACCTATATGTTATCAGTTGTAGTAGATGATTATGATATGAATATTACTCACATTGTAAGAGGGCATGATCATTTAACAAATACATTTAGACAAAATGTAATTTATGAAGCAATGAAATGGAACAAACCTACTACAGCACATATACCACTTATACATGGTTCAGATGGAAGTAAAATGTCAAAAAGACACGGTGCAATTGATGTTGAGGAATATAAAACAAAGGGTATATTGCCTGACGCATTAATCAATTACATGTTGCGTCTTGGTTGGAGTCACGGTGATGATGAAATTATATCGTTAGAAAACGCAATAAAATGGTTTAGTCTAAAAAAAATAGGAAGATCGCCAGCAAAATTTGACAATGAAAAATTAATAAGTGTTAACAGTCATTATATTAAAGTATTAAATAATGATGAAATAGTTAAATTTCTTGAGTCTTATTATATTAGAAAATATAAAATTAAAATTGATGAAATTTCAATTAAAAGATTAAATCTAGGTTTAAATGACATTAAATCACGTTCCCGCGATATGATCCAATTGGCTGAAATGTCCTTATTTTATTGTAGTAAATTTCCATTATCTCTTTCCAAAAAAGCGCAAAAATACATAAATAAAGCAGATAAAACAACATTTAAAGATTTAATTGTTGTATTAAAAAATATAGAAAATGACTTTAAAAAACAAAAAATTGAAGAAATAATGTCTAAATTTCTTACAGAAAAAGGTTTAAAACTATCAGATATTATCCAATATATAAGGGCAATGATTACCGGTTTAGATGTTAGTCCTAGAATATATGATATAATGGAAATTCTTGGTTTTAAAGAAATAAAGAAAAGAATAGAAAGTTTTATAAATGGATAAAAGAGTTAATAAAAAAATACAAATTGCTTTACCAAACAACAAAAAAATTAATCTTCCGTTGATTGAATCTACATTAGGTCCAAGTGTCATTGATGTAAGAAATTTATATAAAGAGACCGGGTATTTTACTTTTGATCCAGGTTTTCTGTCAACCGGAAGTTGTGAATCAAAAATTACTTTTATTGACGGTTCTAAAGGTATTTTATTACATAGAGGTTATACAATAGAAGAGCTTGCAAAACATGCTGACTTTATGGAGGTTTCTTATTTACTCTTACATGGCGAATTACCTAATATTAAACAAAAAGAAAAGTTCGAAAATAATATCAGATATCACACAATGTTACATGAGCAAATGAAAACTTTCATACAAGGTTTTAGAAGAGATGCGCATCCAATGGCAGTAATGGTTGGAACAGTTGGAGCGTTATCTGCTTTCTATAGAGATAGTGAGGATTTTTCAAACGCTAGACAAAGATTAATTTCAACTCATAGAATAATTGCTAAAATGCCAACAATCGCTGCTTGGGCTTATAAATATTCATTAGGACAACCTGTAATTTATCCAAATAATAATTTAACTTATGCTGAAAATTTTATGAGAATGACTTTTGCAACACCTTGTGAAGATTATGTTTCTAATCCAGTAATTACAAAAGCAATGAATCAATTATTAATTTTACACGCAGATCATGAACAAAATGCCTCAACCTCTACAGTAAGATTAGCTGGTTCATCTGGAGCAAATCCTTTTGCTTGTGCATCAGCTGGAATTGCTTCTCTATGGGGACCAGCACATGGTGGTGCTAACGAAGCAGTAATGAAGATGCTTATAAAAATAAAAAGAAATACAAAAATTAATGATTTTATTAAACGTGCAAAAGATCCCAAAGATCCATTCAAACTAATGGGATTTGGTCATAGAGTTTATAAAAATTATGACCCGAGAGCAGCAGTTATGAGAGAGGCTTGTCATACTGTTTTAAATGAATTAGGTAGAAAAAATAATCCTTATTTAGCTATAGCTCTTGATTTAGAAGATGCCGCTTTAAATGATAGTTATTTTATAAAGAAAAAATTATATCCTAATGTTGATTTTTACTCAGGAATTTTACTCTGGGCACTTGGTTTTCCACTTTCAATGTATACTGCAGTATTTGCTGTAGCAAGATCTGTAGGATGGGTAGCACATTGGAAAGAAATGATTGAAGTGCCATCAAGAAAAATATCTAGGCCTAGACAATTATATACTGGATATAAAAAAAGAGAATATGTGGAATTAGATAAAAGAAGTGAAAAAAAATCAATTCTTAAATCAATTTCTTCAATAATAAAGACTAGTCTTAAACGTCGCTAATTATTTCATTTACAGCGTTAACACTTGGTAATTTATTATTAGGTTTTAATTTTAATAGAGCTTTTTTAGTAAGTATAATTTGTTTTTGTGCGTAAGAAGTATTATTAAGTAATTTTATTAATTCATTAGCAATTAAATTTGGACGACATTTAAATTGAAGAAATTCAGGAATAATATATTTTTTTTCCAAAATATTTAATAGATTAGCATGTTTAATTTTAACAAAAATTTTTGCTATTAAATAAGAAAAAAAATTTAGTTTATAAATAACAATTGTAGGAATATTAAAATAGCTTAATTCCACAGCAACTGTTCCAGATGTAGATATTGCAGCATTGCTAATTTTAAAAGCGTCATATTTATCAGTTTCATATACAAGAGAATATAAAAAATCAAATTTGTATTTGTTAAAATATTTTTTCAGATGAGGTAAAATATAAAATAATATATGCACATCAAGATTTGAACGATTTTTAATTAAATTAATTGTTTCTATTAGTACAGGTATACTTTTTCTTATTTCTGATACTCTACTTCCGGCGAGAAAAGATATAATTTTATATCCTTTTTTGATCTTATATTTAATGTATAAATTTTTTTTATTAATTTTTTTATTTTTTTTTATTTCATAAATAGGATGTCCAACAAACTTTGTCTTTAAATTATATTTTGTAAAATACTTGCTTTCGAAAGGTAAAATTGTAAGAAGCTTATCAATATATTTAGATAAATATTTTGCTCTTCCACCCCTCCAGGCCCAGACAGTAGGAGCTACATAATGAATCTTTTTTGTGAAAGGTATTTTATTTGAAATTTTTTTCAAAACTCTAAAATTAAAATCTGGACTATCAATAGTAACTAGTACATTCGGTTTAATTTTTATTAAATCTTTTTCTGTGCTTTTAAGTAAAGAAAAAACCTTATATATTTTTGGTATAATCTCAAAAATACCTAAAATTGATAATTCTTTAATTGGAAATAAACTCTTAGTTAATCCAGAGTTAATCATATTAGGTCCGCCAATTCCGAAAATTTGAACTTTATTTTTTGCCTTTTTTAATGATTTAATTAAGTTAGAGCCAATAATATCGCCAGAAGGCTCTGTAGCAATTAGATATACTTTTATACTTTTTTTTATACTATTCATATTTAAAGCTAATATTATTGTTAGTTGAATTTTGAATATCTATAGATAAAAGGATTTTTTTACTCTTTTTTAAATATTTAAGTGTCTTTTTTTTATCCATAATAACTGTAGAATCAGCATTAAGAATAATATATTTAATATTTGTTTTTACTAATTTTTTTAGTGTATCAAATCCAAATGTTGGTAAATCCATACGGATATCTTGATTTAATTTCTTAATTTTAATAAATATATAACTGTTTTTACTATATCTTTTATTTAATGATCTGCTAATTAAATTATTTGTCCCTTTTCTATTTTCTTTTAAAAGAATTTTATCCTTTGATGCAATTATACTTTGTCCAATATCTCTAGTTGTCCATTGAATAGTTTCTTTAAGCAATTTATTAATTATTTTAATATCACTTTTAGGTATTTTTTTTGTTCCATAAATACCCTTTTTTAAAAAAAAACTCTGTGTTATATCTGATAGTCCTATTACTTTAAATCCTTCATTTTCAAAAATTCTGGCCACATTTCTTAAAATAACATCATCAGTTTTTTTAAAAAAAATGAATTTGAAAACCTTAAACAATGTCCACAAATCTGGTTTTAAATCAGCTAGGTTTGGCCTACTTAGAGCTCCTAAAAAAATAATTTTTTTTATGTTATTTTCTTTTAAAATTTTAATAGCTTTTGATCCTTCGCCCATTCTTAATGAATAAGATTTAAAATTCTTGTACAATTTAATATTAGAAAAGCCTTTAATAGATAAGATGATAAAATTAGAATTTAGCTTTTTTAAGTAAGTAGCTATTTTAAAAGGTAATTTTCCAGAACCTGCAATAATAGCAATATTATCAAACATTATTTTTTTGCTTTGGTTGGCATATTGCTCTAGAAGAAGATTTATTTTTTATAAATCTAACTATATCCATGACAACTCTATTTTTTTTGTAAATTTTTATAGCGTCTTTTAGTCTTTCAAAAGCAGTTCCTTCAATAGAAAAAATTAATCTAAATGCTGTTCTTAAATCATGTATTTGTTTTCTATTAAATCCTCTTCTTTTAAGGCCGACAATATTTAAACCTGATAAATATGCTCTGTTACCCATAACAGAACCATATGGTATAACATCATTTTCTACTCCCGACATTCCACCAATCATTGCATGTTTTCCAATTCTTACATATTGATGTACAGCAGACAAGCCTCCGATTATTGCAAAATCTTCTATTTTCACGTGCCCCGCAAGAGTTGCATTATTCACCATTATGACATCATTTCCTAAAGAGCAATCGTGTGCAACATGTGAGCCAACCATTAAAAGACAATTATTACCAATTTTTGTTATTGACCCACCTCCTTTTGTACCCGGATTTATCGTAACATGTTCACGAATTACATTTTTCTTACCAATAATTAATTTTGTTTTTTCTCCATGGTATTTTAAATCTTGTGGTATTGTACCTATTGAAGCAAAAGGAAATATTTCAGTACCTTCGTCTATAACAGTATGTCCTTGAATGTTAACTTGAGAATGAATTTTAACATTGTTTCTAATTTGAACATGTGGCCCAATAACAGAATATGGTCCTATAGCAACATTTTTTCCCAATTTAATTTTTTTATCTATGATAGCTGTTTTATGAATAATATTTTTCATCCAATTGAAAAATAAATATAGGAAGAAAAAAAATCAATTAACTGATTGTTACAAATTGCTACTTTACAATCATGGCTGAGTAAACTGCATCGGCTACTTTAATATTATTAACTTTTGCCTCGCCAGAGAATTTCCAAACTAAACCTCTATGTTGTTTTTTTTTTACATATAAAAAGAGTGTAGAATTTGGAGTAACAGGTTTTCTAAATTTTGCATTTTCTAAACTCATAAAATAAACTAGTTTATCATCTGAAGTCATTTTTAAAGAATACATAACTAATACAGATGCCGTTTGTGCAAGAGCTTCAATAATAAATACACCAGGCATAATAGGTTTTTTAGGAAAATGTCCTTTAAAATAATGAGCGTTATTTTTTATTCTTTTTACACCAATACCATTTTCAAATGGTTTAATTATTTTTACTTTATCAACGAGAAGCATTGGTTCGCGGTGAGGGATTAATTTTTTTATTTCTTTTAAAGATAAATCTTTATTTACCATTTTTTTTCTTTATTAATCTTTTTAAAAGAATTGTTTGCCTATGCCAATCATTAATAGGGAGTGAGGGAATTCCTCCAACAGTCATACCATTTTCTATATTTTTCATCACCCCAGATTTAGCGGCTATTTTTACATTATTACCTATTTTTAAATGTCCAGCTATACCTACTTGTCCACCAATTATTACATTATTACCAATTTGTGTGCTTCCAGCAACACCTGATTGCGCCACCAGAATACAATTTTTTCCTAAAACAGCATTATGTCCTATTTGGACTAAGTTATCTAATTTTGTACCTTCTCCAATTATTGTATCAGGACCAGTGCCTCGATCTATACTACAATTAGATCCGATTTCTACTTTATCTTTTATTAAAACCCTTCCAAGTTGGGGCATTTTTAGATTAATGTTTTCGTTTTGTGCATATCCAAAACCATCTTGACCAATTCTGACACCATTATGAATTTTAACATTTGAGCCAATAATAGAATAAGCGATGGTACAATTTGGTCCTATTACAGTATTATCTCCAATTATTACTCCTGATAAAATTACAGTATTTGCACCAATTAAACATTTTGAACCAATTACTACATCACTAGAAACAACAGCTCCTGGCGCGATTTGAACAGTATCGTCATATTTTACACTAGTTTCTACATGTGCTTTAGGATGTATTCCTGCTGTAGTAATATCTTTTATTGGATAAAATGCATTTGCAACAATAGCAAAAGAATGATACGGATTTTCACTAACAAGATAAATCATATTTTTTGGCGCAACATTTATAAAGTCTTTTTTAAAAAAACAAGCCCCTGCTTTAGATTTTTTAAATTGATCGATATAATTTTTATTATCTAAAAAACAAATATTATCTTTAGAAGCTTTATCTAAAGATGAAATATCTAAAAAAATTCTATTTTTATCAGCAGATATAGGCAAGGTAATTTTTGTTAAATCTGATATTTGTCCTAAGGTAAGCTTTTTGCTTCTTGGAAAAAATTTCGGGTCTGCCATAAATAAAATTAAGGAGCTACATTAACTTTAACGTTGCTTAAATTTTTATTTAATTCATCTACAACTTTTTTTGTTATATCTATTGAAGTATCACCTAAAATAAGAGCTGATTTTCTAAAAACAGCAGAAATATTTTCAGTGTCGATAATTTGTTTTACAATTTTTTCTACCTCATCTTCAATTTGATTAACAGCATCTTTTTCAGCTTTAGCTAATGCTTTACGTTTACTTTGACTGTTTTTATTAAACTCAATCACTTTCTTCTCAAAAGTATTTTTTCTATCTGAAAAAGCTTCTGGTGTTAAAGTTGATTTTTGCCTAAGTAATTCCTCTTCTTGTTTTTGTATTTCCTTTTGTTTTTTTTGATCTTCTTCAGTATATTTTTTTGCAACAGCATTTAATTGATCTTTCATATTAAGTGCAGCTTTTGAATCTCTTAATAACTGAACAACATCTAAACTTGCAATTTTATTTTGAGAATAAGCTG
>Ga0066383_10000901_pt1 | contig 10702 bp, 7 predicted proteins | sample Knorr_S23_td_Bot_FD_70950 | JGI IMG/M metagenome (GOLD analysis project Ga0066383, IMG submission 70950) | Marine microbial communities from Southern Atlantic Ocean transect - Knorr_S23_td_Bottom_ad_3770_LV_A | ecosystem: Environmental > Aquatic > Marine > Oceanic | place: Southern Atlantic...
GACCATACGTGAACTAAAAAAAGAGCTTTGGCCAGACATACATGATCAGCTCGTAGTTGAAAGGTTTCAGGCTCAGCTGTTTTCCGGAGTTGTTATTTCAAGAAAAGAGGTAGAGGATTTCTTTTCGATATATAAAGACAGCATCGGTGTGCTCCCAGAGCTTTATGATCTTCAGTGGCTTCGCTTAAGTATTACACCCGGACAGAAATCTCAGCTTCAGTCAATTGAAAGTCTTAAAGGTTTGCGGCGGCGCATTCTGGCTGGAGAAGACTTTGGATCCCTTGCCTCTCAACACAGCCAAGATCCGGGTTCAGCTCGAAACGGTGGAGAACTTGGGTTTACTGCTCGTGGTACATTAGTCCCAGAATATGAAGAAGTTGCACTGGGTTTAACTGAAGGAGAAATAAGTGGCATAATCGAGTCTCCTTTTGGTTATCATATCATTCAAACAATTGAACGCATGGGGGAGAAAATCAACACAAGGCATATCCTTATTATCCCCCAACCAAGTGATGCAGACGAAGACAGTGTCTACACCCTAGCAAAATCACTATCAGACAGTATTCACAGCTCAAAAGACCTTTTCGCTTTTTCCTCTAAATATTCCGATGATGATTTGTCGAAAGAGCGTGGTGGGCACCTGGGTTTTCAAAGCATTTCTAGCTTACCATATCCTGGCTTGGCTCGGGTTCTGCCAAACCTAGTTTTGAATGAGCTTTCGACACCAATATGGGTAGAAACGGCTTACCTTTTAATTATGATAAATAATGTTCGTCCGGGTGGTGAACCCAACCTACAAGACCATTGGGCGGAAATAGAATCGCTTGCTCTGGGTAAAAAGAAATCAGACTTTTTCTCTTCTTGGCTCAACAAAAAAACATCTTCCGTATATATTCAAATTTTTTAATGACACCCTTAACCCAACTATTGTGTTGTCTACCCAATACTATCAACAAAAAGCCCACTTAATTTTGATCCTTATCTTGGGGTTTCGGCCGTCAGTTATTTCATTATAAGGATTGAGTTTTGATCATTATCAACATGCCTTATTATTATTAAGATTTTTAATCTTTTTATAGAACAATTATATTTATATGTTATTAAAAACTTGTTGGTAGAAACAGCGATTGTAACTAACATTCTTCACTGTGTTTTAAGTACAAAACTCATTAATAATTCATTAAAAGGTACGCAGAACAAAGTGAAGATAACTGTCAATCAAAGTAACCTCCAAAAAGCACTCCAACACCTTTCAAAAGCAACCCCCACCCGATCTACAATACCAATACTTAATAGTATTTTGATGGTTGCGAAGAACAAAACACTTACTCTTCGTGCGACAGATCTGGAGATAACCATAATAACAGACATACCATCAACTGTTGATGTGGATGGTGCTGTTGCACTGCCCCATAAAACACTTACGGAAATTACAGGTGCACTGCCAGATATTGAGTTAGAAATTAGTGCAGACGATAACAACCGCGTAAAAATAAAGGCGGGTCAGGGTGACTATGATATTCCGGGAGTGAGCGCAGAAGAATTTCCACAACTACCCGAAGTAGACAACAAAAAAGAAGTAATTCTAAAAGAGAAAACACTGGGTGAGCTTATTACCAAAACAAGCTTTGCACTTAGCACAGATGAGCTGAAGCCTGCGCTTATGGGTGCGCTGTTTGAGTTCGGTGAAGAAAGTATAACAGCTGTAGCAACGGATGGCCACAGGCTTTCTGTCTGCAAAAGATCAGACTATGAGTTTAAGGGATACACTGGTGACATTATTGTGCCAAGAAAGTTTCTTCAACTTCTCAACCAGTATTTGGGTAGTGGAGAAAAAGACGAGGTGGTGCTTTGGGTGGGTGACAACCACATAACAGTTTCTGTCTCCGGTGTTACGATATTTTCGCGAATCATTGATGAGAGATACCCAGACTATCATAGCGTATTGCCCTTAGACAACGACAAAATCGCCTCATTTGACAGGAAAAAACTCCTAAGCGTTGTAAAAAGGGTGGCGATTTTTTCAAACAGAGCCACAAAACAGATTGCCCTACACCTATCAAAGGGCGAGAGCTCAATCACCACGGAAGACCCTGAAAGTTCTTCCAGCGCAAGAGAAGAGATAGAGGTGGACTATGATGGCGAAAACATGATCTTAGGATATAACGCGTCCTATCTTGGGAATATGCTGACCCATATAGACTCAGATAGAGTTATTTTAAAGCTAAAAACGCCTATTAGTGCGGGGCTTATATTACCAGTCGAACAGGCTGAGAACGAAGAAATTACAATGCTTCTAATGCCCATGAGGACCAGTTCGTAACAGGGGTAATAAGACCCTGCTTGTGACCCCTTGCGCGCAGAAATCCCCAGTCAAAAGCAAACAACAAACAGAAGACAGGCTGGGATGAGTATATCCAAAGAGCGAAAGACAGGAAGCACAGAGAAGACATGCAGAGCCTAAAACAGGCAATTTCATCACTTTTAAAAAGCGCGGGAATTGATCAACCTATAGAACAAAACAAAGCGCTGATAATTTGGGGCGACGTTGTGGGAGAGTCCATAGCTAGCAACACCGAGGCTAAAGAGGTAAAACATGGTATACTTATAGTTAAAGTTTCTACACCGGTGTGGCGCAATGAAATCGCCATGCGCAAAAGGGAAATCCTTAAAAAACTGAATGCAGAACTAGGCAGCACAGCAATAAAAAACATTCGCCTGACATGACAGAAATGACACAGAGCTCAAAAGATTACAGCGCGGAAAAGATAACAGTCCTAAAGGGACTTGAGGCAGTACGCAAGCGTCCAGCCATGTATATTGGTGACACGGGAAAACGGGGCCTCCACCACCTGATCAACGAGGTTGTTGATAATAGCGTAGATGAAGCACTAGCAGGACATTGTTCCAAAATTGATGTAACAATCAACGCAGATAACTCGATAACGATTTCAGACGATGGTCGCGGTATACCGGTGGATATACATAAAGAAGAAAAAATTCCCGCACTAGAGGTCGTTATGACAGTGCTCCACGCAGGGGGAAAGTTTGATAAAGGGTCATACAAGATTTCAGGAGGACTACACGGAGTTGGGGTGTCAGTAGTAAATGCACTGTCAGAGTGGTTAATAGCCGAGATTGGCAGAGATGGAGAGCGACACCGCCAGAGATATGAGAAAGGCAAGACAGCCTCCAAGCTTGAGATTGTTGGAAAAACGTCAAACACGGGCACAACAATAACATTTATGCCCGACAGCACCATTTTTAATGCTGTAGAGTGGGACAGAGAACTGATGATAGAAAGGCTTCGGGAGTTAGCCTATTTGAACAATAACCTGACAATTACTCTTGTAGATGCCCGCGGTGATGGAGAGCCCGAAATCGAAGCATTTCATTATGAGGGTGGACTGAAAGACTTTGTAGCGCTTTTAGATGGCGCATCACACCCCATTCACCAAGAAATTGTTACTGTGTTTGTCGACAACAGTGAAACACCCGTGGAAGTTGCACTAAGGTATAATGAGGGATACAGTGAAAACATTTTAACCTTTGTGAACAATATAAATACAATTGAGGGGGGAACCCACCTTTCGGGGTTTCGTTCTGCGCTTACCAGGGCATTGAACGCTTACGCACAAAAGAACGGCCTGTTGAAGGGTACAAAAGGACAGGGGGTCGCCCTAAGTGGCGCCGATTTTAGGGAGGGCCTAACAGCAATACTATCTATAAAAGTTGCCGAACCACAGTTTGAAGGACAAACAAAAACCAAGCTGGGCAACAGTGAAGTAAGGGGAGTTGTTGATTCTATTGTATTTGAGGGCCTGCAAGACTATTTAGAACAAAACCCAGCCGTTGCTAAGAAAATTATTGAGAAGGCAGTTCTCGCAGCCGCCAGTAGAATGGCTGCAAAGAAGGCACGAGATCTAATCCGGCGAAAAAGTGCGCTGGAGGGGGGATCTCTACCCGGCAAACTAGCAGACTGTTCTAGTAAGGATGCCACCATGTGTGAGCTTTTTCTTGTTGAGGGTGACTCGGCTGGCGGCTCAGCCAAACAGGCGAGAGACAGAAGGTTCCAAGCGATTCTACCCCTGCGTGGAAAAGTGATTAACGCCGAGAAAGCAAGAATAGATAAGTTGCTGGGCAACAATGAAATTCAATCAATAATTACCGCACTGGGGGCGGGTTTTGGTGATGAACCTGACTCTCCAGAAGAAACAACTGGCACAGAGCTTGATGTGGAGAAACTTAGGTACCATAAGATTATTTTGATGACAGACGCTGATGTGGACGGGAGCCACATTCGAACACTGTTACTAACATTTCTCTACAGGAAAATGCAGCCACTAATCACCGGTGGTCATATTTACATTGCCCAGCCGCCACTTTACAAAATTAGCCAGAGTAAAAAAGAACACTATGCATACGATGACAACGAAAGAGACATCACTGTTGAGCGGTTTAAAAGGGAAAATAAAACCCAGAAAGTACATATACAGCGCTACAAGGGGTTGGGGGAAATGAACCCCGACCAGCTTTGGATAACTACCATGGATCCAGAGCGCAGATCATTGCTTCAGGTAACAATAGAGGAGGGATTTCGAGCAAACGAAACATTTTCGGAGCTTATGGGCACCGATGTGGGATCAAGGAGACGGTTTATTGAGAAAAACGCGAAGTTCGTTACCAACCTGGACGTATAAAAGAAAACGATGGATATAAACACACGAGACCACATTCTTCCCCGCAACATTGTCAGCGAAATGGAGGAGAGCTATCTTAATTACTCTATGTCAGTTATTGTATCGCGGGCCCTGCCGGATGTACGCGACGGCCTTAAACCTGTTCACCGCCGCATTTTGTTTGGGATGAATGACCTGGGGGTTCACTGGAACAGGGGATATAAAAAATCGGCTAGAATTGTTGGCGATGTTTTGGGTAAATACCACCCACATGGAGACAGCTCAGTTTATGATGCACTAGTAAGAATGGCGCAACTATTTGTCATGAGATATCCCCTTGTGGATGGACAGGGTAACTTTGGCTCCATAGATGGCGACCGGGCGGCAGCCATGCGATACACAGAAGCCAGGATGACCCGGTTTTGCAGTGAAAGCCTTAGAGACCTTGATAAAGAGACCGTATCGTGGGAACCCAACTTTGACGAAACCCTCGAAGAACCAAGCGTTCTTCCTGCGGTTGCCCCAAACCTCTTGGTCAACGGCGCAGAAGGTATTGCCGTTGGAATGGCCACCAAAATTCCCCCGCACAACCTCTGTGAAGTGGTAGATGCTATGATGGCGCTTATTGATAATCCAGAAATTACCATTGAAGGTTTAATGGAGTATGTTAAGGGTCCTGATTTTCCCACAGGCGCGTTTATAGAAGGGTTAGAGGGAATTAAAAGTGCCTACGAAACAGGCCGCGGTATTATTACAGTTCGCGCTAGAGCGTTTATTGAAACCAACAGAAAGGGAAGATCTAGTATTGTTGTAAGCGAGATACCCTACCAGGTAAATAAGGCCCGGCTACTTGAGAAAATTGCAGACTTGGTTCGAAGCAAAAAGATTACAGGTATCGCTGACGTGCGGGACGAATCAGACAAAGATGGTCTTCGTGTGGTGGTAGAAATAAAGAGAGACACAGTTCCAGAGGTGATACTGAATCAGCTTTATGTACACACCCAGCTTAAGGATTCTTACGGGATAATTCTTTTGGCGCTGGTTAATGGTGTTCCAAAAGTGCTGACACTTAAAGACATGATGAAGCACTTTATTGATCACAGGCATGAGGTGGTGGTCCGCAGAACACAGTTTGACCTGAGAAAGGCTGAGGAGAAGGCACACCTTCTTGAGGGACTTAAGATTGCTCTGGACAACATAGATGCTGTAATCAAGCTTATTCGCGCAAGTAAAGACCCTCTCCAGGCCAAAGAGGGGTTGATGGACTCGTTTGATCTATCAGAGCGCCAAGTACAGGCAATACTAGATATGCGCCTGCAGAGGCTAACCAGCCTGGAAGTCGACAAGGTTGTGACCGAGTATAAAGAGACGATACAAATCATTGCGGAACTGAAAAGCATTCTAGATAGCCACCCACAGCGAATGGCAATTATCAAAAAGGAATTTGAAGAAATTCGTCAGGCATATGGAGACCCCCGCAGAACCGAAATTGTACCAATTGGCAAAACCTTCTCTGTAGAGGATATGATTGCCGAAGAAAACATGGTTATCACTATAACCCATAGCGGATATATAAAAAGGACGGCAGAGGCAACATATAGAAGCCAAAGGCGCGGCGGTCGCGGTCTTCAGGGAGCTGGAACCAAAGAAGAAGATTTTGTGGAAAACCTCTTCGTTGCCAACACCCACGATTACCTTCTTTTCTTTACAGACAAAGGTAAGTGCTATTGGTTGAAGGTCCATGAAATTCCACCCGGTGGTCGGGCTGCCCGGGGCAGGGCAGTGGTAAACCTTATTGGCTGTGAACCTGCCGAAAAAGTTGAAGCATTTGTGAGTGTTAATGAGTTCGATGACCACCGCTTCATTGTTATGGCAACAGAAAAAGGTGTTGTTAAGAAGACAAAATTAGCAGCATACGGAAACCCCCGAAAAGGAGGTATTTACGCCATAGAGATAAGGGAAAACGACAGGCTTATTGAAGCTAAAATCACCAGCGGTGAGGATGATATTGTACTCGGAACCCGTGAAGGTAAGTCTATAAGGTTCTCTGAGAGAGATATCCGCGCAAGCGGTCGGAAAACCATGGGCGTAAGAGGTATAAGATTAAGCTCAAAAGAGGATCGAGTGGTAGGGATGGTGGTAGTGCGTCGCGAAGGGACAGTTTTGGTGGCCACAGAAAATGGACTTGGCAAGCGGACAGACATTATTCAATATCGTGTGCAAAAGCGAGGCGGAAAAGGCGTTATGACCATGCGCACCACGAAAAAAACAGGCAAAATGGTGGCCATCATGGAGGTGGTTGACAGTGACGACCTTATCGTAATAACAGACCGCGGAGTTTTGATCCGTCAAGCTATTGCGCCTATTCGGACAATTGGAAGGGTAACGCAAGGTGTGAAGCTTATTCAGCTGGACGCAAAGGACAAGATAGCCTCTATTACCCGAGTTCTCCATGAAGAGGATGTTGATTTGCCGGAATCACCCGAAAATGGTGACGAGCTTAGTTCAGATGAAAATATCGGAGAAGCCAGCGACAACGAAGTAAAGACGTGATAGATGAGGCCAGCCTATCTATCGTTAGAGAGCGGATAGAAAACGCCCTCCAACACCGTAAACACAAAACCATCTCCCCCATAGAAATCATCGCGATCACAAAGGGCTTTCCCCCGACCTTCATTATAGATGCGGCTACATTGGGGCTAAACAGCATCGGAGAGAACAGGGTTCAGGAAGCCGAGGAGAAATTTCCCAACCTTCCAGAGCTTCTTACTATCAAGCGCCGCCTGGTTGGGCATTTGCAGTCTAATAAAGCTCGTCGTGCTGTAGAGTTGTTTGACACCATTGATTCAGTTGACAGCGCCAGGCTGGCAAAAAAATTGTCTGCTATTGGAGTAGGTCGAGGCGTCCCGGTTGAGATTTTACTGCAGGTTAACGTAGGCCGGGACCCAAATAAGTCTGGGTTTAATCCAGCCAGAACCGATGAATTACTTGAGTCAGTTGAGCTTGACGGGCTGAATGTTTTAGGGTTGATGACCATTGGCGTTTTTACAACTGACGAGCAGTCAAAAAGAGAAACATTTCGGGCGCTCCGAAACCTACGTGACCTTCTAAACAGTAAATTATCACAAAGTCTGCAGCTGAAAGATCTGTCTATGGGAATGAGCAGTGATTATGAAGTCGCGGTGGAAGAGGGGGCCACCATGGTGAGGATTGGTACGGCACTTTTCGGCCCGCGCCCAAAACGGTGATGTTTATTTATCTTGTTCATACTCCTGATTTGTATGGAATCCCGGTAAAAGAGGTCCCCCAAGCAGTTAACACAAAAACCCAACATCAATTGTATGAAGCAACAATAGCGAAAGTAATTGTACCCGAAAAACCTTACCGCGTAACCGTTCACCCCCAGAACTTTATTAAGCTTAGAGAGCGGCTTGGAATAGAGAAGCTGCTGATCATAGACCGGGTGAAAGGGGAGAAGACTGGCCCCGTAATACAAATTTCTGATCATCGCAACCTGACCGGCTGGAACCCCCTCTCGGGAAGAACACCCTTGAAAGAGTTGCCCCAATTTCCGGACATGAGTACTGTCTATAAATGCGAAACACTGGGAATTCAACAAAGTACAGTTTCAACTGTCGGCCCGGAGAGATTTTCTTCGGCGGAAAGCGAGGCTGTTTCCGAATTTGTTGCACCGATTGCACTCTGCGCCGCTTATGTAGGCATAGAAGTGTGTGCTTTGGGGTGGAATCAGAAAAAAGATCCTTCCGGGGAAAATTTGGTCATAGCCATGAAAAAAGTTATAGGCGCAGACTAAGGTGCTTGTTTTGTGGCGAAAACAGACCTAAAACCCTAAATTTGTCTGCTGGCAACAACAGGCAGCCGGTAAAAATTAAAAGCGAAAGGGTGATTAAAGATGAAATCTGACATGACAATACTGAAGCTTTTCAAAAACGGCAAGGAATTTGCAGAAGAACCGGCAATTTCCTATCTAACCGATGGCGAATGGAAAACCGAAACGTGGAGCGACTTTTTAGAACAAACAATGGATGTTGCCAAATCACTAATAGCTTTGGGATTCCAGCCCAACGACAAGCTGAGCATCTACAGCTACAACAGAAGGAGTTGGTATGCTTGTTATTCTGCCGCTCAAATGGCTGGAGGTGTAGCCGTGGGCGTATATCATACGAGTTCACCCGAGGAAGTTGAATGGGTAATAGGCAACTCGGACTCGAAGATTGTGTTTGTTGGAAACAACCCAATGGACGGTGGTGACAAGGAAAAAATGTTAAATCACAGGCTGATGAAGGTATTGGACAACTTGCCCGGTGTAGAGCATGTAATCATGATGCGGAAGATCGAGAAGTTAAATCACCCCAAGATGATGTCTTGGAGCGATTTTATAGCCAAGGGGAGTACGACGGATGATTCAGAAGTAATGGACAGGACAAACGCAATCTCTATGGAAGACACATCTGCACTTATCTATACCTCTGGAACAACAGGTAACCCCAAGGGGGTAGAGCTTACACACAGGAATTGGGAGTTTGAGTTGAGAGTGACAGACTCTATTATGCAATTTAAGCAGGGTGAAAAATATGTCTCTTGGCTCCCGCTGGCCCACGTTTTCGGCCAGCTGGTAGACAATCACTATTGGGTGAGAAACGCATTGCATATGTATGTTGTGGATAACCCACTAAATGTTGTTGATTGTGCCAAAGATGTTCAGCCTCACCTTTTTATCGGTGTTCCCCGGATTTATGAAAAGATATATTCAAACATTAAGGCTGCGCTGGACTCGAAGGCGATCCTTCGTTTTCTATTAAAGACACCCGGACTGTCGGGCATTATTAGCAGAAAACTTAGGGAGAAGATAGGGATGGCAAACTGCCGCTTTGCCATTACTGGCGCAGCCCCGATCAACCCGGACATTTTAACTCTTTTTCACTCGCTCGGCATTCCTATTTTCGAGGGCTATGGAATGACAGAAGACACAGCCGGTGCAACATTAAATTACCCAAAGAAGAACCGCATTGGAACAGTTGGAACCCCACTTGAAGGGACGGAAGTTAAGATTGCCGATGACGGCGAGCTTCTTATAAAGGGGGAGCACGTAATGAAGGGGTATTATAAGAACCCGGAAGCGACAGCCGAAACCATTATCGATGGCTGGCTATACACCGGTGATGTTGGTGAAATAGACGCTGACGGATACGTAATAATCACAGGCAGAAAGAAAGAGCTTTACGTCAGCTCCGGCGGCAAAAACATTGCTCCCCTTGTCATCGAAGAGACAATGAAAACCATACCGATCGTGTCGCAATGCTTCTTGGTGGGTGACGGTAAAAAGTACTGTAGCGCGCTGTTTACGCTTGATGTTGGAGCCATACTGCGGGACAAGTTGGGTATGGATCCCAACGACATTCCGAAAGACCCCGCTGCACAGAACAAGAAACTGGAAGAATTGGGGCACACCTTGACAGAATTTACCGGGGGCGAGGAAACAAGAGTCGAGGTACAAACCCAGGTAGATGAGCTGAACAAGAGATTCTCCAACCCCGAGCAGCTGAAAAAATTCACGATACTGCCTCGAGACTTCTCAATCGATGACGACGAGCTTACTCCAACATTAAAGCTTAAAAGGAGACAGATAAGTGCCAACTGGGCTGACGCCATCGAAAAAATGTATACCGAATAGCCAAACAACCACAGAGAAAGCCCTACTTTCTTAAGAAAAGCAGGGCTTTCTTTGTTCTGTTGTTCTGTTGTTCTGTTGTTCTGTTGGTTTACTTAATTTCCACTTCAATCCCCTCTATTTCCATCGGTTTTGTCCTTGGAAGGGAGAGCGTCAGCACACCGTTCTTATACTTGGCGGTAACCTTCTTCTCGTTTAGTACGTCATCTGGCAAGCGGAAGGAACGGGAGAAGCGGCCGAAGCGAGATTCCCGGTGACTGTATTTTTCACCACCATCCTCTACTTCAGTCTTTTTCTCGCCGGTAATAGTAAGCACGCCATCCTTAATTGA
>Ga0066383_10000903_pt1 | contig 10690 bp, 8 predicted proteins | sample Knorr_S23_td_Bot_FD_70950 | JGI IMG/M metagenome (GOLD analysis project Ga0066383, IMG submission 70950) | Marine microbial communities from Southern Atlantic Ocean transect - Knorr_S23_td_Bottom_ad_3770_LV_A | ecosystem: Environmental > Aquatic > Marine > Oceanic | place: Southern Atlantic...
ATTTTGGGACAGAACGGACTCGGTTAATCAATGTGCAGGTCAACTGCTGGCCCCCTGCTGGCGATCGTTGGTGTGGCCGGGACCGCCGCCGGTGTCGCGGTTGCGATAGTGCGCGAGAGGATAGACCGACTCGCCGATGCGCGTGCAGCCCGGCAGGCATCTGAAGAACAGGACACCCGAGAGGTCGTCCGGCGCGATTCTGGCGGCGGCACGACTGGAGCGACGGACAACAAACCCGTAGAATTCGAGCCCGACGAGACCAGATAGAGACAACAGGGGCTGATCCATGAAAGCTGTCGTTTACAAGAAACCGTTCGAGGTTGCCGTTGAGGAAGTTGACGACCCCAGGGTTCTTCACCCTGCTGATGCCATCATCAGGATCACGTCGTCGTGCATTTGCGGATCGGACCTCCACATGTACGAGGGCCGGACCTCCGCCCTGCCCGGTATTGTGTTCGGACACGAAAATATGGGGGTCATCGAAGAGGTTGGCCCGGCCGTCAAGGAGCGGAAAGTCGGCGACCGCGTGGTGCTGCCCTTTAACGTTGCCTGCGGGTTCTGTAAGAACTGCCTGGGCGGTTTCACCGGCTTCTGTACAACCGTAAATCCCGGTTTTGCCGGTGGCGCGTACGGGTACGTATCGATGGGGCCGTGGGTCGGTGGTCAGGCCGAGTACCTGCAGGTGCCGTTCGCCGATTTCAATTGCCTGCCCCTTCCGAGCGGGAGTGAGCACGAGGCCAATTTCGCACTACTGGCCGATATTTTTCCCACCGGGTACCACGGTGCCGAACTCGCCGATGTACAGCCGGGCGAAAGTGTTGCGGTTTACGGGGCGGGGCCGGTGGGGCTGATGGCGGCTTACAGTTGCATGATCAGGGGTGCTGCCGAGGTCTTCGTGGTCGATCACGTCAAAGAGCGGCTCGACAAGGCCGAATCGATCGGGGCCATCCCGGTCAACTACGACGAAGCCGACCCAGTTGATCAGATCAAGGACAAGCGGGGTGGCGAGGGCACAGACAAGGGCATCGACGCCGTTGGCTACCAGGCGACCTCGGCAGGTTCGTCGGCAGCGGGTGGCGAGGCCGACGAGGTGCCAAACATCGTGCTCAACAACCTCATCGAAACGGTCAATCCCACAGGAGCCCTGGGGATTCCCGGCTTGTATGTGCCATCGGATCCCGGCGGGGTCAGCGATGCCGCCAAGCGCGGGGCGTTGTCGATCAATTTCGGCAAGCTTTTCGAGAAGGGTTTGCGCCTTGCTACAGGCCAGTGCAATGTAAAGAAATACAACGCCCGGCTCAGGGATTTGATTATGGCCGGGCGGGCAAACCCGGATTTCGTGGTGTCTCACGAGATATCGCTCGATGAAGCGCCCGGGGCTTACGTCAAGTTTGACCGCCGCGAAGAGGGCTATACGAAGGTGATAATTCACCCGTAGCGCTCAATCCAGCAGTTCGGCCAGTTCCGCCGATGAAGTGACGGGAAGTTTGCAGGCGTAGTTTTCACAGACGTAGGCGGTCGCCTTTCCGTTGACGAGAAAGCGGTCCATGAGCAGCGGCGATTTTTCGTCTTCGCCCGGCTCTTTGTGTGCACCGCCGAAAACGGTGTTAGGCGAATATCTGCCCAGTGCTTCGCGCAGCATATCGGTAACAACGAGATCTTCCCGCTCGCCTATAACGATCACTTCCTGCCTGTTCGCCGTGAGGAAGTCGACTGCGCTGAGCCATGTGGTCACTGCGGCGGGCGACTGCTCCATTTGCGGAACGAGTGACTTCATCGACGCTTCTGCCTTCGCGGCATAATCCGGTTCCCCGGAAAATACGCTCAACCTGAGCAGGCCCATTGCAGCGATTGCCCCACCCGACGGAATCGCGTTGTCGAGCACGTCTCTGGGTCGGACCAGCAGTTTCGAGTGTTCGTGGGACGTGTCGAAGAACACCTGCCAGTCGGGGTCCCAGAAACGGTCTATCATCCGATCGGCCAGCGCCCGTGCCGCGTCGACATACGAGTAGTCGAAGGTGGCCTGGTACAGAGTGAGCAGAGCGTCGACAAGGTACGAATAGTCGTCGAGGTATCCGAGTATCCGCGCTTCGCCTTCTGAGTCGCTTGTCGCCTTCCATGTGTGGAGCAGGCGCCCTTCCGAATCCCGGGCTTTGTCGAGCAGCAGGCGGGCATTTTTCCGGGCTATCGAAATCCATTTTTCGTTCTGGAACGCGGCTCCGGCCTCGGCAAAGGCTTTGAGCATTAGCGCGTTCCACGACGTGAGCACCTTGTCGTCGATACCGGGCGGAACGCGCTTGGACCGTTCTTCGTACAAGGTCTGACGAATACGTGAAATGTCTCCCAGAAACTCGGTTGAGTCCCGACCAGAATCGGCTACAAACTCTTCGAGTGAGACGGGAAGGTTCATCACATTCGAGTCTTCGAAGTTCGCTTCGTCCGTCACGCCCCAGAGAGCTTTTGCCAGCCCGGCGTCTTCGGGATTGGGGAGGGCTGCATCGATTTCCCCTAAGGTCCAGACGAAGAACTTGCCTTCGACACCCTCGGAATCGGCATCGGAGGCTGAATAGAATCCGCCTGCAGGATGAGTCATTTCGCGAGCTACGTAATCGAGCGTTTCTTCAACGATTCGCCTGAACAACGGTTTTTTCGTGGCCTGGTAGGCGTGGAGATACAGCGACACCAACTGGGCGTTGTCGTACAGCATCTTTTCGAAGTGCGGAACCAGCCATTTGTCGTCGACCGAATAACGTGCGAAGCCGCCTCCGAGTTGATCGTAAATACCACCGCGCGCCATCTTTTCGAGGGTGAGGGTCACGATATCGAGGACCTGTTTGCTACCGGTGCGTTTCCAATAACGCAGAAGCAGCTCGTAGACCATCGGCTGCGGGAATTTAGGCGCGCCCATTGTCCCGCCGTTTTCGGGATCGGCATTACCGACGAGATGGGTAAATACCCCGAAAATCAGCGATTCGGTGATCTCACCGTCGTGTTTCTGCGGAATCGATTGTGCACGGATAGCCTCGACCACCTTTTGCGAGTTCACCAGCAGTTCGTCACGCTTTGTTGCATATGCATCGGCAACGGCGCCCAGGATGCGGGGGAAACCAGCCATGTTTTGTCGGTCTTCGGGCGGAAAATAAGTACCTCCGAAGAACGGTTGACCGTCGGGCGTGATGAATACGGTGAGCGGCCATCCGCCCGAACCTGTCATGGCCTGGACCGCGGTCATGTAGATCGAATCGACGTCTGGCAATTCTTCGCGGTCGACCTTGATGTTCACGAAATTGCTGTTCATTGTCGCCGCTATCGATTCATTTTCGAACGATTCGTGGGCCATCACATGGCACCAGTGACAGGCCGAGTAGCCAATCGAGAGGAGTATCGGCCTGTCGAGAAGTCGGGCAGCGGCCAGCGCTTCGTCGCCCCAGGGGTACCAGTCGACCGGGTTGTCTTTGTGCTGCAGCAGGTACGGGCTGGTTTCAGTGGCGAGGCGGTTGGGCATTTTTAGATACGGTGTCGGGGTATTTCAGTTCGAAGTTCAGGTCGCATTATGCACAGAACATTTGATGCATAGAAGTTCGAATGGAGCGCGGTGGCGGCCATGCGGGGTGAGGAATCGAAATGTTCACAGGGTTAAAGCCCCTTTAATTCGAGCGTCGAAACTTCCCCAGAATTCGTGTTGATCACCCTGATGAGGTGATTATTGGTATCGGCAACGAATATGCGGTTTCCAACGATTGCAAGACCGGCCGGTTCGTTGAACTCCGCTTCGTCCACTGTCCCGTCGGCGCTGCCCTGTGTACCCGAGCCGGCGACGGTCTTGACCTGCTGCGACCCGATGGCGATCGATTTAATCTTCTTGTTGTAGGAGTCGGCAATATAGATCGTATCGTCCTGGACGACCAGTCCCTGCGGGTGCTGTAACAGGGCGTCTTTGCCGACCCCGTTGTGGTCCCCGAAATCGAACAGACCAGTGCCGATGAAAGTTACCACCCTGCCCTTTTCTGCCAGGGCTGCGACCCTAACAGAGCTGGTTTCGCTGTCGATGAAGAATACGGCGTTGTTCGATACTTCGACACCGTACGGTTGTGCGAGTCTCGCCTCCGGCTTTAGTCCATCGACGATATCTTCGCCGCCATCGCCAGCGAAGGGTGCAATCATCATACTGTCGATATCCATCGACCAGAGTTGATGGAAACCTGCCATGGCTATGTAGAGGGTCCCCGCGTGGAGCGAGAGATCGTATGGGGAGTTGAGCGGCACTATCAGTGCAGCGCCGCCCTGGTGTCGGTACAGCGACTGCTCACCGGTACCGGCAATTGTGGTTGCAAGGCGTTTTGTCAGATCGACCCTGACGATGGTGTGGGTGCCGGCGTCGGCTACATACAGGACATCGCCATCGCAGACAGTCCCCTGGGGGTTGTCGAAGAGGGGTTGCTCGTACATGCGATCGGAAAACACGCCACGGCTGTCATCTTCAACAAGCGGAGATTTGCCGTTGCCGATAACGGTTTCAACGTTGCCTTCGAGGTCGGTGAGGATGAGTCGACGGTGATTTGAGTCCGAGACGACCAGCCGGTTACTGGAGGCATCGGCCGTTATTTTTCCGGGGTACGAAAGTGGCTGTTCGCCGATTGGTTCTGGCGACGTCTCAAACGCGCCCCTTTTGAAGAGTCCTGTCGGTTCGTACTCTGCGATCATTTCATCGAGCGCACCGGCCAGTGCTCCAACATCAAATTCACCTTCATGGCGGCCGATTACCTTGCCTGAGGGGCCAATAAATATGAGAGTGGGCCAAGCCCGGACTGCGTACGACTTCCATATCGCGAAATCTGCGTCGTTCACAACAGGATGGCCGATCCCGTAGCGCCTTACGGCCTCGCGCACATTTTCTGTCGACTTTTCGCTGTTGAACTTGGCCGAATGCACTCCGACCACCGTCAGGACATCGGCGTACTTTTTCTCCAGCTTCCGCAACTGCGGAAGTACGTGCATGCAGTTAATTCAGCAGTAGGTCCAGAAGTGGAGGATTACGAGTCGGCCTTCGAGATCGGACATGCTGACCGGCGCGACGGCGTTGATCCACTCGAGTTTTTCGGGGAACCGTGGAGCGTGGATCGTTCCTACGTATCGTTTCGCCAATGTCTCGCTCTCCGGGCCGCTGCTCTGGTGATACTTAGAGAATTTTATTCAGACACGAACACGGGCTGAGTCCAGGCCTTCGTTCCTCTTGATGAGTAGACCGTCGCACGGACATAGCCGTCGAGACGGGTGGGCTTGTATGCGGCCGTGTTGCTGATCGTCTCGTAAAGCAGGCGACCGTTTGAACCGGTAAACAGCGTCGTGTACTTTGCCTGTGTTCCATCGGCGTGAGTTTCGGGGTCTATTTCGATATTGATTTCGCGTGTGTTTGAAACCATGCCGCCGATGGTCACACCTGTCGTCGCGTAGAAATCGCCTTGTTCCATCGCATCGAGAACGTCCTGCTGGGTGAGCGAGGCCGACTTCACCTGCACCCATCCCCTGCCGGGGTTTGAACGGTCGTGACCGAATTCACCCGTGTAGTGATGCGCGTCGTCAACTGCGATGCCCCATACCCTCCGACCGTTGCTGAGCAGCCGGTCCCAGATTCCTTCGGTGCTGGCCCTGCCTCCGCCGCCGGTGCTATGCGTCTCGGGGTGACCGTTGAAAACTTCCATAAATTTGTAGCCTTCGACCTGCATCATTGCGCCGTGATCGAAAGCCCACCTGAAGTTCGGATGGTTGATGGCTGCCATTCCCCCGGCGTCGATAATTCGCTCGACGTTCTCCCGCATCGCGGTGACGATGTCGGTCGAATCGGACGCTTCGACAAGTTCGGTGATCCCGTAGCCGTTGACGTGGACCGGCCCGCCGGCATCTCGAGAAGTCACCTCTTCGCCGCGAACGAGCAGCGGCCACTTCGCCTTTTCTGCCGCGCTGCCCTCGAGGATCGTCAGGTGATTGTGATCGGACAGGCAGAGCCAATCGTAGCCGTGCTCGTGGTACCACTCGGCGACGTGTTCGGGCGATTCGTCGCCGTCGCTGTTTGTCGTGTGCGTGTGAAGGTTGCCTTTGAGCCAGCTTTTTTGTGTCATTCGCAGATGTTACAGAGGTTTCCAAACGGCGGTAATCGTTGACAGCGGCCAAACTTGACTAGAGACTCCGGCCATGCCCTGTGAATTATCGAGTCCCAGCCCCGGTTACGGTTCGGCTCCGAGCCCACAGCTGCGCACTCTTTTCCCCGATTTCTGGCGACTGGACAGCCTGGTCCGTGCCGAGGTCGTAGAGTTGTCAGACGACGTGCTCGACTGGACGTCAAGCAGATGGGCATGGGCTGGCTGGTCGATAAGGCAGCAGGTGAGTCATGTGGCGTCGGTGCCTCTCAGGTGGTTGATATCCCGCTGGGGCGATCAGCTTTTCGGTCATGAATTCCCGATACCAATGACGAGTGAACGGTTAGCAACATTCGATTCGGACGATCATGACAGGCGTCTTCACGATGGGGTCTTCTGGGAGGTCGAAGACGTTCTGGGCGCGCTGGAAGAAGCGATTGCGATTGCCCGGCAGTTGTTAGTCGCGAACACCATCGCCAGGGCGCGATCGATGCGGGTTCAGCGACCATTGACAGACCAGTGGGAGTTGATGCGTCGGGCGCACCCGGATGGCATTTCTGAAAATCCTGAGACGGGCGAGAGGACCGGGATGGACCTGGTGGCGACGTTCAGGCATATTCAGTTCGAGATTTACACACATATTTTCAACATCCAGCGTTCGAAGATGGCACTGGGGATTTCACCTGTGGTGAGGCTGCCCAATGCCGGTTATCACACCGTCGCGGGTTGGGATTCCGGGTTACCGGAGTTTGGTGCGGCGGTCGCTGATCTATCCCGTATTTAGCCCCGTAAAAGGCGTAAGGAGCACACGCAAATGGCAAAGCGAAAAGTACTGATGACCGGGGCGAGCGGGTACATAGCGTCGTTGATGCTGCCTGTGCTGCGAGACTATTTCGACCTGACGCTGGCCGATATTTCGGATACTGACCGGGACGGAAACCGGGTTGAAGGGGTCGAGATTGCAGATTTCATCGACCCTGATCGATCGAAGTACAGGCACCTGTTTGAGGGTATCGACGGGGTCATTCACCTGGCGTTCAAGCCACATACGCCCCGGGGTGCTGAATATGAAAACCCTCCGATTGACCGCTTCACGAACGAACATGAAAACGTCCAGATGGCGAACAACATCTATCGTTCGGCTTACGACGCAGGAGTTCGCCGGATGGCTATTGCGAGTTCGAATCACGCCGCGGACTGGTACGAGCATTCACTTATACACGAGCGTAAGTTCGACATGGTCCGTCCTACCGACTTTCCGGTTTCAGACAATTTTTACGGTTGGGCAAAGGCGGCGTATGAGCTGCTGGCCTGGCCTTATGCATGCGGTATTTTCGGGCGACAGCTTGAGACGGTGATGCTGAGGATCGGTTTCACCCGGCCGATCAACGTGGAAGAATATCTGTCCGATTCACCGATGACCGAGCAGACCGACAACGGGATTACCGAACTCAAACGCAACCTTGGCGCCTACATCAGCCCGCGCGACATTACCCAGCTGTTCACGAAGGCGATCGAGGCACCGGACATCGGTAACGAACATGGCGTTCCGTTCGTTATCGCGTATGGCTGCAGCGACAATACGCGCCGGTTCTGGTCCCTCGAAACTGGGCGGAAGTACCTTGATTACCAGCCGCAGGACGACACGGAGATCATCTATTCAAAGGAAATCGCCCGCGTGCTTACGGGCGAAGGAACGAACGTACGCGGTGGGAAGGTCGGGACTTAAATAATACCGCGTCGGCGCTGGCGGACTGGTTCTAATAGAACGAGAATTTTTTGCGGATCATCTTGTCTGCGCCAATTTTAGCGACAATCTGGTCGTGCACATCGTAGTCCCATTCGCCGATAAAGCTGATAGCCGTGCCGCGTTTGCCCATACGTGCGGTGCGCCCGATCCTGTGGACGTACTCTTCGACGCTCTCTGGCATGTCATAGTTGATGACATGTGAGATAGCCGGAATATCGAGCCCGCGGGCAGCAAGATTTGTGGCGACGAGCATTCGGAGACTGCCGTCCCTGAAGGCGTTCATCACCCGGTTGCGTTCAGATTGCGACATCCCGCCGTGGATGCCTTTCGCCGGGAAGCCCTCACCGGCAAGACCCGCTGAAAGCCGATCGACACCGACCTGCATTTTTCTGAAAATCAGGACCTGGGAATCGGACGCAATATTGTCGAGCACCTCCATGATGCCATCGGCCTTGTCCTGCCCGGCAACATCGTAGAAAATCTGGTCGACCTCATCCACCGTCTCAAGGCCCTTGATGTCTGAGACAAGCTGTATCCAGCGTGGGTCTTTGAGGTACCGGCGAATGAGCCCTCGAATAAACCCGGGGATGGTCGCCGAGAAAAGTGCGGTCTGGCGCGAGTCGGGTGTGCGCTTGAGGATGAACTCCATGTCGTCGGCGAATCCGATATCGAGCATCTCGTCGGCCTCATCAAGCACGGCCACGCGCACGTAACCCAGTTCCAGAATCCGGCGGTTCATCAGGTCTTTTATCCGACCTGGGGTACCGACGACGATCGCCATGCCCTGCTCCAGCGCCTTGATCTGCCGGGCGATCGGTTCTCCGCCATAGACGGCAACGACGCCGATGCCGCGCTTTCGTCCGATGAGGGCCAGTTCGCGCGTAACCTGCTGGGCCAGTTCCCGGGTGGGGACGAGTACGAGTCCTTCAACATCACGTGAACTCGGGTCTACGGACTCGCACATCGGTATTCCGAATGCGGCAGTCTTGCCTGATCCAGTGACGGCCTGTGCGACGACATCACGACCTTCCAGCATCCACGGAATGGAAGCTTCCTGAATATCCGACGGCTGCACGTAGCCCATGTCGTGAAGAGATTCGACGATCGACTTGCTCAGTTCAATATCGCTCCACAATTCAGTGCCCTGCGAGTTCGTGGGTTCCGGTTGGACAGATGGAAGCGGTTGGTCGCTGGTTCGTCCTCGTTCGGCATTGCCGCGGTCGGAACGACGGCTAGTCGGCGTACGTATGCCTATACCAGAAGAGCGAGCATCGCGGTTTCTCGAATCATCGTTTCGGGCGTTGTCCTGTCCTCGGTCGCGACCGTCGCCCCTGCCCCTATCGTCCCTCCGACGCCGTGACGCCCGTGCCGAAGAGGAGTTTTCATTCCGACCGTGTCGCCGTGAGTCTGGCCCCACCACTTGGTCGGGCCGGGTACGGCGTCGGCGATCGCGAGAATCTTCTTCGGATGATTCGGAGTCGCCACGGACCGAACCGCTCCGGGAATCGGAGGCATCGGGTGTGCGGTCGCCCCGAGCACGCCGCGGCCCACGCCTGAGGCGTCTGCCGGATCCACCGTTGTTGCGGGATTCGCCGATCTTAGATCGGGCGGGTTCGGATGTATCGGGGGTGCGGCCTGCGACTTTGCGTTCGCTTTTTTGCGAATTCGGTTCGGCGATTGTCGCCTCGTCGTTATTTTTGCCGCGACCCATCAGGTTTTTGAGTCGACCTAGAGTGCCCAGTGTTCTGGTGCCCTTCTGGAAGGTAGGAATAATTGTCGTCGTTTTTTTCGTGTTTGTTCCTTTAAGTGTACGACTTCGCCACACAGTTACCACAGCGTGTGCACCCACACATCGCAGTTCTCTGAAAATCCGCACTGCCGCAAACAGGTAGCTTCAGCACTTTTTCGTCTACTGTCAGACGCATGAGAATCAGCCGTTTTACCAGCCCGTCTTTTGAGCCAACCGATAATCGATATGGACGCCGTCTGGGCCTTTCAGTTCAGGGGTTCGCCCTGAGTTGGGGCGGGTATTCAGTGGTTGCTGCGCTCGGGGTGGTGATCGTGCTGGCCCTGACACTGAACAACGCGGCAGGTGCGAGTTCGGCAAACTGGCCCCTGGCCGGATTTGCGCTGGCCCTGCTAGTTTGTGCTGTGATCGGTCTTGCCGTAGCGTCATCGAAGATCAGCGCAACGAGAAAAGAGAACGGTGTGCTCGAACAGCGTCTGGTTGCCGAGGCGCGCGCGAGCCGGGTGCTGGATGCGATCAGGTTGTTGGCTGGACCCGAATCACAGAGCGATTCAACGGGCGATGCATCCGGTGTTGACGCACGGCTTGCGGCGGCGGCGCGGATGGCGACGGGATACACCACGGCGGCCGTCTTCAAACTGATCGATGCACATGGCGTTTTTGTCCCATCGACATGGTCCAACTGGAGGCCGACGGGTGAGCTCGCCACGTCTGGCCAATCTGGCGAAGAGCTCGAGCCGGTCGACGGGCACACACCGGGTGCGAGGGCGGCGAGACAGGGCTCGGCAGTCGTGCTGTCGTCCACTGAAATCTGCGGCAACGGGCTTCCGGGGTGGGCCGAACGGGCGGGTTTCACACAGGGAATAGTGACTCCGATCATGCAGAGTCTCAACACCATCGGCATCGTCTACGTGTTCAACAAATCATCGACACCACCGACTATTAACGAGATCGAACAACTGGAATTGGTCGTCGGTTTTGGATCGAATTTTTATGGGATATCCAGAACCGTTAAAAATAAATTATCCTGTCGGTCCACTTCAGTAGTCAGTGGCG
>Ga0066383_10000910_pt1 | contig 10653 bp, 5 predicted proteins | sample Knorr_S23_td_Bot_FD_70950 | JGI IMG/M metagenome (GOLD analysis project Ga0066383, IMG submission 70950) | Marine microbial communities from Southern Atlantic Ocean transect - Knorr_S23_td_Bottom_ad_3770_LV_A | ecosystem: Environmental > Aquatic > Marine > Oceanic | place: Southern Atlantic...
AACCGAGCCACGGTGGCCAATGCCCTGCGGCTCATCAAGCTGCCAGCCGAGGTGCAAACGTACGTGCGCGACGGCCTCCTCTCGAGCGGCCACGCCAAAGTGATCCTCGGATTGAAACAGGCCAAAGACCAAATCGCCGCAGCCAAGCGCGTGATCAAAAAGGAGTTGAGCGTCCGGCAGACGGAGGAACTGCTCAGCACGATTGGCCAAGCGACCCCAGGCAAAACCAAGCGCGGCGCAACCGGCAAAAGCACTACCGCCGACGCACACATTCTCGACCTCGAAAGCAAGTTGCAGGAACGGCTCGGCACCAAGGTGTCACTGCGATACCGGAAAGGCAAAGGCTCGGTGGACATCAGGTTTTTCAACGACGAAGATCTGCAGCGCATCCTCGAAACCCTCGGCATCAAGGCTGACTGATTATGGAGAGTTTGAAGTTTCAAGTTTGAAGCGGGAATCATTAGGGAGAAACATGTTCCGTCTCGCCCCAAAAACCATGGAACACGTTCTCCCTCTCCCCAACCCTCTCCCGCTAGGAGAGAGTCGGGACATTCGCGCTTGGCATCTTTCTTGAAACTTCAAACTCAATAACATGCTTTTGGAAATTGTAAAATATGGCGACCCCGTGCTTCGGCAAAAGGGCGAGCACGTGGGGGAGATCATGCCGGAAATCACACAACTCATCGACGACATGGTCGAGACGATGCACGAGGCGCACGGCATCGGCCTGGCCGCGCAACAGGTCGGCAAGGCGTTGCAGTTGACCATGGTGGACGTGACCGATGTGGAGGATCGGCCGTCGCGCATGAGCATCGACGGCGAGGCGGTCAAGCCGGAGGATTACATGCCGCTCATCCTGCTCAACCCGGAATGGACAGCAGTCGGCGACAAGAAAGCGGAAGGCCCGGAAGGTTGCCTGAGTTTCCCGGAAGTGTACGGTGAGATTGAGCGGCCCGAGGAAATCGACGTAAAGGCGATGGACGAAAACGGCGAGGCTGTGGCGTTCCGCTGCGGCGGCCTGCTCGCGCGCGCCATCCAGCACGAGTGGGATCACCTGCAGGGCATCCTGTTCATCGACCGGATGGATGCTTTCGTCCGCACCGAGCTCAAGCCGGAGGTCGATGCCATTCAGGCTGAAACCAAAAAGGCGCAGGGCTGATCACGGCGCAGGAGACGTGCTGCGCTTGGCCCGAACGGTCTGCAAAAAACTCATTCCCCTCTGATATTTACCGGCCGCCAATTTACCAGCCTGTTTCGCGGCACTGATTTCGTCCTGAGCGGCGTTTTTCTCCGCCGGAGTTTTTGCCGTGCTTAACGCCGCCTTAGCCGCTGCAAGCCGCTGCTTCTCGTAAGCCATACCGCCCATCGCCATTTTCAACGCCTCGCTTAGCTCCTTCTCGGCCACATCGAGTCGGCCCTGCTTCATATAGACAATGCCGAGGTTTTGCCGGGCTTCGAAATACGTCGGCTGTAGATGCACCGCCTTGGCGAAGTAAAGCGCCGCCTTGTTCACGTCGCCCTTCATCGCGTAAACCGTCCCGAGGTTGTTGTGCGTTTTCGGGTTGCCGGGGGAAACCTTGATAGACGACTCAAGATGAGCAATCGCCTCGTCATACTTTTTTTGATCCTTGCGGATGTTGCCGAGGTTGTTGAGCGCCTCCGCGTATTGCGGGGTCAACTCCAGCGCCCGCTCGTACTCGGCGGCGGCCTTGGCCAGTTCGCCCTTGGCCTTGTAGGCGATGCCCATGTTGAAAAACACCTCCGAGTCCTCCCCGTCCTCGGCAAACTCCAGCGCCTCGTTGTACCTGGCCAACGCGGCGGACGGACGGCCGGCGCTGATCAACGCGTTGCCCTCGTGCATCAACGCCATCACCTTGTCGGGATCACCCAACGATTTGCCGCCATCGCCCTCCAGCTTGATCGCGTTTAGCTCCGCCAAAATATCGTCAACCGACTCTTCCCCGTCCGCACCTCCGGTGGCCAGCGGCGCGGTATCGAGCGACAACGGATCGCTCGCCGCAACCGGCTCCAGTGCTGGCTCAGTTGCGACAGGCACCGGAGTCGCTGGCACCTCGACCGCCGGCTTGGCCGGGGCGGCGGACGGGCTTGGGTCGGGCGACTGCTCCGCACCGCACCCCGCAAAGAGAGCGGCCAACGCAAGACAACCCACGGTCTGCCTGTTTATCAACCTGAACACCGGTCGGGAACCTACCAAACCTTGGCCAAGCCGCAACATTTGTCGCGACACGATCGTGCCGTGGAGCACGCGCGAGCCGCGTATAACGGTTTGCAGTCGCATATTTTGACAAGCTCGAGTAGCGTTCGCTGCCGATCATTTCGTTACCCAATGCACCTAAAAACCATTCCCATTCTGACCGCGCTTGGCTTGAGCGTCGGCGCTTTGTTCGCCCGCGAACTCAAGGAGTTCGACAACGACGTCAATTACGACGAGGCTCGCGTGCCCCACTACGACCTGCCCGACCCGCTCATCACCGCCGAGGGCAAACCGGTCACGACCGCCGAGCAGTGGATGAACGTACGCCGGCCGCAGATCCTCTCGCTGTTCGCCAGCTTCATTTACGGTGCCGTGCCCGTGCCGCCCGATCCCATCGAGCAGACATACCGCGTCGTCAAGGAGGACAAATCGTTCATGGACGGCAAGGTGACCAAGCTCGACGTGGCCATCCGATTCAAAAACCGCAAGGGAACCGCCGAGACGCACGTGCTGGTTTTTTTGCCGAACAAAGCCAGGGAACCTGTCCCGGCCTTCATGATGCTCAGCTTCGACAACCCGCGCGGCGGTGGTTTTCATCTTAGTTCAAGCCGCAAAGGGTACCTCCGCAATGGTGTGCCGCTTGGCCAATTGGTCGACCAAGGCTACGCCTATGTTTCCGTCTATCACGGCGACTTGGTGGGACACAACGAGGTGTCGTTCGGCGGCGGCATCCACAAGTTGTTTTTCCGCGACGGTCAGAGTTTCCCCAAGGCACACGAGTGGGGCGTGCTCACCGCCAACGGTTGGACCGGCATGCGGGCGCTCGACTACCTCGAAACCAACGACCGGGTCGATGCCAGTCGAGTCGCGGTGATGGGTCATTCCAAAATGGGTAAGGCCACCCTTTGGGCCGCGGCACAGGATCAGAGATTCGCGATGGCCATCTCCGCACAATCCGGCTGCGGCGGAGCGGCGTTGTGGCGCCGGGAGTACGGCGAGACGATGGCCAAGCTCAACCGCTTCCCGCACTGGCTCTGCATCAACGCCCGCAAGTTCAACGGCCACGAAGACGATTTGCCGGTCGATCAGCACATGCTGCTGTCGCTCATCGCGCCCCGCCCGGTTTATGTCGCCAGCGGCACGGCGGACACGTGGGCTGATCCGCACGGTGAATTTCAGTCCGCAAACCACGCCGGTCCGGTGTACAAGTTGCTCGGCAAAAAACCGCTGAGCACCACCAAACTGCCGCCGCCCAACCAACCGCTGCTCGACGGCGACATCGGCTACCACATCCGAACAGGCGGCCACTCCGTCGAACCGTACGACTGGCAGCAGTTCATCAAGTTCGCCGACCGCCATCTGCAGGGCAAGTGACCTTGGCCAAAAGCCGTTTGCAGCCATGTTGATTTCTGCTTAGCTTTCCGCTGTTTTACTGGTGATGCGACCTCTTGCACAAAAACTTGGCCAAGCGCTTGGCTTAGCCGCTGTACTTCTGCTGACGAAATCGACCGGCTTGGCTGAGCCGGAGTTGTCCGGCGAGCAGATTTATTCGCGGCTCTGCACCAAGTGCCACGGCGATCAGGGCGAAGGCGTCGCCAATGAGCACGACGAGCCGCTGGTCGGGGACTGGTCGATCGAAAAACTCACGCGTGTCATCACCCGCACTATGCCGGATGACGACCCCAAAAAATGTATTGGTGACGAAGCCGAGCGTGCGGCCCGCTATATCTTCGACGCGTTTTACTCCCCCGACGCTCAGTCCCGAAACAAGCCACCCCGCATCGAATTGGCGCGCCTGACCAACCGGCAGTATCTCCACTCTGTCGCCGACCTGATAGGCAGTTTCACCGGCCAATCTGAGTTTGCCCAGGTGGGAGGACTCAAGGCCGGCTACTACAACAGCCGGAACCATAGCCGGAACAAACACAGCATCGAGCGCACGGACGCCACCGTTGATTTCCAGTACGGCGGCGGCACACCGGCTCCGGACAACAAGGAATACAAGGCTGAGGAATTCTCGATGCGCTGGAGCGGTTCGGTATTCGCGGAGGAAACCGGCGACCACGAATTTATCGTCACCAGCGAAAACGGCGTCCGGCTTTGGGTGAACAACATGGATCTCAAGCTGATTGAAGGCTGGGTGTCGAGCGGTGAACTTCGCGAACTCAATGGCACCATCCGGCTCATCGGTGGCCGCGCCTACCCGCTGCGCCTCGATTTCTTCAAATACAAAAGCAGGAGCGCCTCGGTGAAACTGGAATGGCACCCGCCACACAGGGCCCGGCAGGTCATCCCGGCACGTAGCCTCTCCCCGGCTTCCACCCGGAGCACGTTCGTGATGCGCCAGCCGTTCCCGCCGGACGACAGCAGTGCCGGCTACGAACGCGGCAGCGCGGTCTCCAAACAATGGGACGAAGCCGCAACATTCGCTGCCATCGAGGCCGCCAACTGGGTCGCCCAACATCTTGATCCGCTCGCCGGCACGTCCGCGACAGACAAGGACCGCCTGGCCAAGACGCGCGCGTTCAGCCATCAATTCGCCAAGCGGGCATTTCGCCGGCCGCTCGACGCAGAGCAACAACGCTTCTTCATCGACTCGCGTTTTGCCGGGAGAAAACCGGTCACTGACTCGGTCAAGGAAGTCGTGCTACTCACACTCAAGTCGCCGCGCTTCCTCTACCCCGACCTTGGCCAAGCGGATGATTACTCGGTCGCCACCCGGCTCGCGCTTGGCCTGTGGGATTCGATGCCGGATGACGAACTGCTTCACGCCGCAACCGCCGGGCGCCTAAACACACCCGATGAAGTGCGGCAACAGGCGCTGCGGATGCTCCACGACCCCCGAAGCCGCGCCAAGTTGCGCGATACGTTTCATCACTGGCTCGGGATCGATCACGCCGAAGAAATCGTCAAGGACACCGAACGGTATCCCAATTACGACAAATCACTCGAGGCCGACCTTAGAACGTCGCTGAACATCTTCCTCGACAACATCGTTTGGCGAACTGCCGGAGCCGACTTTCGAAAACTGCTCAACTCAAGGCATCTGCCATTCAACGAACGCCTGGCCAAGTTTTACGGGGCGCAGCGTGGCAATCATCATGGTGAGTTTGGCCCCTCGTTTTTTGACCATGAACGGGCCGGCCTGCTGACCCATCCGTATCTACTCGCACTTTACTCGTATCACAACACCACCTCACCGATTCATCGCGGCGTGTTTATCACACGCCACGTTCTGGGCCGCTCACTCAAGCCGCCGCCCGAGGCGGTCGTGTTCAAGGACGGGGCATTTGCCCCAGACATGACGATGCGCGAAAAAGTCACCCAACTCACCAAGGCCGATGCCTGCATGACCTGTCATGGAATCATCAATCCGCTTGGCTTCGCGCTAGAGCAATTCGACGGCATCGGCCGGTTGCGCGAAACGGAAAAGGGGAGACCAATCAACACTGTTTCGGATTATCTCTCCGCTGACGGCAGCACCGTCCGGTTGACCAGCGCCGGCGACCTTGCACGCCACGCCACGGAAAGCCCCAGTGCCCAAAACGGATTCATAGAGATGCTCTTTAATCAGGTTGCCAAGCAGCCGGTTCGGGCCTACGGTTCGGGCGTTCTGAACCGGCTGCGCGGAGATTTCGCGGCTTCCGGTTTTAACGTGCAATTTTTGCTGGCTGAAACGGCTGTCATCAACGCCCTGAATGGGATCGACCCGGCGCAGCCAATTGAAAGGAACTGAATCATGAACCCTCTTGATCGCAGACAGTTCATCCGGGACATCGGAGTCTCGACAGCAGCGCTGCCATTCATCACCGGGCTGCCGAGCCTCGGCCTGGCCGCAACCACGCCACCCCGGCAACGGCTTGTCGTGATGTTCAGCCCCAACGGCACCATCCCGAAAAACTTCTGGCCGGACGCAACCGGCAGCGACTTCGAGCTGAAGGAAATCATGAAGCCGCTCGCCCCGTTCAGGGATCGCATGCTTGTCCTCAACGGCCTGAACAACAGGGTGCGCGGCGACGGGGACAGCCACATGCGCGGCATGAGCTGTTTGCTCACCGGCATCGAGCTGTTCCCGGGTAACATCCAGGGCGGCTCCGATACACCCGCCGGCTGGGCCAAGGGCATCTCGATCGATCAGGAGATCAAAAACTTTTTTCAAAGCCGCGAAGCCACCCGCACCCGGTTTGGCTCGCTGGAGTTTGGTGTCGGTGTCTCGGATCGCGCCGATCCTTGGACGCGCATGTCGTACGCCGGCCCGAATCAACCGGTCGCCCCGACGGATGACCCGTACCAGATGTACCAGAAGCTCTACGGCCAACTCCGAGACCGGGACAGCCTGTTGAGCATTTTGGATGAAGTGCGGGATGACCTCGATCGCGTCTCCAAAAAAATCAGCGCCGAGGATCGGCGACTGCTTGAGGAACACGCCGGGTTCGTCCGCCAGATGGAACAGGAATTTGGCCGTGTCGACAGCAACGCCCTGGTCAGCAATCCGCCGAAGTTCGAGGCCGGCATCACCAACCAAAACGACAATGTCCCGCGCCTGAGCCGGATGCAGATCGACCTGATGGTGAACAGCTTCGTCAACGACTTCGCGCGGGTCGGCACGCTGCAATACACGAAGTCGGTCGGCCAGGCGCGGATGAACTGGCTCAACATCAAGGACGGCCATCACGGTCTATCGCACGAGTCCGACAAAAACGAAGATGCCGTCGACAAACTCACACGCATCAACAAATGGTTCGCCGGCGAACTCGCCTACCTGGCCGGACGCCTGGCCGACACACCCGAGCCGGGCGGCAACGGCAGCCTGCTCGACAACACCACCATCGTCTGGACCAACGAGCTCGGCAAAGGCAACAGCCACACCCTCGGAAATATCCCGTTCGTCCTGCTCGGCGGCGGACTTGGCTTCAAAACCGGCCGCGCACTCAACATGAAAGGCGCCGCCCACAACCGCCTGCATCTGGCCTTGGCCCACGGCGTCGGACACCACCTCGAGACGTTCGGCAACAAAAAGCTAAGCCAAGGCGGCCCGCTCGACTTGGCGTAGGATGCTTGTCACCCGACTCCATTTCGTTAAAGTCCGCCCATCTCTTTCTTGGCTGTTTAAAGCCGCTAATGAATTTCAGGCGTTCCTTTCTTTGTGTGTTTATCGCTGCGTCTCAATTGGCGTTGGCCGATTCAACTAATCTGGACACCAATCCGGCCAAGTTCCCCACCCTGCCGGACGGTTTTCAAATCAGCCTCTTCGCCTCCGAGCCGATGGTCCGCAATCCGACCTGTATCGCCTTCGACCGGCTGGGCCGCGCCTTCGTTGCGCAAGGTCCGCAGTTCCGTTCCCCAAAAGAAAACACTCCCGGTGATTCGATCAACATTCTTATCGACCACGATGACGACGGTGTTGCTGATGAAACCAAGACGTTCGCCAAGGGCTTCAACAGCATTCACGGCCTGGCTTGGAAAGGCCGCAGTCTCTACGTCGCCAACTCACCCGACTTCACCGTCGTGCGTGATACAGACGGGGACGATGTCGCCGATGAATACATCCGCATCTACACCGATCTCGGCAATATTGAGCACTCGCTGCACGGACTCAACTGGGGACCCGACGGCAAACTCTACATGTCCAAGGGAAACTCAAAAGGCCTCACGCAGCCCGGCCGGCTTGCGCCCAAACAATTCCGAGAACTCTGGGGGGTCGAGTCTCCGAAAAACTCTCCCGACCTGCCAACCGCAGAACGTTTCACCGCAGCCAACTACCGCAAAAGCTACCACAACCCGGCCGATGATTGGGGCCGCGAAGGCGGCGTGTTGCGTTGCGATCCAATGGGGGGGAACCTCGAAATCATCAGCCGCGGTTTTCGCAATCCGTGGGACATGGCGATGGACGATGGCTTTAATTTCATCGGCACCGACAACGACCAAAACGAAGGCGACAAAATTTTCATGCCGTTTTATGGCGCGCACTTCGGCTGGGGACACACGTGGAGTTACAACTGGACCGACGCCAGTCATCTGCCAACCGCACCGCACAGCGGGCCGTTCTTTCACGGCTCCGGCACCGGCGTCATTCACTACTCGCTGAACAAATTTCCGGAAAAATATCGCAACGTGTTTTTCATCAACGACTGGGGGCGCAAGTGTACCTATGTCATGCGCAATCGTTGGGACGGCGCACTGCTCCGCAGCGTCACGGGAGACGAACCGCTCGAGATTTTCGCCGACGCAAACAACTCGCTCTACAAGCCAACGGATATCGAAATCGGCCCTGACGGCGCGTTGTGGGTACTCGGGTGGGGCGACGAATACGGCGTGAAATGGAACGGCGATCCCAAACTCGAAAACCAAGCCAACGAAGGCCGCATCTTCCGCATCTGGCACAGGGACAACCCGCCGGACAGGCGAACGCAATGGCGCTTGGCCAAGCGCAGCAAACCAATCAACGCATGGACGACCGGCGAGTTGATCGATGACCTTGGCCACCCGATCGCCGGTTGGCGTGTTGATGCCCAGGACGAACTCGTCCATCAAGGCAACAAAGCCTTAAGAGCGATTCTTGCCCGGCTCGATTCCAACTCAAACCGAGCCCAGGAAACGTGGCTGGTTTGGACGCTGGCCCGACTGCTGCCCGGCAATCTTCAGATTGATCGCGAACTCATCCGCTTGGCCAATGGCCGTGAAAATCTCAACCAACAGATCCAAAGCCTCCGCGCCTTCGCCAAGCGCTGGAACAACGCGCAGAACAAGGCCGAAATCACCGATGCTCTCAAGCAGGCGCTTGGTCACGACAATGCCAGAGTCCGTTTCGAAGCCGTACAGGCCATTTGGCAAACTCGTTCAACGATGCTGTTACCGGAGATCGTCAAACTGGTTGCCAGCGAAAAAGATCGCCTGACATTTTATTCTGCGTGGGGCGCGATGCGTGATCTTTTATCCGCCAACGAACTTCGACCAATGCTGAAAGACCAACGCGCCGGCGTGAGACGCTCCGCACTGTTGGCACTGCTCGACCACCAGCAGGTCACACCCAAGGAAGCCAAGATGCTGATCAACGACCCCGACGCCGGAGTCGCCACAGTCGCAGCGCTGTTCCTCAGCAAAGTCGAACAGAACATGGCCAACCTGCTGGAAGTCACCCCGAATGGAGGCAGATTTGTCGGCACTCAAACCATAACCATCAAAGCCAACATCAATCACACGCAGGTTCGCTACACACTTGATGGAAGTGAACCCAATGGCCGCTCGAAAACTTATCGCGAACCTTTCTCCGTAAGCGAATCTGTCCGGTTGCTCGCTGCGATGTTCCGCGATGGGGAGCGAGTTGGCCCGCTCGTCAAACTCAATTTCCAAAAAACCGGCCTCTCCGAAATCACCGCCCAAGTTGTCGAGTTGGAAAAGGCGTCAACCAAGCGAACGATGATGCTCTCCGGCAGTTTGAGTGAAGGGGCCAAGGTGTACATTGATCGCAGATACCTATTCACCGAGATCCCAGAGTCGTTGCGGGGCTCAATTTATTTGATGACCCGCAACGACGATTCCGGCTCGCGGGGTGAGGGCTTGGCCAGGCTCTCTGCGCTTTGCCTTGTCGATGTTTACATCGCCCACGACAAACGCATCGGGGATGCAGTCAAGCCAAAGTGGCTTGAGCGCTTCAACAAAACCGGGCGGCAGATCATAACCAACGACACAACGTTCGACCTGTTTCATAAACGGTTCAAGCGCGGCGAAACCATCGTCATCGGCGGCAACTCGACCGACGGCACCGATGCTGGCAAATCCAACTACATAGTCGTTTTCGACCAAGCGCTAACCGACCCACAGCCGAAACCGGTCGCAGCCGACGACGTGCTTGCCGCCCTTGGCCAAGCGGATCCGGGCCGCGGGCGGCATATATTTTACAGCAAGCAGGGATCGCTATGCTTCACCTGTCACCATATCGACGGCGACGGCACAAACTTTGGCCCGGAGTTGAGCGGCATCGGCGCACGGGACAACGCGGCCACGATTCTTCAATCGATCTTGGAACCCAACGCCCGCTTGGTCGAAGGTTACCGAACCCACATCGTCCAAACCAGAAACGGCAAAACCTATGCCGGCATGGCATTGGAGGAGAGCGGACTGACTTTCAAACTCGGCCTTGCCACCGGGCAGTCTGTCACGCTCGACAAAAAACAGATCGTCAAGCGCGAGAGCATCAACGTCTCCCCCATGCCAGCAAGTTACAGCGTCATGATGAATGCGCAGCAACTCGCAGACCTCGTCGCGTACCTCGTCACTTGCAGGGACACAACCGCGCCCACAGGCAACTCAACCGAAAACAAAAAGGAACATCCCGACGGAATTCGTTTCAGCGAGAAAAAGGGACAGGTTGAAGTGCGAATCGGCGGCCGCTTGGTCGCCACTTATGTTTATGATGACCCGGTGACGCTTCGACC
>Ga0066383_10000912_pt1 | contig 10648 bp, 8 predicted proteins | sample Knorr_S23_td_Bot_FD_70950 | JGI IMG/M metagenome (GOLD analysis project Ga0066383, IMG submission 70950) | Marine microbial communities from Southern Atlantic Ocean transect - Knorr_S23_td_Bottom_ad_3770_LV_A | ecosystem: Environmental > Aquatic > Marine > Oceanic | place: Southern Atlantic...
GTGCCAATATGTTACAACTCTGCCTGCTTCAATGATCTCAATTTCGCAATCGTAATCAGCCGTTTTCAAGATCGTTCCAGGCAGGCGATAAACCGATATGGCGAACTAAATAACACTTGAAGGAGAACGAAATGGCAACAGTTAGAGTAGCAAACGCGACATGGACAGGCGACCTCATGTCCGGCAACGGAGTCGTGTCCGTCAGCACCAGCGGCGCGTTCACAGACCTGGGCGTGTCCGTCCTGGGCGGCCAAGTCTGAGGAGTCTAACAGGAAAACCAGCCCTGAAGAGCTGATCACGGCGGCCCAGGCATCATGTGTCTGCATGACCCTGTCCGCGGGCCTGGGCCGAGCAGGAACACCTCCATCGAAGCTAGAGGTCAGCGCGACCGTGACCTTCGAGCAGGTTGAGGGCGGGTTCAAAGTGGCGTCCAGCGCCTGGTCGGTGACAGGCACAGTTCCCGGCATCGACGCCGCAGCTTTCAGAGCCGCGGCCGAGGGAGCAAAAGACGGCTGTCCGATTTCCGGCGCCCTCAAAGGAAACGTCGAATTAAGCGTCGAAGCAACTCTGGCAAGCTAGTCATCTTGACACCAGAGAACCTTATTCACTAAGCTGACTTAATCGAAATACAAAGGCTTCGACGGAGACGAGTAAGAGAAGATACCCGGCACAGCGAGTCTGGGTCGTCCGAATTACCGGACGGCATGGTGAGAGCAGACGCCACGGCCTCCCCTGAACATCCCTCCTGAGCCTTGGACCGAATTCGCGGCGCCATTTGGAGCCGCGACAGTAGGCTCCGACGGCTTCGCCCAACGTTAGCAGGGCGGTCTGATCGCCATTTGGCTGTCGGACACTGAGTGTCTCGTCTCTACGACGAGGAATCAGGGTGGCACCGCGGGTTCCATCTTCCAATGCTCAATCGGCAATCGGAAGCTCCCGTCCCTATCATTGGGGCGGGAGCTTTTTGGTATCAAGATTTCAGGTGTCAGGAAGTCAGGACATGGGCGAAACTTACGAAAAACACTGGACACATACACTGTCTGTCGAGTTTCCAGAGGTCTATCTGCCGTTCCTCGAAAAGATCGACGAGCGGGCGGACCACGAGGTAAAGACGTTGACTCGATTGCTTCAGGATAGAGGCCACGACCCGGGTTCAACTCTGCTAGACGCCCCCTGCGGCATCGGGCGTCACAGCCTCCGGCTTGCGGGGGTCGGATACAGCGTCACTGGCATTGACCTGTCAGAGATGTATGTCAACATTGCCACGCAGACATCCAGAGCCGAAGGCGGCGCCGCCAAATTTGTCTGCGGTGATATTCTAAACCCGGCCTCGGTTCTTGGGAGCCGCCCCGGTTTCGACGTAATAATCAGCATGTTCACATCCAATGGCTACTTCGGAAAATCCGGCGACATAACCATGTTCAGCAAGTTTCGAGAAATAGCGGCAGACAACGCTACGCTGATTGTTCAGACCGTCAATCGAGACTGGGTTGTCAGAAACTTCGAGCCGGAGGGTATGGACACCGCGGGCGGCCTGCGCGTTATTCAGAACCGCGCGTTTGAGTTCGAGACGTCGACTATTCTGAACGACTGGGAATTCTGGGAAGGCTCTGGCCCGGACATCAAACACAAACTGAGCATCCACATGAGGCACCGGGTTTACAGCCTCCACGAAATGATGGAACTGCTGGAGCACACAGGCTGGAGCGTCGCTCAAACTTACGGCACGTCAGACGCCCAGATGTCAGACCTGAAACCGATGGAATTTGATTCAACAGTAATGTGGCTTGTGGCGAGAGCGAAATAACTTCACCTTTGTCCGCTGCTAATCGGGAAAAGCGCGAAAGGAAACACAAAAGATGTTCGAGGCGGTAAATTCAAGGCAGGACTTCCCAAAGCTGGAAGAAGACATGCTCTCGTGGTGGAACGAGAATGATATTCCTCGCAAGTACCGAGAGCGCAACGAAAACTCGGACAAACGCTGGTCGTTCATAGACGGCCCCATCACCGCAAACAACCCGATGGGCGTCCACCACGCCTGGGGCCGGAGCTACAAAGACCTGTTCCTGCGGTTCCGCAATATGCAAGGCTACAAACAGAGGTTCCAGAACGGCTTCGACGGCCAGGGATTGTGGATCGAAGTCGAGGTCGAAAAAGAGCTGGGTTTCAAGTCCAAGCTGGACATCGAAGCGTACGGAGTCGGCAACTTCGTGGAGCTTTGCAAACAGCGGGTGGACAGGTTCGCGGACATCATCTCCGAACAGTCCAAACGTCTCGCCATGTGGATGGACTGGGACGACTCTTATCACACCAAGTCAGACGAGAACAACTACACCATCTGGCACTTTCTTAAGGTTTGCCTCGAAAAAGGTCTGCTCTACGAAGGAACGGACGTAATGCCCTGGTGTCCAAGGTGTAGTTCTGGTCTGTCCGAACACGAGATCGTCACCGAGGGCTACCGCGAGATCGTCCATCCCGGACTGTTCGTGAAATTCCCGATTCTGGATCGAGCAAACGAATCCTTGCTGATCTGGACCACGACGCCCTGGACTCTGACATCCAACGTCGCAGCGTCGGTTCATCCTGAACTGATGTACGTGAAAGTGCGCCAAGGGGACGACAAAATCTACCTGGCCAAGAGCCTCGTTTCCGTGCTCCAGGGCGAGCACGAAATCCTGGAAGAGATGACCGGCGACGCGCTGGTGGGTCTGCGATACTCCGGTCCGTTCGACGAACTCGAAGCCCAGCAGGGCGTTGAGCATCGGGTCATCCCATGGAAAGAGGTGGCCGAGAACGAAGGAACCGGAATCGTCCACACAGCCCCCGGCGCGGGCAAAGAGGACTTCGCTCTGGGCAAAGAGATGGACCTCGCAGTTATCGCTCCGCTGGATCAGTTTGGCGTGTTCATCGACGGATTCGGCCCGCTGACCGGCAAGAGCGTCTTTGACGTAAACGAGGAAATCTACGACAGCCTGAAGTCCAAAGGCGTTTTCTACAACCTGGAACGCTACACACACCGCTACCCTGTCTGCTGGCGATGCGGGACGGAGTTGGTCTTCCGATTAGTGGACGAGTGGTTTATCAGCATGGACCCAATCCGTGAGTCGTTGAAGAAGATCACCGAAAGCATCCGATGGGTCCCCGAGTTCGGCATGCGCCGTGAGCTTGACTGGCTCGACAACATGGACGACTGGATGATCTCGAAGAAGCGATACTACGGGCTCGCCTTGCCCATATTCAAGTGCGAGGACTGCGGTCATTTCGACGTCATGGGCAGTGAGGATGAACTCCACGAGCGGGCCGTCGAGGGGTGGGACGAATTCGAGGGCCACTCCCCTCACCGGCCCTGGGTCGATGCCGTCAAGATCACCTGCTCGGAATGCGGCTCCAAAGTCTCGCGCATTCTTGAGGTCGGCAATCCGTGGTTGGACGCTGGCATCGTGCCATTTTCCACTCTGGGATACCGCCACGGCAGCGACGCATGGAAAGAGTGGTTCCCAGCCGATTGGATATCCGAGAGCTTCCCCGGCCAGTTCCGCAACTGGTTCTACTCGATGCTAACGATGGGCGCGGTGCTAGAAGAAACAGCCAGCTTCCAGTCGGTGTTCAGCTACGCCCTGATGCGAAACGAGAAGGGCGAGGAGATGCACAAAAGCGCAGGCACCGCAATCTGGTTCGAGGACGCCGCCGAGAAGATGGGCGTTGACTCCATGCGCTGGGTGTTCGCCCGTCACGACCCGGCCGCCAACATCAATTTCGGCTACGGCTCTGCGGACGAGGTGCGGCGTCAGTTCATAATCCCCTTGTGGAACGTCTATTCTTTCTTCGTCACCTACGCCGAAATTGACCAGTTCGACCCCAAAACGCCAGCCTCGCCCGTAGCTGAACGCGCCGAGTTGGACCGCTGGATACTGTCCGAGCTTAACCAACTGGTCGCCGAGACCACCCAGGCGCTGGAGGATTTCGAGCCCCAGACCGCAGCCCGCCGCTCCGAAGCGTTCGTGCAATCGCTGTCTAACTGGTACGTCCGGCGCAGTCGCCGACGCTTCTGGAAATCGGGTCTACTGAACCAGGGCGAGAACAGCGGAGACCAGGACAAGCTGGCCGCATACGCCACGCTTTATGAGGTGCTGGTCACGCTGTCGAAACTGCTTGCCCCAATCATCCCTTTCGCCACTGAGGCCATCTACCAGAATCTGGTTGTCCGGGCGGGATTGGGACAGGAGAGCGTGCACCTCGACGATTATCCCGTCGCCGACGAGAGCGTCATAGACTCTCGATTGACCGACGTTTCCAGGCTCGCCATGCGGCTCTCCAGCATGGGCCGAGCCGCACGAAGCAAGGCATCGATCAAGGTCCGACAACCTCTGGCAACGGCGATGATCAAGACTCGCACCGCCGAGGAGCGCTCCCTGCTCGAACAGGCAGGGCCGCAGATCATCGACGAATTAAACGTACGAGACATCGTGGCCTTCGACGCCGATAACGAGGTCGTGGACTACAAGCTCCAGGCCAACATGCCTATCCTCGGCCCAAAGTATGGCATGGAGCTTCACTACATCATCGAGGCTCTGGCCGCTGCCGACGCCCAGGAGGTCGCCGCAAAAGTGGACGCTGGCGAATCAGTGGAGTTGTCAGGCTATGAGCTTGAGCCAGAAGAAATCTTGGTCTCGTCGGACGACAGAGAAGGGTTCGCTGTGTCCAGCGACGCAGGCTACACCGTCGCAATCGCCACCGAGGTCACTCCGGAGCTTCGTCTGGAAGGCCAAGCGCGAGAGCTGGTTCACCGCATCCAGAACATGCGACGCGCTGCCGATTTCGACATCGCCGACCGCATAATCACCTACTACCAGGGCGACGAGAATCTGTCCGAGGTCGTCCGCGTTCACTCGGACTACATACGGCAAGAGACGCTCAGTGACGAGTTGCTGGAAGCCCCAGCCCCATCAGACGCCCATTCTGAAGACCAGAATTTCGACGGCATCAAGGCAACCGTCGCGCTGGTCAGAAAAGCTTAAAATGGGTTATTCCGTCGGTAACACGGATATTGGCGCATCATGATTCTGTGCGCTTAGGCGGCAGAAAGATGGCATTGACGATTAGCCTATTGTTTCGTAATATGAAATTAACCCGATTGATATAATACTCGGGACGCCTCTGACACAATCCCAACAAAATAGATCGTTCCGCCCTCCTCTGAACAGAGATTGGTTCCTTCCGTTGGCCGAGAATCTACCGGATTCATCCCGTATTCCGATAACTTTCCCAGAGGTGGGCATTAAACCACCCCTGCCGTGTCTTTTTTTCGGCAGGGGTGTTGTTTTGACGAGGCTATTAGGTGTCAGGAGATATTTCTATGGCGAGAATCTTCCGAGGCTGAACGGCTCAAGTGGGACGCCGTCGCCAGATGCGATTGATTCGGCTAGTGAGTCTGCTGTGGCGGGCGCCATCATGATGCCAACTGCATCGTGGCCTGCGATTATGCTGAGACCATCCCACCCGGGCACAGGGCCGATGATGGGCAGGTCGTCGGGGGTTCCGGGGCGCACACCCACCCGGGCCGAATCGAACTGAGCGTCTTTCAGCTTCGGATAGAGGTCGACCGCCGCTTTGATCATATCCGCAATAGCCCCCGCCGTCACAACCTGATCAAACTCATACTCATGCCGCGTCGCTGCCACCAGGATTCTGCCATCCGGTTGAGGAACGCAGTAACCAGAGAATCCGTCGACCGGCGACCGTGGCAGTAAGCCGGGCAACCTCAACAATATCCGTTGGCCTTTGATCGGCCTGATCGGAACGTCTTCGGGTATCCAACGAGTTGCAATGCCCGTCCACGGCCCCGATGCCAGAACCACATGCCCTGCTTCAAAACCCCCTGCAGCGGTCCGCACTCCGACGACCCTACTGGCTTCGGTCTCGATGCCAAACACTTCGGTCTTATCAAAAAATCGCACTCCCAACTGAATTCCGGCATGGACCAGGGAATCCACGAGGCTCTGGCCAACAACATAACCTTCCTGAGGCGAGTATACCCCGCCCAGAACACGAGGGCTGATGTCTGGTTCCCGATCCGACACTTCCTGAGCGTCCAGCCACTCGACGGCCATATCGAGATCGGACTGCCACGCAAGGTCATCTCTCAAAGTTCCCGCCAGTTCCTCGGTAAATGCAACCTTCAGTACGCCAGACTGCCGATACTGAGGGTCAAGTCCGGCATCTGTCAAATCGCTGGCGAGAGTCGGAAACATCCGCAGGCTCTTTAGGGCCAATTCAAAATACGGCTCGTTGTCATGGGGAACGTGCCACAGTGGCCCAACGACGCCGGCCGTGGCACCGGATGCTCCCCAGCCAAAAGTGTTCTGCTCGAACACGCTGGAGGTGATTCCGCGACGAGCGAGGTAGTACGCCGTGGCGCACCCCATGACGCCGCCGCCAACAATAACGACGTCGGAATGTTTGGTCATGAACTCTCCAAAATAGAAAAGATGGCGTCGGGCGGAGTGGAGTTAGGCGTGAATCTCGATGATGTCGCCATCGGTGAGGTGGTGCCCACGCCCGACCCTCTGGCCTTCAAATTTCCCTGACATCCCCCACAGGACCGCGTACTTGAGGCCGCGTCCCAACTCCCGATGGAGCTTCTCTGCGGCTTCGGCAACCGTGCTTTCCGCCGGTAGCACAAGAGGGTCGGTCTTCTCAAACTCCTCCAGTTTCTGCCTGGGGGATTTCGTGTACACCCGAATCACGTCCAAAGCGCGAAAGACCTCCAGAGCCAGGTCTTCTAGCCCAACTTCTTCTTCGGCGCTCGCCATCACGATGGGGTAATCTGACTCGAAGGTGTCCTCAAGAATCTGATACTGGTCCAACGCGCCGGGGATGTCAGCCTTGTTGCCCATCAGAATCGTCGGCTTAGACTTCCAGGGGTTGTCCTCATCTGGTTGCTCGCCTCGCTTCAAAAGCTGGAACTCCCAGTCCTTCAGGGCCGAGAACACTTCGTCTATCTGTTCGATGACATCCATTGACAGGTCAACGACGATAACGAAAACGTCCGTTGAACGCAACAGGCCGTAAAGCCTGCTCTGAGTCCCAGGATTGGAGATGGGCGGAGTGTCCACCAATTGGATATGCACGTCCTCGTAGGGAAGCATACCGGGCACCGGCTCTTGAGTGCTGAGAGCATAAGCGCCGACCTTAGTTTTTGCGCCGGTTGCCTGGGCCAGGATCAGCGATTTTCCCACGTTGGTCGGCCCGATGAGCGTGGCCCGTCCGCCGCCTTCTTTCGGCAGCGAAAACGGTTCGGTCCGACCGCCGGAGCCTCCGGGCGTCGGGCCTTCAAGCTCTGCCATGAGCTTTGACAGCCTGGTTCGATGTTGTGCCCTCAGATGATCCGTGCCCTTGTGCTTGGGCATGATCGACAGCATCTCTTGAAGCGCGGCAATCTTCCGCTGAGTGGTCGTTGCCTCTCGGAATTGACTCTCGACTTTGCGGTACTGTGGTGTCACGTTTGTGGGCATGAGACAACCGCCTAATATTTCTATGCTTGTTGACCTTCCGAATCACGTATCGCCAGGTACACCGTTTCGGGTTTCATTGGCAATTGGCGCATTCTGGCGCCAACAGCATTATATATCGCGTTGGCAATGGCGCCAGCCGGAGGCACTATTGGAGCCTGCCCCACCGCTCGAATACCAAGCGGATGGGCCTCTGACGGAATTTCGATGATTTCCGTGTCTATGAACGGCACGTCCATGGACGTTGGAAGCCGATAATCCAACAGAGTCGCGTTCTGAAGCCTGCCATCTTCGTCGTAATCATACCCCTCGGAAAGCGCCCAGCCAATCCCCTGAGTCGCCCCGCCCTGCATCTGGCCCTCGACTTGTGCCGGGTTCACGGCCAACCCCGCATCCTGGAATGTCGTGTATCTCAGAAGATCGACCTTGCCGGTTTCGGGGTCAACCTCCAGATCGACTACGTGAGCAGTCGCATTGGGCGCGATCGCCGCGCCGTCGGGAATCTCGCTGGCGGCGCCGGAGGCGGACAACGCGCCATCGCCTCTCACCGAACGCAGGGCCATCGCCTCCCACGAAACGCTCATTTCTGGAACGCCGCTCGCGGCGAACCTTCCGTCGCGGTATCCGATGTGTTCTGGGGACGTGTCAAACTCAGAAGCGACACGCGCCTTCATCGACTCAATGAGGCTAGCGCAGGCTCGCCCGACAGCAATGCTAGCGATATATGTAATTCGGTCTCCGGCGCTGGCATCTGAATATGCCACCGCGTCTGTGTTGGCAATGGTGACTTTAACATCAGATAGGGCGAGGCCCAGAGCTTCGGCAGCCACCAACCCCAGACTCGTTCTGGTGCCAGAAAGGTCAGGCGTACCCAGCACAAGAGTCACCGAGCCGTCGCCGTTCAGGTTGACATGGCAGCTTGCTGTACCGCCGGGCATGGTCCACATTCCTAGGGCAAGTCCCCGGCCTCGGTTCTTCCCTTCAAGCGGCGTTGTCCAACAATCGTGCAGTTTCACTCGATTCAAAACCTCGGTGAAATTCACTGAAGTGAGCAGATCGCCGTCGGGCATCGGATCGCCGGGCCGAGACACATTCCGAAGCCTGAATTCCATAGGATCAATGGAAAGGGAACGCGCGAGATCATCAACAACCGATTCAACTGAGAAAGCCGTAGGCGTCGCACCGGGCGCTCGGTATGCTGCGACATGGGGTTTGTTGGTCACGACATCGTAGGCGTCAATTTTCATGTTCGGCGTCCGATAATGGGAGAACACCCGACGGATGGCAGACCTCAGCGGCGCGCCTGGAAAAGCGCCGGCGTCGAACACTATCCGCGCTTGAATCGCGGTGATGGTCCCGTCGCTTCGTGCGCCGATCTTAACTGTGGAACGAATCGCGTTCCCTGGCCCCGTGCCTCTTAGAACCTCCTCCCGCGAGAATCTGACCTGCACCGGAAGCAACGCCTTCTTCGACAACAAGACGCATAGGCCGGAAGCCCTAAGCGTCTCCTTGCCACCGAACGCGCCACCAAGCTCCGTGGGATTAACCGTGATGTCGCCCAGCGGGATGTCCAGTAGTTGCGCTATGTCGCTTCGAGTCGAGTAGATCGACTGTGTGTTAGCCCACACCTCGACCGTCCCATCAGGGTGGGCATACGCTGTCTCGGAGTCAGGTTCCACGTAGCCGTGATGGACGACTTGAGTGCTGAACGAGTCCTCTACGATCGAGTCCGCTTCAGCAAACCCTCGCTCGATGTCACCTCTATTCAACTCCCAATGTTCTGCAAGATTGCTGGCCTCATCGGACGTTCCTCGCTGGCTCCGGGTGTACAAAGTTTCGTGAAGAAGCGGAGCGTCGCCTTTCATAGCTACTTCCGGCTCCAGTACGTGAGGCAGGACTTCGTATTCGACGTTGATAAGGCCTAGAGCTTCCTCGGCAATGCTCTCGTCGATGGCTGCGACAGCGGCGACGGCGTGGCCGTGGAAAAGGGCTTTCTCGCGAGCCAAAAACTCGCGGGTCAGGTAGAAATCTCGGTCAGTGATCGCGCCCTGCCTGCCCGGATCGCCCGGAGAAAGAGTGGGAAGGTCCGCAGACGTCACAACCGCCTTCACACCGGGGAGCGTTTCGGCTTTTTGAGTGTCGATGCTCTTGATTACAGCGTGAGCGTGAGGGCTTCGCAGAACCTTGCCCACCTGCATCCCTGGAAGATACACGTCGGCGCCGAAAATCGCCCGACCGGTGACCTTGTCGATACCGTCCGTCTTGGGCGTGTCCTTGCCGATAACTCTGTGCTTTCCCGACGTCAAACTGTCCCTCCAAAGGCAAGGTCTATGGTGATTGACAAATGTGCCAAATTTTTACTGAGCAATATTGCTGAGGTCTTCGCCGCTGATAACCTTGTCCATCACAGCCTTGAAGATGCCGTATGGCCGCGCCCCTGTGAACATCACGTTCCCGATTACGAACCCTGGAATCCCGCGAACGCCGATTCCCACGCCTTCCTGGAACTGGTTCATGATCTCTTGTTCGTAGTAGCTCGACTTCAGGCGGTCCTCAAGCAGATGCCAGTCGAGACCGCACTCCTCTGTTATGCTTCTGATGACCTCGAAATCGCCAATGTTCTTCAAGTCCTCCCAGTACGCTTTGTACATGGCGCGGTGGAACGGATCGAACGCGCCCTGCTCTTTGGCGAACTCCGTTGCGGCCAGAGCGTAGGTCGTGTACGGAGTCAGCGTCGAGCGACGCATTATCAGTCCGGCCTCGTCAGCGTAACTCTTGAGGGGGTCGCTAAGCTCCCCTCCCTCAGTTTCACCTGGCTTCAACCGTCTGATCTTGCCTTCTTTCGGGATGTCGGGACGAAGAAGATACGCCTTTCCCTCCACCTCGACGTTCTCATAATCCGCCTGCAACCTGTCAACCCTCTCCAGGCCGACATAGCACCACGGTCAAATATAATCGTAATAAACCGTGACTTTTACATTCTTAGTTTCGGATAATTTTTCCTGCTTAACCAACGATCACCTCCTTGATCCTGACGCTACTGAGGGCAATACTAGCACGCAGATGACATTTTCGGGCTTGCGGGAATGCAAGTCAACGATTCACAGATCGCGCCTCCGCCCCTAACAGTCTCCCAC
>Ga0066383_10000922_pt1 | contig 10607 bp, 13 predicted proteins | sample Knorr_S23_td_Bot_FD_70950 | JGI IMG/M metagenome (GOLD analysis project Ga0066383, IMG submission 70950) | Marine microbial communities from Southern Atlantic Ocean transect - Knorr_S23_td_Bottom_ad_3770_LV_A | ecosystem: Environmental > Aquatic > Marine > Oceanic | place: Southern Atlantic...
GCGTGCCCGTCGACCCACAGCAGGATTTGGCGGATCACTTCCTCGCCTGTACCCGGCTGGGGCGGTATTTGACCGTGTTCGACGGCAGCCGCTTCGTCATTACCGATGATTTCCGCGACGCGCCGGTGCTGCCGGAAGCCGCCGCCATGGCATCGATTTATTCCAAGGATCTGTTGGTCGCCCAGGCCGCCTTGTTGCCTCTGGGGGGCGCGGTCCACAAGATGTCGGTGACGAAACGCGAAAAATACGAACGCCTTTTCCAGTTGATCGAGGAAAATGCCCTTTCCGAAATGGTCCGGCATTCGGCCCGTGACGTTCTCAGCGCCGGTTTCCGCAACGCTGAAATCCGGGCCTTGGAGGCGGAACTAGGGGATAAGCTCAGCCCGGCCCGTATCCGCTACAGGGAATTTTTGGAAATCGTCAAGCAACTGATGGCCCGCAAAATCACCGCCGGGCCGTTTCTGGATGAATTCAAGGATTTCACCCAGGTCGTGGCCGGCAAGCTGGACTTTGGGATTTACAGTTTTTGCCTCGATCGCATGTTCGGGAGCGCCCGTATCACGATTAAGGTGAAAAAGCTTCTGGTCCTGGAAATTCTCCAATTTCCGCCGATCATCCGTCGCGAATTGCTGACCGACATTCTGGCCTTGCATGGTCAAATCCGGGAATTGGTGGAATTCATCAAATACATGGTTGCCACCGAACTCGGCAAGAACGCCGCCATTGAGATTGAATTGCTGGAAGCCTTTAAGCTTCAACGGTTATCCATGGAAGATATCGAAACCAGCCTGAAAGCGAGAACAGGCCAGGCGTAATCACGGCCCTGTTCTCGGCCAACCGTTTCCCATAACGGTTATTTCGATGGATTGTCGGCAATCGTGTCGTTTTGCATTTTTCTAAAATCGTCCACGGCCTGGGCGATTTTTTCGTCACTCAACGCCAAGATAGCCGCCGCCAACAGGGCGGCGTTTTTCGCCCCCGCTTTGCCGATGGCCAAGGTGCCGACAGGAACCCCGCCCGGCATCTGCGCCATGGACAAAAGGCTATCCATGCCACCCATGACCTTAGTTTCCATGGGCACGCCAAGAACCGGCAATGGGGTCAGGGCGGCGATAACACCGGGTAGCGCCGCGGCCATTCCGGCGCCGGCGATGATCACTTTCAAGCCCCGGTCGCGGGCGGTCTTAGAATAATCGTTGACCAGTTCGGGATTTCGGTGAGCCGAAAGGATTTTTGCCTCATAAGGGATGTTGAGTGCTTCCAACGTCTCCATCACATTGTTCATAACGTCCCAATCGGACTTGGAGCCCATCAGGATGCCGACGATAGGGGTGTCGTTGGCCATGGCAGGGGTACCTTTTTTGGTCTGCGTCGCCCAGGAAAGCGGGCAATTATAGGAATCCGTGCCGTCGAGGCAAGCGCCGTCAACGAACCGTTAACCATATACTATGTTATAATGAATTTTTGGCGTTATTCCTTGTGTAGAAACCCTTGAGTAAAGGACACGCGGGATGGACGTGAATAAGACCCATTCCATTACTCCCTTGGGCTCCGGTGGCTCCATGAAGGGACAAGGCCGTGACCCCGGTGAGGAAAAGCGGGACAATGGTGAGGGTGCTGAGCCTCCGGAATCACCTTGGGAAGGCATAGAAGCGTTCGCTTTTGACGGTCTTCTGGCCGATGGCCTGTCGCCTGAAATTCAAAAAGCTTTCTAAGCGCTAACCAGTCAGATCGAACCGCTGCGGGCAGAGGTCGAACGGGCCCGGGGCCGCGAATTCCATTTCAAGGAATTGGCCGAGACCCATTCATTTCTTACTTTGCCGGGACGGCGTGAGTTTTTCCGCGAATTGACCCACGTGCTTGCCCACATGGAAGGCCTGACAACACCAAGCCTGATCGTACTGCATTTGGTAAATGCCGATGACATCCGTCGGCGCCTGGGCAGGAACGCACTGGATGGAGTGCTGATTCATGTCTCATCGGTCATCGATACTATTCTGGAGCCCACGGATGTCGCGGGCAGTTTGGGCGGAAACGATTTCGGCCTCATCCAGCTGGTATCCGATCTAACCTTGGCGCAAAATAAAGCCAAGGACCTGGTTCAGGCGATTGCCGCCGCCCCCTTCCAGTGGCAGGGAAAAATCACCCCCCTGGAGACCATGGCCGGTGTTGCGACCCTCGCGACGACGGAGACCCCGGAAGCCGCCCTGATTGCCGCGGACAAGGATTTGATCAGTGGACCGGGTTTTATATCCGGTGAGGACGAAACCCCGTAGGCTCTCCCTGCCGACGAATAAGCGGATTGGCACCTTCCAAAGGTGATCAGACCTTCAAGCAATAATGTCGGGCAAAAGCCGATTCTGGATTTGTAGAATTTCGTCTTTTAATACCAGCTTGCGCTTTTTCAGCCGCTGAATTTCCACCTGATCGAAAGGTGGGGTGTCCAAAAGCTCGGTTATCTCATCATCCAATTGGCGATGCTTGATCGTCAAGTCCGAGAGCTGTTTCTTCAGGGCTTCCGTAGTTTCCATCGGCCTAGGGATTTTTTGATGGGGAACCTATAATAACAGATGTTGAGTTGAAACGGTAGGGCGACCAGGGGTTGCTGGAAATCAATTCCGGAACAAGTAGATTTTTGAGCCAATTTTGATTATGATGGGAGTTGTTGGCATTATTTGATTTAGAAAGGGTAATGGCATGGGTCTGGACGATAAGATCGTTTCTCTAAAAGATGAACATCAAGCTCTTGAAAATGCTCTCGAAAAAGAAGAAAGCCGACCTCACCCCGACGATTTTGAAATCGCCATTCTCAAAAAGCAAAAACTTCGAATAAAAGACCAAATGGCGGCCATATCCAGCGCTTAAGGATTCGCTTGACTGATCTCCCCGGATTTGGGTCCGGGGTAATTATTTAAATCTAATTTGGTTGCACGTTTGCGCCTATGGGTGCTTGCGTCCGTTGTGTCGGGCTTATAGTTGCTTGGCTTTTTCCCTGAGCTTGAACTTCTGAATTTTTCCGGTTGACGTCTTCGGCAGGATTCCGAAAATTATTGTTTTAGGTGCCTTAAAGTGGGCGATGTTGTCGCGGCAAAATTCGATAATTTCATCTTCGCCGGGCGGTTGGTCAGGATTTTTCAGTTCAATAAAGGCGCAAGGCGTTTCCCCCCATTTCTCATCGGGTCTGGCGACCACGGCGGCGGTAAGCACGGCAGGGTGTTTGTAGAGAACATTTTCAACTTCAATGGAAGAGATATTCTCGCCGCCGGAAATAATAATGTCCTTGGACCGGTCTTTGAGTTGCATGTATCCGTCCGGGTGGCTTACCCCTAAATCGCCGGAGTGGAACCAGCCGTCTGCAAGGCTTTCATTCGTGGCGTCTTGGTTTTTCAGATATCCCTTCATGACGACATTGCCCCGGAACATGACTTCGCCGATTGTTTCGCCGTCATCGGGTACCGGCGTCATGGTTTCCGGGTCCATGACCCGTAAGCCCTGAAGCATGTGATAGTTAACCCCCTGGCGGGCTTTCAGTTCGGCTTGTTCTTCGATGGGGCGGTCGTTCCATTCGTCATGCCAAGAACAGATGACAGCCGGCCCGTAGGTTTCCGTCAAGCCGTACACATGGGTGACGTTAAAACCCTGGCGCTGCATTTTTTCAAGCGTGCTTGCCGGTGGCGGAGCGGCGGCGGTCATCACGTTGACGGTGTGTGAGAAGTCCTTTCGTTCCGCATCGTCGGCATTGACGACCATATTCAATACGATCGGCGCGCCGCAGAAATGCGTGACCCCATGCGTTGCGATGGCGGTAAATATTTCGCCCGCCGCGACCCGCCTGAGGCAGACATTGACGCCGGCGATGGCAGCCACCGACCAGGGAAAGCACCAGCCGTTGCAATGGAACATCGGCAGCGTCCACAGATAGACCGGATGGTGCGCCATATTCCAGCCGATAATATTGCTGGTCGCGTTCAGGTAAGCGCCCCGGTGATGATAGACGACTCCCTTGGGGTTCCCGGTGGTGCCGGACGTGTAATTGAGAGAGATTGCCTGCCATTCGTCAGCGGGGAGATTCCAATCAAAGTCCGCATCGCCTTCTTCCAATAACGCCTCGTAGTCTTTTTCGCCCAGTCTTTCGTGACTGATGTCGTCTCCGGCTTCGCTATCGTCGATGTCGATAACGGGAATGTCCCGCCCCAACTGGGCCAGGGCCTCTTTGATGGTTTCGGAAAATTCGGTGTCGGTGATCAGCAGCTTGGCCTCACCTTGGTTGAGGCAATAGGCGATGGTTTTGGCGTCTAGCCGGACATTAAGGGTGTTCAATACCGCACCAGACATAGGAACGCCGAAGGCCGCTTCGAGCATTTCCGGCGTGTTGGATCCAATGACGGCAACGGTTTCACCAACAGCAATACCCCGATGGGCCAGTGCGGAGGCTAGGCGGCGGCAACGGGCGTAGGTCTGGCTCCAGGTATAACGCTTGTTTCCATGAACGACGGAGAGGTGATCGGGATAAACCGCCGCCGTGCGCCCGATAAACGATAACGGCGTCAATTGGGTAAAATTTGCGGTATTTTTGCCCAGGCCTGTTTCGTAAATATTTTCGTTGCTCATCGGCTCCCCTCAGTTTGCAGAGTGCCACAAATCGGCTTTGCATAAAAAGCCGTTTTAGCCCAAACTTCCAGAAATAATGCAAAGGAGCAGGGAGGGTAAGCATTCACCATGAGCAACGCCTTTGACGACGCCTATCGGCGGTCTATGGATGATCCCGAGGGTTTTTGGGGTGATGTCGCCGAGGATGTGCGATGGATCAAGAAATGGGATCGGGTCCTGGATTCATCCAACAAGCCTTTTTACAGGTGGTTTTCCGGGGCAGAGGTAAATACCTGCTTTAATGCGGTGGACCGTCATGTGGAAGAAGGCCGGGCCGATCAACTGGCGTTGATTTACGATTCCCCTGTGACCGGCAATACGGTCCGCACCTATACCTACAAACAGCTCCTTGACGAGGTAGCCGGGTTCGCCGGCGTCTTGAAGGCGAATGGGGTGGAAAAAGGCGATCGTGTCCTTATTTACATGCCCATGGTGCCCGAGGCCGCCATCGCCATGCTGGCTTGCGCCCGTATCGGCGCCATTCATTCCGTGGTCTTTGGCGGCTTCGCTTCCAACGAACTGGCGGTGCGTATAGACGACGCCAAGCCTAAGGTTATCGTGTCGGCGACTTGTGGGATCGAAGTTGGTCGCGTCATCGAATATATGCCGTTACTGAACGGCGCCATCGATATGGCTGCCCATAAACCCAATCATTGCATCATCCTTGAACGCCCGGAATTTAAGACTGTGCTTAGCGAGGGTCGAGATATCGACTGGGCAACGGCAATGGAATCGGCGGTCCCGGCCGAATGCGTGCCGGTCTTGGCTACTGATCCGCTTTATATCCTTTATACCTCGGGCACCACCGGCGAGCCCAAGGGCGTTGTTCGCGACAACGGCGGACATCTGGTGGCATTGAAATGGTCCATGAAAAACATTTATGGGGTTGACCCTGGAGACGTGTATTGGGCGGCATCGGATGTTGGCTGGGTGGTCGGCCATTCTTATATCGTTTATGCGCCCTTGTTCCACGGCTGCACGACCATCCTTTATGAAGGCAAACCCGTTGGCACACCCGATGCCGGTGCGTTTTGGCGGGTCATTAGCGACCATAAAGTCAATGTCATGTTTACCGCGCCGACGGCGTTTCGCGCCATCAAGCGCGAAGATCCGGACGGCAAGTTGATGCAGGATTATGACCTTTCCCACTTTCGCCACCTGTTTCTCGCCGGAGAGCGAACCGATTCCGACACCCTCCATTGGGCCGAAGAAAAGATCGGCGTGCCGGTGATTGATCATTGGTGGCAAACGGAAACCGGCTGGTCCATTGCCGCCAATTGCATCGGTCTGCACGCCTTTCCGGTGAAGCCGGGATCACCGACAAAAGCGGTTCCAGGTTGGGATGTGCAAATTCTGGATGAAAACGTCACGCCGGTGAAGGATGGCGTTATCGGCGCCATCTGCATAAAACTGCCGTTGCCGCCCTCCAGCCTGCCGACGCTGTGGAATGCCGATGATCGGTTTATCGAGTCCTATTTGACGGAATTTCCAGGTTTTTACAAAACCGCTGACGCCGGATATCGGGACGAAGACGGCTACCTTTATATCATGGCGCGAACCGACGACATCATTAACGTCGCCGGGCACCGGCTTTCCACGGGGGGCATGGAAGAAGTCTTGTCAAAGCATCCCGATGTCGCCGAATGCGCGGTCATCGGCGTTGCCGACGACCTCAAAGGGCAGCTTCCGGTCGGTTTTCTGGTACTAAAAGTAGGGGTCGACAAAGATCACGCCGACATTATTTCGGAAGTGATCACCATGGTCCGCGATCAGATTGGTCCCGTCGCGGCATTCAAAACAGCCAGTGTAATTGATCGTTTACCAAAAACCCGATCCGGAAAAATTCTTCGCGGCACCATGCAGAAAATTGCCGATAACGAAGACTATAAAATGCCGGCGACCATCGACGATCCGGCGATTTTGGATGAAATCAAAGAAGCCCTTGAAGGGATCGGCTACGCCTCCTCTCGTACAGCGTAGCCGAAATCAGACTCTTTGCCCTTAACTGCCGGCGTTGTCCTCGGGTGAAGGCGCCGGGGTGTCCTCCTCCTTGGGCGTCGTCGGCGGCGTCGAGAAGACGTCTTCGGCGACCTTGAGCACCTCGGGCGTTGCACCGTCGTCACTGTTTTCCTCGGTAACCGCGAACACCGGGACCTCTTCTGCCTCTAGGGCCCTTTCCCTGTCTGCCTTGGCCTCGCCCTTGAGGAGCAGCGTTTCACCGGGTTTTGGGATACGGATGGGGTCGTCAGAATTGGCCTTATCAGGCTTGTCCATCGCTTCCGGAACGATTCCGGCCTTGGCGCGGGCCAAGGCGACTACTTTTTCCAGTTCAGGGGCTGCGCATAGGCCGAGGGCGACGGGATTCTGGGGCTTGATATTGGTCATATTCCAATGCGTGCGTTCGCGGATGGCGTTGATGGTCGGTTTGGTGGTGCCAATCAGCTTGGAAATCTGCGCGTCGGACAGTTCCGGATGGTTCTTGACCAGCCAGGAAATGGCATCGGGGCGGTCCTGGCGCTTGGAAACGGGGGTATAGCGTGCGCCTTTTTTTCGTGCCTTGGGCAGCGGGTTTTTGGGGTTGGCCAATTCAAGGCGGGCACTGGAATCGGCGAGGCAACGGTCTAGTTCCTCTTGCGTTAATTCACCGCCGGCAATCGGGTCTAAACCCTGCATGCCTGTCGCGACTTCGTCATCAGCAATGGCCTGGACTTCCAAATTATGTAGACCACAAAAAGCGGAAATTTGTTCGAACGTCAGTGCCGTATTTTCAACTAGCCAAACAGCGGTCGCCTTTGGCATCAGAGGATGCGCCATCTTTTTTTTCCTTTTCCAGAAAGCTTTGAGATCGCCGCCGCTAAGACGGACCCCAATAACCGGCCTTTTATACAGGCGCTGGGGGGTAGGGGTCAAACATCACTGCGCCAGGATTATGGAAGCAGGACGATTTTGCCGATGTGTTGGCTCGATTCCATCAACGTATGGGCATCCGCGGCGTCTTGCAGGGGGAACGTGGCATGGATCACGGGGGCAATTTCTGCGTTTGCGATCATTGGCCAGACGGTTTTCTCAAGCGCCCTTGCGATCTCGCCCTTGCGCTCAATAGGCAACGGTCTCAGGGTCGAGCCGGTGAGGGTCAGGCGTTTCAGCATGACCGGCATGAAGTTAATTTCCGCTTTTGAGCCGCCCAGAAAGGCAATCGACACTTGGCGGCCATCGGGGGCCAGGGCCTTGATATTCCTTGCCAGGTAATCCCCGCCGACCATGTCCAGAATCACATTGACGCCGATACCGCCGGTGAAATCCTTGACGGCGTCGACGAAGTCTTCTTCCTTGTAATTCACCGCGCGCTCGGCGCCCAACTCCCGGCAGATCCGGCATTTTTCGTCGCTTCCGGCGGTCGTTATCACTTTTGATCCAAGCCTGGAGGCGATTTGAATGGCTGTCGTTCCGATGCCGCTGGACCCACCGTGGACCAGCAACGTTTCGCCGGGTTTGAGCCCGGCGCGCTCGAAGACATTGGTCCACACGGTAAAGAATGTCTCCGGCAACGCCGCCGCTTCGGTCATACCCAGGCTGCCGGGAATGGCCAGGCATTGTACGGCGGGAGCGGCCACAAATTCGGCGTAGCCGCCACCGGCAACCAGCGCACAAACCGTATCGCCGATTTTCCATTGCCCGGCGTTTTTTCCAACGGCAACTATATTGCCTGCAACTTCCAGGCCGGGAATATCGGTGACGCCAGGCGGTGGCGCATAATGGCCTTGGCGTTGGATGCAGTCTGGGCGGTTGACCCCGGCCGCTTGAACCGAGATCAGGACTTCTCCATTTTCGGGTTCAGGCACCGGCCGGTCCGTTGTTCGCAAAACCTCAGGGCCTCCCGGTTCGATAATTTCGATGCAGGTCATAGTTTCCGGGATGGCGGTCATGGGGGCTCTCGCTCGATTGTTATTGAGGTCTATGCTAGGACTCCCATACACAATATTGGGAGGGTGGACAATGGATACCGACGATTTGGAATCCCAACAACAAAAACCGGCGCTTAAAAACCTGGAAGAGGTGTCCATTGAGGCGCTGGCCGAATACATCGCCGAATTGGAGGCGGAAATCGCCCGCGTCCGCGAGGCGATCAAGGGCAAGAAAGGCGCCCAATCCGACGCCGATCAGTTTTTCAAGACATAGGGGTGCGGGGACCCCGGGACCGGGTTTTTCTTAAGAACATCAGCCACCCGATGGGGCCCAGAAATAAAACGATTACCAGCCACCCCCAACGCGGCCCGATGGGGCAGCCGGAATCCGCTGGTGCTTTCCAAGGGCCGCTTTTCGGCGAAATCCCAACATGGATCAACGGCAGAACAAAGCCAAAGATTAATACCGCCCACGCGCCGGTCGCACTCATGGAGGGGCTTCCTTACCTTTACTATTTCAGGCCATTTCAAGGTCACCATATCATGGAATATCGAGGCCACTAGGCTATCCGTCCTAATCTTTAACCAAAAATTAAGATGTCCCGGTTAGGGTGTCTGCGTGGATGAGGATAAAACATCATCCAAACAACTTCGACGCCTCCCTGTTGAACTCGCCGCCCCTTCGGGGGCGGCGCTTTTTTTCTCATTTTTGGCATTTGACCGGATCGTGGATTTTTGCCCGACTATCTCTTCAGGAGGGGTTGACCGGTGGGCGTGTGCTTAGGTATGGTTTCTACCGTTAAGTTTTCAAAGGCGAGTTTGACAGGGTTAATAAAATAATTAGGGGGCTACCGGAAAACGGTGGCCCCCAAAATTTTTGGTAAACGGAATACAAGGCCCATGCCATGAACAATAAACCAACGGAAACCAGGGACAGGTATCCCCATTTTATGTCTGTGCAGACCCGTTGGTCGGATAATGACATCTATGGCCACGTCAATAATGTGACGTACTATTCTTATTTCGACACGGTGGTGAACTGCTTTCTGATCGATGAAGGCGGCCTTGATATTCAACAGGATTCGATCATTGGCGTCGCCGTTGAAACCATGTGTAATTTTATGAAACCCATCGCCTATCCAGAGCCCATCGATGCAGGATTGCGTGTCGGTAAAATCGGCCATTCAAGCGTACGATTTGAAATAGGTATCTTTCGCAAAGGTGATGAGGAAGCGGCGGCGGCGGGGCATTTTGTCCATGTTTTCGTGGACCGGGCAACCAACGCCCCGGTGCCAGTACCGGATGCCATTCGGGCCGTACTTGAACCCATTCAGTTGACCATTTAATCGGGAACTATCCGATAGCGATCTGGCCGCAGTGGCAGGAAACAATTAAAGGGCGCGCCCGGAAAGGAACGCGCCCTTTGTTTGATTGTGGTCCGAATGGAGAGGGCCCTTTAAGCCGCCTTTTTTTCCACTCGTGGGGATTCTTGGGTTTCGATGCTAATCTTTCGCGGTTTCATTTCTTCGGGGATTTCGCGCTCAAGTTCAATATTCAATAGGCCGTTGACGAGGCTGGCACCGACAACCTTGATGTGATCGGCAAGGTCAAAGCGGCGCTCAAAAGCCCGACCGGCAATGCCGCGGTGAAGAAACGGTTTTTCATCGGCATTTTCGGAGTTCTTGCCGCTGATGATGAGGGTATTTTCCTTGGCGGTAATATCCAGGTCTTGTTCACTGAAACCCGCCACAGCTACGGTAATACGATAGGTATCTTCGCCCGATTGTACGATGTTGTAGGGCGGGTAGGTGTTGGCCGAAGTTTCCATCCGGGCAGACGCGTTTAACAGGCGCTGCATCCGGTCAAATCCGACCGAGTGACGAAAAAGGGGAGTAAGATCAAAGGTCTGCATAGCCATATCCTCCTAAAAGAAGCTACATGGTTGATGGGGCCCACCAAGATAATAAGGCTGGAACCCCTATATTAACCCCGAAGGCGGTTCCGGCAACAAGGGCCGCGAACATCCATCAGGCGTTCATGACATCGGACCCT